>JACSEL010000067.1_pt1 | contig 11049 bp, 6 predicted proteins | sample 8223121 | NCBI WGS metagenome assembly JACSEL01 (sample SAMN15704502, study PRJNA253121) | viral metagenome | isolation source: viral DNA from sea star tissue collected in USA, Friday Harbor USA, Seattle... | host: Pycnopodia helianthoides | collected 2013 | reverse complement strand
CATCAATGGTTATCTGGACATCCCCCTCACTAGTAGGCGTCACCGTTACGAAACACCACACCAAACACACCCAACACAAATCCATCTACCGCCTGATCAAACTCAACCTGAAAAGAGATTGGGCCCGCATTGATAGGGCCGTCGATTGCTTGATCTTGATCATTAGTTGGGTCTCTATCGTCACTGTAAGTGGGTCCGGATTGTACACATAAGAAAATAAGTCGGCACTGGTATATACATTACCCGCTAAATCGGTTAGTCCATTGATTCCTAAAGAGGCTGTAAAAGGAGCAGATTTGCTAGTTTCTTCCACGCTTAAGGTTACTAAATAAGCCTCACCATCTTTCTGTACTTCGGTAATGGAGATACCCGAAGAAGTCAGTAAATCCTCAAATTCAGCTGCGTCAAGTAGCTTCGGGTTGTCCTCAGTAATGGTAAACCGAAGTTGTATTTCAAGGGCATTGGTCTCAACCCCGGACGAAACACCATCTGTCGTTGAAGCGACCCCTACGCTAGGCGGGGTTGCGTCTTTGATAATATTCAGTACAGGACCACTAGACGGATTTCCATTCCCTGCAGGATCAGTTACAGCATCAGCAGAAATAGAAATGCCAGAAGATCCGTCAGACGTGCGAAGGTAGGTAAAGCTATAAATAGAAGAAGATACTCCTTGGAAGTCGCCAAGGGTACCTTCAGGACCACTCACATCCAAAAGTACAAAACTACCATCAAGCAGTGGCTCGCTAAATTTAACATAAATCGTAATCGGATTATCATTGCCATAAACAGTTGTAGCAACAGCATGAGCCTCATCTGATCCACTCTCTACAAACTCATAGGTAGGTACGATCCCATCATAAGAAATAGATGAAGATGACGGAGAGTCTAAGTTTTCAACACCGGTTGATAATGCGGATACAGCATTAGCCCGAACAGTTATTGAGACATCCCCTTGCGTATTAGGCATAGGTACCACCTTTACTTTATAAACCGCATTACCAACAGAAGTCACAGTGGTTTCTGAGGGATCACAATTCGTGCAGGTTATATCATCCTTGTTAAATACATCCGCTTCCGACGTGGCATCAGACTTTACCTCTTCGCTAAACGTAACCGTGAAATAGATTTCAGAAGCGTTGGTAGGTGCGGTGAGAAGCGTCCCGCTATCATCAGATGCATCTCCGATACTCCCTACTGTAAGTGGTTCCGGGGAATATAAATACTCAAATGGGTCTGAGATGGTAGCACCATTGCCCGCTAAATCGGTTAGTCCAGCGATTGTTATAGCGTTTGTACTAGAAACAGATTTGTCCTGTATTGTTAAGGTTGATGTAAATTCCGTATCAGAAACTCTAATTGTGCCGGAAAAATCGACACCCGTAGTCGTCAGTAAAGCCTCAAATCCAGCTACGTCAAGTGGCTCCGGGTTGTCCTCAGTAATGGTAAACCGAAGGGTTATTGCAAATTCATTGGTCGCCGTTGCGGACGAAACACCCACTGTCACTGGCGTGATTGCTACAGTAGGCGGGGTTGTGTCATAAGTAACAACTGAAGATGACGTTTCTTGGTTTAAAAAGCCTGCAGATGCGGCTACAGCATTGCCTATAATGGTTATTTTGACATCCCCCTCATTAGGTGTCACCGTTACGAAATATGAATCAACATCACCGGGAACAGGTTCAATTGATACAAAAGTACAAAACTCAAAAACCATATCTCCCTGCACAAATTCAGTTACCGCCTCGCCAAAGTCAACCTGAAAACGGATCGGACTCGCTTTGGTATGGCCGACGATTGCTGCACCAGGATTATTTGGGTCAGTTGGGGCTTGGATCGTCACTACAAGTGAAGGCGGCTCATATACATAAACAAATAATTCGCCGTCATATACATTACCCGCTAAATCGGTTAGTCCCTCGATTCTTAGAGAGGCTCTAGCAGCAGCAGCATTTGTCCCGACATTTAAGGTTACTAAATAAGCCTCCTCATTTGCTTCTTTCTGTACGTTGTCAATGGAGATACCCGAACCAATAGACAGTAAACCCTCAAAGTCAAATGCAGAGAGTGATTTCAGGTTTGGATCAGTAATGGCAAGCTTAAGAATTATTGAAGGGAAATTGGTATCAGTCCCGGACGAAACACCATCTGTCGTTGAAGTGACCACTACGCTAGGCGGGGTTTCGTCTTTAGTAATAGTCAGTATAGGACCACTAGACGGATTTCCATTCCCTGCAGGATCAGTTACAGCATCAGCAGAAAGAGAAAAGTCAGAAGATCCTTCACTACCACGAAGGAAGGTAAAGGTATGCAAATTGGAATTAGGTATTTTTCCGAATCCGGAAATGGTACCGTCAACATTATTCACATCCAAAAGGGCAAAACTACCAGCACGCAGTGGCTCGCTAAATTTAACATAAACCGTAACCGCATCACCCTGGCCATAAAGAGTAGAAACAACAACATCAGATTGAGCACTCTCTACAAACGTATAGGTAGGTCTAGTCACGTCATATGTAATACTTAATGGGTTTGATTCCGTATTCATGTTACCTGCCGCATCGTTTACCACACCCGCAAGGACTTTTATCCCGATCATTCCCTCAGAAGCGGCCGTCACAGTTGCCGTATATACTAAAGAGGCGGTTTTCAGTAAACCTGAAACGGCTAAAGCATTACCATTAAGATCAGTTATATCTGTCTCGTCAAAACCTTGAATTGAACCACTTCCAGTCTCAGTAAATGTAATCCTGATCGGGATTGCAGCAACTTTGGTATAGGCATCGGACAAACCCGATTGTAATCCTATTGATACAGTAGGTCGAGTCGCATCATATTTAATAGCAGTTGACACCTTTTCCTGGTTGAGTTTATTAGCATCAGCATTTGCGGATACACTACCTGCGGTAAGGGTTATTGTGACATCACCGTCCTGATTAGGCGTCACCGTTACGATATATACATTAGGAACATTATTAGCGTCTGGAGACACAGTGGTTAATGATTCACCACAATTCACACAAGTTATATCGTCCTTCGTAAATGTGCCAGCACCTATTTCCTCGCTAAATGTAAACTTGAAAGCAATTTGCCCGTTCGTAGCTTCTGTGATTGCATCGCCATTAGGTTTAGTTCCTGTTGCGATCTCCACCGTAAGTGGTACCGGTGCAGTATAGTCAGGAATACCTTTTGAAAATGGTGGACTTGTATTGCCCGCTAAATCGACTATTGGAGCAGATTTTACGAGGATGCTAGTAATATCAGCAGATTTATCAGTAATGGTTAAAGTTACGGTATAGTGTTTACTATTAGTAGGATCTCTTACAGTTTGAAGAATGATACTTCCATCCGGAGCACTCTGAACGGAAATTACTCTCGCAAGATCAAAAGCAGAAAAGTCAAAGTTGTCATCATCAATATTGATATTTAAGGTGGCTACCCCATTTGTCCATATAGGATCATCGACCACCACAGTAGGTGCTTCTATGTCTCTAATAACAGTCAGCGCAGGCGTCCCCACAGAATTTGTATTCCCGTAAACATCAGTTACAGCACCAACAGAAATGGAAACAGAAGTACTTGCATCGCCAGGATCGTAGGTAAATTCATACAAATTACTAACAGCAGATACTGATCCTAGTCCAGCGAGAGGACCGTTACCGCCATTCAAATTCACATCAGCAAGTTCAAAACTACCACTAAGCAGTGCTTCGCTAAATTTAACATAAATCGTAATCGGATTATCATTGCCATAAACAGTAGTAACAGCAGAAACATCTGTTTCACTCACTACAAACTCATAGGTAGGCGGAGTATCATCCATTGCACAAAACCCAGTAGTTCCCTGATCCTTTGTTAAAACGAGTTCATTATTCGTCATCCTCAACTGGGCAGCAACAGCGTCACTAACCTGAATACAATCCAGATCTGCGTTGCCACTCACGTCAATGATAGTAAGGGTAGAATAAATATCTCCCAATTTCAACCACTTCAAGTCGCTATTTGAGCAATCAATACCCGTCAATCCAACGTTTGTTCTCAAATCAAGGCCCGAAAGTCCTGTACCTGAACAACTGAAACTTGTGATGGCAACGAACGCTTCTAGACCCGTAAGGTCTTGAAGAGGATTTCCACCATCTCCTAAACCAGAGACATCAATAGGGCCCGTATAAGCCGCGGCTTCAGCAACAGTTAGAGCGTCGTCATCGCCGAAAACAAGACCACCACCACCAGCATGTGTCAGGGTCTTCAGATATCCTTTAAACAAACCGTCCGGTATGTTTACCGGGGTATCATCACTTCCTTGAGCATAGCCTGCAAAGCCCAAGAGGGCTATAAATACAAACAATGCGGCATTTTTCATGTTCACTGTCATAAGAGTATATTAGTTTATGTTAAAAATTCTACCCGGCAAACCTACACATGCCATTTTAAAAAACAACCAATTATTAATAAATATATATTTATCCCCCCACCCCCAAGGGCAGTTGGACAGGGAATGGGCAGGCGCAAAAGGCTTTTTTGGCGTTGTGCCGGCCGTTTATTCGCTGTGCAGCCAGGCTTTTTTAACCAAAAGCTCTTCCTCGGTCTCCACGTAGTCGGGATCGTCCACGCAACAGTCCACCGGGCAAACGGCCGCGCACTGCGGCTCCTCGTGGAAACCGTTGCACTCGGTGCATTTCCCGGGAACAATATAGTACATGTCATCCTCTACGGGCCCTTGCGGCTCATTGGCATCAACCTGCGTGCCGTCCTCAAGCTCAAGCCCGGACAAGCTCGTGCCGCCCGCCCAGTCCCAATCGGCCCCGCCTTCGTATATCGCCGTGTTAGGGCATTCCGGCTCGCAAGCCCCGCAATTGATGCACTCGTCGGTAATAATGATCGCCATTTAATTATATGATAGGGGCACGCAAAAATAAGGATTAATCCCGCCCAAAAAAACGCCCGTCGCCCAGTTTGTCCGTAATCTTACTACGCTCCCCCGTGCCCGTTATGTTACCGCCCATCGTGTTCGGTGCCCGTGCAAAAGGCCTTGCGGAAATGGGGGACGGGCAGCAGGCGAAAGATAACCGGCGAAAACAAAAGCAACGGCGCCGCCCTTGTCAACACCAAGGGCACAGCCTACAAGATCGCGGCCCCCGTGCACGCCAAGCACGCCACGATCATCGCCATGCCCCCGATCCCCCTTTCGGGGAATAGGCCCTGCAGGCCCGCACAGGCCCGGCGCCAAGGCATTGGCCCCCCTCCCAAAAAGGTATTCAAATGCCACCCTTACCATATAAATACCCTCAGTATCCCAGATCCCGTGCGGCCAGGGTAACCGACCGCAAGCAGTGAATCACTTTCACTGCTACCAGTGAATCACTTTCACTGCTACCAGTGAGTCACACTCACTGCACCCAGTGAGTCACATTCACTGCTACCAGTGAGTCACACTCACTGCACCCAGTGAATCACTTTCACTGCTACCAGTGAGTCACACTCACTGCACCCAGTGAATCACTTTCACTGCTACCAGTGAGTCACACTCACTGCACCCAGTGAATCACTCTCACTGCTACCAGTGAATCACTTTCACTGCTACCAGTGAGTCACTTTCACTGCTACCAGTGAATCACTTTCACTGCTACCAGTGAGTCACACTCACTGCACCCAGTGAATCACTTTCACTGCTACCAGTGAATCACTTTCACTGCACCCAGTGAGTCACACTCACTGCACCCAGTGAATCACTTTCACTGCACCCAGTGAGTCACACTCACTGCACCCAGTGAGTCACACTCACTGCTACCAGTGAGTCACACTCACTGCTACCAGTGAATCACACTCACTGCTACCAGTGAATCACTTTCACTGCACCCAGTGAATCACTTTCACTCCCGCTTACTTGTACGTATGAGTTACTGCTTATAAGGCGTGTATGAGCGCAAGGCCTTGCTGCCCATACGCCTTCAGCGTAGATCAAAACCCTAAAACAAAAAAAGCACCGGGGTTTCCCCACGGTGCTGTCAAATATCCTGTCCCTTGTAAAACCTAGGGTTTATCTAGGACGGGCAAAAATCAATTTACGATTATCCTACGTACCAGCGTTTTGTCCCCGCTTGCTATTTGCAACAAATAAGTGCCGGGCAAAAGGCCGTCAACGCCAAGACGGACTGTGCCGCCCCTTTGAGCGCCATAGTCTTTTACGATCCTGCCGTCCAAAGACGAAAGTTTTATGCGCATGTCCCGCACGGGATCGAGATCCAGGTGGATAACCTCCAATGATGGGTTCGGGTAAAGGATTACTGTCGCCTTTTCCGTACCGGGAATCCCCAGCACTTCCACACGGGGCCTATATTCGATGCGGAACAGGTTCGACCCCGTATTGCCATTGCCTGCCGCATCGGTTGCCTCGTTCTGAGCAATGCTTATGGTGACCATGCCATCGGCGGAGGGCGACACGGTTGCGCCGTATATTAAAACATTATCTAAAGCATTCCCCGCTTTCGGCTTCAGGCTATTTGCTTTAAGGGCGCCGCCGGTAACGGTTATATCACCCGCATCAAAACCTATGGGAGGTTCACTGAACGTAACCGTGATCGGTATCTCGTTGAGGCCGGTAGGGCTTTTTTCTTTGGAGGCGATCTTTACGCTAGGCCGTTTCCCGTCATATACAATACTAAACACCCCGGCCTCATCGATGTTCCTGTTGCCTGCCCGATCGGCTACCCGGTTAGCAACAAGGTTTACCGTAACCGTAACCCTGTTTATTGCGCCGGCGGACCCTGTGGGCATTACGCTTGCGGTATATACAAGGCCGTCTGGCACTTCTTTTGAGTAATCAATGCTACCATCTACTAAAGTACAGCGCCCAAGGGTTAGGTCGGTCGCCAAAAAGCTTCGGACCGGCTCGCTAAACGTAAACGTGAAAGGGATTTCATTGAGGTTGGTAACGCCTCCCTCCGCAAGGCCCGGTGAGGAGATCGCCACGGTAGGCGGCTTCCTGTCGTGTACGATGCTAAATACCCCTGTGGCCCTTTCATTCGGGTTGCCCGCCGCATCGGTTACGGCACCGGCTTTAAGCCCTATGGTAAGATCGCCAAGCTCACCGTTTTCCACAACCACGGTAAACGTAAATACGGTGCCTGGTGGGGCACCTGCTTTTTCCTGCACGCCTTTGCCGGCTTCAGCGCTTACGGCGCCATAACCAATCTCTAGCCCCTCAGCCGCAAAGCCGGTGACCGCCTCGCTAAACGTAATCTCAAAAGGGATTTCTCCCAAGTTGGTAAAACCAAGATCATCAACACCTTCTCCAACGATCGCCAGGACGGTAGGGGCTTCGGTCTCTGCCACTTGTGGGGGCACGGGGCTTTCCACTGACGGCGCCTCATATCGGATACTAAATAATGATGGATCAGCATTGTTCCCATTGCCTGCCGGATCGGTCAGTACGGCTGCGGGCATGCCTATGGTGATGTCAGCATCCCCTTCACCGGAAACTGTTAACGTGGTGGTATATGTTTTTTCACCGCTTGGCGCCAATTCCCCAATACTGCCACGAGCACTAACGGTTAGGGCAGCCTGAATCTGATCGGGCGATTCTTTCACTGCTTCGCTAAGCCTGATCTCAATAGGGATCGATGTCAGGGAAGTAGGAGAAGATGTTCCGGAGCTAATGGTCAACGTAGGCCGTTTCCTGTCATGGGAAAACGAGAACAAAATATCGTCACTTCCACTCGGGTTGCCCAACGCACCGTCCTTAAGCGCTATGGTAATAAAGGCACGAGCTGCCGCTGCTGGATCGGGCACATCTAAGGTGAACGTAAATACCGTGCCTGCTTCTTCCCCGTCACCTGATGATGGTTTTTCCCGCAAACCGTTGATGGATACAGTACCAGGTTGATCGCCGCCTATGGGGATATACCCGATCAACAGGCCCTCAGCCGTAAAACCGGTGACCCCCTCGCTAAACGTAATCTCAAAAGGGATTTCTCCCAAGTTGGTATGGCCTTTGTCAACAACAAGGGGATTCGTTGAAACTATCTCCAGCACCGTAGGATACGTACAATAACTAGCATCTCGTGGTTTTCTCCAACCTTGTTTCTTTGGTACGGTAAACCCTTCATCCACCCGGATGCAGACCAATTTAGGGTTGTATATCGCTTTCATACCGGTTATGATTTGATTATTCCCATTATTCAGGTTCAGGCTAGTCAATTCGTTATGAATACAGTCGATACTCACTAGCTTGACATTCTCCCTCAAGTCCAGGCTCCCCAAGTTGTTATTATTACAGTTGATACTCACTAGCTTGACATTCTCCCTCAAGTCCAGGCTCCCCAAGTTGTTATTATTACAGTTGATAGTTCCCAGCTCAACATTCTTGCTCAAGTCCAAGATCACCAAGTTGTTATTATTACAGTTGATAGTTTCCAGCTCAACATTCTTGCTCAAGTCCAGGCTCCCCAAGTTGTTATTATTACAGGACAAGCCTGTGATATGAATGAACGCCTCTATACCGGAAATACTTCCGATCCGGGCATAACTAACATCAATCTCACCTAGAAAACCGGTGGCTTCGGGCACGCTTATCTCGCCGTCGTTGTTTTGGTCGAGGGAAGCAATTGCCAGCAACCGTTTCTTAAACTTTTCATCCGGGATATCTACAAACGGCGTCGCCCCGAGATATCTAACGGTAGGCGATTCCGCTCCTAGGTTATAATGACCACCTACTTTTGTTTTTACACTGTTTTCCGGAAGGCTTAGTACGATCTCCCCATCGCCGTCAGGGTTGGGAACCACCGTTACGATATATTCAAGGGGATTAGCGTTTTCTTGTTCAATTCCGTAATCTTCACCCGATATCTCACAGCCCTTACATTCTAGGGAACTTCTGCCGAAAATATTACGACCTCTGCTATTGAAGCCGGTCAAGGACAAGTCACTTTTTACTTCATGACTGAACGTAACCCTGAAACGAATCTCTTTTGCCCGGGTGCGAGCGTTGACCTCGTAGGTTTCGATCCGCACCGTAAGGGGGGAGCGTTCATATTGAAAAGACAACAGTGTTTTTTCGGTATTTCCCTTCCGATCTCCCACCGACATATCGGTCAGCCTGCCTGCGGGAATGGAGATACTGATAGGAGTACTCTCGGTGCTAGTGATTTTTAGCTTTACGGCATATACATAATCATTTTTCTTCTCAAAGTTGCTAAAGGTAGCGGCATCCGCCGGGTCGATGACCAGCATATCAATAAGGTTATCAAGAGTAAGTGGTTCTTCTGTGGTCTCACTAAGCTCGAGAGTGAGGGGGATCGAAGGGCGATTGGTCGAAAGATCCGCCGAGGACGAAAAAGACTCCGAGGTGATCCACAGGCTAGGCGCAGAGTTACAAAAGCTGGTCCCCTCGTCTTTTAGCCATCGATCCCCTTCCGGCCCATCCTTTTTTTGATCGTATATTACCATGGCATCAGCAGGATCTAAAGCAGTCTCGATACATTCCAGGCCACTGTTGCCATCCACTTGTAGGTTCTGTATCCTCGCATGAAAATAGGGGAAAAACAGGTGATCCAACTGGTTATTTGAGCAATTGAAGCTTTCCCAAGCATTCGTATCGCCCAAGCGGGACAAATAAATTCTCTCCAGCTGGTTCCCCGAGCAATCCAGGGATCGAAGGTCAGCGTTTTTGCCCAAATCAAGTTCCGTCAGGCGGTTCCCCGAACAATCAAGGAATTGCAATGCAATGTTTTTGCCCAAATCAAGTTCCGTCAGGTTATTGCCCGAACAATCAAGGGATTCCAGGTTAACGAACCACTCTATGCCGCTAAAATCGTCTATCTGAAGATTTTCCAGATCAAAAGACCCCCTAAAGGCACGGGCTTCCGGGATCGAGATCATGCCGTCATTATTAGTATTCACATCGTCATTAGCCAACAGGTAAGCCCCAAAAGGCCCAGAGATATCCAGGCCCGGGATGTTCCCGCCGCCGGGCGGAAAGGCGACTTGCTGCGCATAGCCCGAAAGGGAAAGCAGAAAGGCAAATAAGATAGATGCGGCTTGTTTGGTAGTTTGCGGTTTCGGGATCATAATATTTATGTTTTAGATATTTATGTTTAGGTGCGACATGCACGTTGGGTTAATAAAACCCAATTAAATCCCGGCAAGATTATAAACCTTTTCGAGAAACACCAAACGCCCCCCCCCCACCGGCCCATAAACCGCAAAAAAACCAACACCGTTCCCCCATAGACTTGCAAAAGGCACGGTTTGCCCTTAAATTCCATTCCTTAAATTAAAACCATTCTTTATAACCAAAAACACCAATACCATGAGCTTAAAATACGCATTACACGAAAACCTCCTTACCGAAAGGCTCGACGACTACACCGCGCAGCCCCAGGACGTGAAAAGCCACGACAACGAAGTCATCATCGAAAGGATGGCGCAAAAAGGCAGCACCGTCACCAAAAGCGACATACTCGCCGTGCTGAACACCTTCTTTGAGGTAGTAGAAGACATCACGGAAGAGGGCGGGACCGTCAACACCGGGCAGATAAACACCCATTTTTCCATCCAAGGCGTGTTCGAGGAAGCCACCGACACCTTCGACCCACACAGGCACAACGTCCGCCTGAACATAAGCGCCGGCAAGGCCCTCAAAAAGGTACTGCCCAGGATTCCCCTGGAAAAAACCGCCGCCCTAGAAGTCCTGCCCCACGTCCTCGAAGTAAAAGACAGCGTAAGCGGCAAGATAAACGAAACCCTCACCTCCGGCGGCGTATTCGAAATCATAGGCAGCATGCTCAAGATCGCCGGCGAAAACAAAAGCAACGGCATCGCCCTCGTCAATGCCGAAGGCACGGCCTACAAAACCCAGGCCCTCGTGTCCAACATGCCCACCAAGCTCATCGCCGTGCTCCCCGATCTCCCTTTCGGGGAATATACCCTGCAAGTAACCACACAGTACAACCGTGGCCCCATCGTACGAAAAGAACCGCGCACAGGCGTGTTCAATAGGCACCTTACGGTACAATAAACCCGGATATGTTGCCCCCCGTCCCATAACGGGGA
>JACSEL010000066.1_pt1 | contig 11116 bp, 18 predicted proteins | sample 8223121 | NCBI WGS metagenome assembly JACSEL01 (sample SAMN15704502, study PRJNA253121) | viral metagenome | isolation source: viral DNA from sea star tissue collected in USA, Friday Harbor USA, Seattle... | host: Pycnopodia helianthoides | collected 2013 | reverse complement strand
CTATGGACCTTATGGACTCCTATGGACAACGTTGATTCTAAAGGGTTTTTTTGACCCTACTTTGGGGACACCATATGGACCTTATGGACAACGTTGATTCTAAAGGGTTTTTTCTTTTTGGTCGGCAAAAACCAACTTGTCCGCAAAAACCAACTTGTCCGCAAAAATCAATTTATCCCCAAAAGCCTTTAGGGCCTTTAGGGCCTTTAGGGCCTTTAGGGCCTTTAGGGCCTTTAGGGCCTTTAGGGCCTTTAGGGCCTTTAGGGCCTTTAGGGTAAAATTATATTTTTCAAAAAGTTCCGTAACGTAAGATAATTTTTATTTTCCAAAAAAGTTCCGTAACGTAAGATAATTTTTATTTTCCAAAAAAGTTCCGTAACGGAACTTTTCAAAAAGCTCACATATTTCCGGCATGGCGATTCCTTTCTGTTTTATTGTCTATAATATACACTTATTTTTAGTATATGTCAACAAGTTTTTTTATTTTTTTTATGTTGACAGGTTTTGTGTGCATAAGTATACGTCGTACAATTATGTCATAAAACAAAAAGGATTAATGAAATGCCTAGAATCTGTGAGCGCGAAGCTACTATCTATTCTCTCGATATCATCGAGAGAATCGCCGAGCTCGAGAAATTGGTCGACGAGAGCGCAATCTCATGGGACCAACGAACAGAATTGTTGGAGTTATTACTTCTTCAAAATAATTTCCATCCAGCCAGTGAATTTTTCTCCGGTTTGACTCTAATAAATTCAAAAAACTTTGAAAATTACATGGATGAATTTATTCGTGATTCCCATGAGATTCCAGAACTGCCGAGATTCATGGTACTGACTTTAGACTATGAGGCTCTGAAAATGGATTATACTGCCGTCGAATTTCGGGGACAAACTTTCTTTACTCAACCATAAAAAAGGGACTAAAAAAATGCCAAAAATTAATGAGTGCGAATCTACAATTTATTCTCTGGATATCGTCGAGAGAATCGTCGAGCTCAGTAAACTGGATATAATTAATTGGGATCAACGGATTGAATGGTTGGAGTTACTACTTCTTCAAAAAAATTTCAGCTCGTCCAGCGAATTTTTTTCCGGTTTGACTCTAATAAATTCAAAAAACTTTGAGTCATATATGGATGAAATGATTCAAGATTCTTATGAGATTCCGAAGTTACCGAAGTTTTTATCACTGAAAGTGGATTATTCGATGCTAAAAAAGGATTATATAGAGATTGAATTTCGCGGGGAAACTTTTTTTGCACAACCCTAAAAACAAAAAAGGATTAATGAAATGGACAAGTATTTGGCGATTAAAAAATTGATAGACTCTGCCGGTGGCCGGTTTTGCTCTGCCGTTTTTGTTAAAAAGGATGGAAGTGTCAGGACACTACAAATACAGCCAGCACGACTTAAGTTTGAGGTGAAAGGGGACAATGCTTGCGAGCAGGCGAAAAAAGCTACGGCCACCCGCCAGGTCAATCACCCGAACCTCCTGGCGGTCTGGTCGGTCGATACAGGCGGTGTGAGGTCAGTTAATATGGACACTATAAAAAGTATAACGGTCGACGGTGTACGTCATTTTTTTGGAGATAGGTCATGAAAATTCACATACCATTCTCGGGATTCTACGGGACTGTTCACGGGGACAATTTGGACGAGTGTATTCACCAGTTTTTCAGAAACGAGGCTGGCGGAGATTCGAACGACGGTTTAGTACATCGAGCGCAAGAATGTTGTTTTCAACATTTTTTTGTTGAATATTCGAGAAGATACACCGAGTCGTTTTCGACGGAATTCGGATTGTCAACGTTGAATTTTTTGGCACTTCAATCGCCGCGGGAATACAATTTTATTACTGACAGAATCGTTTGTGATATTGGCGGTATGGAGTTAATGCAAATCCGAAAAAATGTTGAGCCGAGAGCGCTCGCAGCTTACGTTAAGGAACGGTTAGCACCGGCCAACGGGTTTTTACCGTTTTATTCTGACGACGTCGCCGATTGGCCAGACGACGTCGTCAATTGGGATATAGGACAGATTTATTTGTTGATGGAAGTTTTTGCGGGCTGGCATTTTGACCTTGATGGTTATGAGGAATATGACCTGATGGAAGATTCGCTCGACGACATGACGGAATGGGCCGGCGAGTGCATACCAGAAATTCACAGACTTTGTAAGATTGGTGACTACGTATACAAAAGAAGTTTACGTAGTACAAAAAAACTTGTTGACAGTGTATGTGAGTAGTGTAACTTAATACTTATTATTTTTTTTAACGGGGACTGATAAAATGGACTTTTTGGCTGAAACAAAAGACGACTCTGCGTTTTGTGATAATTGTGGAGGTGAGGTACATGTTGACGACATACAAGTTATTGATAAGTTTGATATTTTGGTGTGTACAGACTGTGCGTATACCATAAATACCGATATTGAATTCGGAACGTATTTGGAACAGGCGCGGAGTGACTACTATGGAACGAGATGAAAAAGGTAGGTTTATAAAACAACCTGTCCACTACGTAGTCAGTGTGCCTGAGTTTTTCCTGTGGCCGCTCGAATTGGTCAGTTGGACAATTACAACTTTGGTACGTGCATTTTTGCTAATCGCTGTTTCGTCGGCGATGATAACAATTCACGGTTTTTGGTTAACCTAAGGGAATAAAAAAAATGTTTACAGAAAAATTCAGAGAATTTGCTGACGTGGGAGACAGTATAGATTGCGAGGTCGGAGAGTTTACTTTTCGTGCGCGAATTCATCTCGACGACATCTCCCGTCCGACGGATTATGACGGGTCGGGAATGTGTTTTGATATTGATGATTCGGTCAACCACGAGCGAAATTCTAAAATTATCGGCGCTTGGTTCAATGGAGAGTGGTTTTATTGTGGGATTGTTGTTGAGGTCATCCACACCGAATCGGAAATTGAGTTGTGCCAGAACGCTGCTGCCGTTTGGGCAGTTGAGTGCAATATACCTGGCGGGGACAATAAGTTTTTGATGGACACTGCTAATGAATTACTCGGCGAGGCTGTTGAATTCGCCAAAGAATCGCATGAATATTTTTTGCGGAAAGGTGTTAATAATGTTTACTAAAAAATTTGATAACTATGTTTGTATTGGTGACGTTATAAGTTGTGAGGTTGACCAATACACAATTTCCGCGTGCGTTCATTTTGATGACTGTACGACTCCTTATGGAATGAACGGCGAGTCGCCTAATTTTGATGTCGATGATCCCGATTATGGCGGACACAATGCCGAAATTGTTGCCGCTTGGCAACGCGACGACTGGTTTTATTGTGAAATTGTACTTACTGTTATTCACACAGAATCTGGTGTGACTCTGGCGACTGAAAGTGCGTGGGGAATTGAATGTAATTTTCCTCGCGGTGACAACAGTTACCTCACGGAAGCCGCCAATGAGCTACTCGACGACGCGGTCAGCGCGGGCAAAAAAGTACACGGTGTATTACAAAAAAACTTGTTGACATCAAGTGCGAATAATATAACTTAATACTTATTGTTTTTAACGGAGACTGAGAAAATGTTTTATGCAAGTTTTAGCGAATTCGCGGCTATCGGCGATATTATAATCTGTGGTATTGGTGAATTTACCTTCAAGGCGCAAATCGTGCCAGACGAGGAGGAGACCAATGCGAGCGACTTTAATTATTCGGGTGCGTACCTGGACACAACTTGTCCGTATGACGGCGAGGAAAATGCCAAACATATAAGCGCGTGGGAACGCGACAAATGGTTTTACTGTGGAATTGAGGTTAAAGCGTACAATACAAAAACTGGTGACTTGATTGAAGGTGATGTTTATTCATTTCACGGCGCGGAGTGTAATTTTCCAGGACGAAGTAATAGTCCTTACCTAACGGAAATTGCAAATAATTGTCTTAGCAATTTAGAATCATTTTTTACCGCTAGGGAACAGAGAGGTTGACACGTCGTATAATGTAAATTGTCTTTACCGTAAAAATTCCCCTTTGCGTTTATCGGCGCAAAGGGGACAGGTCAAAAATTTGTTCTTGGATCATGGGTGCAATCCCCCAAACGGGTCGCCGACATTTCGGCGCTGTGCCTCCAAGTCGTCCGTCACGGCCCAAAAATTTCAAAAAACTGAAATAAGACATACTTATCCCCTTAACAGGTGGCTCCCATTCGGGGCGTTCAGGGCGTATTGCCCAAAAGAACCAAAGGGTTGGGTTGATGCCCAAAAGGGTTGACATTGTAGATTGAAAATGGGAAAAGCTGCCGATATGACAAGTGATCTTGAAAATGCGAAACGTCGGCTTGCGAGCGTTGAGTGTCTCCCCTCTGACGACCCGCACCGCCTGTTCCTGGTTAACCACTGGAGAGCGGAAATTCGTCTTTTGTCAACGCATATTATTGGTGATAGAGCAGAAATGAAAAAGGCAAAACGTTATTTTCGTGCAAACCGAAAAGTTAAAAGGGGGTAGTGTATGTCAAAAATTCACCCTGCAATAAGCGATTTGTTTATGCAATGTATGCGATCAAATCCTAAATCTGATCCTGAGGATATTCTGGAGGAGGCAGCGGTCTTTCTCGACACATTGTCTGAATTGACATTAATTGCGAGCCAGACGGCTCCGGAAGCACTTGTTGCTGAATTTCTCAATCGTCGATAAAAAAAAGATGAGGTAATGTTTGATGTCAAAAAGTTGGCTGCATCATTTTGTTATTGAAAGCAACAGGATTGAGGGGATTGAACTCGATAATCCCCGGGTTGATGAGTATGAACGCTTTCTGGACAGCAAAGGCCTCGTGGGCGATTTGGAAACCTTTGTCGGCCAGTTGGCACCCGGCCACACTCTGCGTGATCGGCCCGGGTTGGATGTTCGCGTCGGGGCGTACGCCGCACCCGCTGGTGGACCGGAAATCCGCAATTTGCTTGAGGCACTCATTTCTGACCCTTTCAAAATGACTCCTTACCAGCTACACTGTGCATTCGAAAACCTGCATCCCTTCACAGATGGTAATGGCCGGTCGGGCCGCGTGTTGTGGTTGTGGCGGATTATTCATGGGGATGATAATTACGAGTTGCAACGAGTGCGGCATCTCGGGTTTCTTCACACGTTCTACTATCAAGCACTTGATGCCTATGATGGGCGAAAGGAGTTCAAATGAAAGCCAATGCAGATGTAATTCGCGATATGCAGGCGTGTCTTCGATCCGAAGAGGCACTTCAGGTTCGCAACAATCGGGCAATCGAAGTTGTTAACGTACAACTTGACGCCGAGTACAAACTGATCGGTACAACTATACAGGAGCAGGGCGAAGTAAAAGGTTATCTTTTTCAGTATGATCGTACACAGGAAGAGATCATACCGAACGGTGTTATTTTGTTTGATGGTTCCGAGCATGTCAATTTGGAACAGTGGCCTGTGGAAGTACCATCCGTAAAGCCACCCAAAACGAAACGTAGATCAGTGCGTAATGGTTGATACCACATCATCACCATTTGTACCTAACGCGGGGTCCGTTGTCATCGGGCTGATGACCCCGCCCGAACAGGTGAGGGCCACAATCTATTCCAGAATGTGTCCTGGTGCGGCTTTGCGACGTGACACTGCCTATTCTGACATGAAGGCATTTCAAGGGGGGCCCGAAGCCGCTGTTGCCACCATAATCGGGTTCCTGACTGAACAGATGAACCTCAGGTACGGGGACAACTTTGATCAGGGGTTAATGATAAAAACGGGCGTCAATGCCTATCTCGACGTAATGAAAAAAGTTGAGTTGACGGGCTTTGGCAAAGAGTATATCGAGACCAACGAAGACGAGGGTACTGTTGTAAGGTCACAGAAGACGCTTGAAGAATCCTGATAACTGGGGGGTTAGGAAAATACATTGGCCGATGAAGATATTGCGTTACTGTTTACCAACGTTATCCCCCGCGATCTGTTTTACATGGTCGCTGGTGGGTATCTTGGCGGTGGGGATGGGCGAGAGGTTTATGAGTTCCGTGTGGATTGTGATTATGTCATAAAATTCGAAAGTACATCGTACTCATTCCAGAATGTCCATGAATGGGACGTTTGGCAAGCAATCAAGGGTACTGAATTTGCGAAATGGTTTGCACCTTGCAAAATGTTAAGTCCATGCGGAACAGTATTGATCCAACGCCGAACCAAACAACCTTTGTGCTACCCCGGTATACTGCCCAACTTCTTCACGGACACCCGCAAAGACAATTTCGGGGTGATTGGGGATCAGTTCGTGTGTCATGATTACGGGATTACACTCCTCATGGAAAAAGGCATGTCAAAACGAATGAAAAAAGTTAAATGGAGATGATAAAACTTATCGAAGGCGACTGCCTGGAATCAATGAAACTTATTGAGGGCAGTTCAATTGATTTGGTTCTGGTTGACCCTCCTTACGGCGTGACAAATTGTAAGTGGGATTCAATAATTCCGTTTGACAAAATGTGGTCGTGCCTGGACCGTGTTTGCCATAATCGCACCGCGATTGTTATGACTTCATCGCAGCCATTCACCTCTGCCCTTATTATGTCGAACCCCAAAATTTTTCGGTATTGTTGGATATGGGATAAAGTTATCAGCACTGGTTTTTTTAATGCAAACCGTATGCCCATGCGGAGTCACGAGGATATAGTTGTGTTTTACAAAAAACTACCTACGTATAACCCTCAAAAAACACAAGGTCACCCGATGAGGAAAGCGTTTAATCCGCCAAGACCCAGTGGGGTATATGGTAGTGCAAAGTCTAATTGTTTGTACGAAAGCGATGAAAGACATCCGAGAAGCATACAAATATTTTCGCGGGATAATCAATCGGTACGTATACACCCTACACAAAAACCCGTGGCGCTTATGGAGTATCTGATAAAAACCTACAGTAATGTGGGTGATACTGTTCTCGATTTCACAATGGGCAGCGGGACAACAGGGGTTGCCGCGAAGAACCTGTTGAGAAACTTTATTGGTATTGAAAAAGATCAAAAATACTTCAATACCGCCGAGGAACGAATTTCTCTTGTAGAGAATCCGGAGGGTTTCGATCTGATATGACACAGACCGCAGGTAGTGTCCCAGGTTGACTTTCTCGGGGGCTCATTGTATGGTGGCAAAATCCTTTCTTTTTGGAGATGGCGGTCCTTTCATTGGCGGCCCTCCTTTTTTTTGTGGCGGGCCTCACACTACTTAACTGGACCTGCCACATATTCCGTTTTGCAGGGGGACTGGTCGCGATGGTGTGGGGCCCCCTGCGAAACGAACAGGCGCTGGGTATCCCCTTGCAAATATGGAACCATAATTGTATCATGTACGGATGACACAAGAGATTCTTCCGGACGTCAAGGACATGATCCTTGAATTTTTACTTACAAAACCTGTTCTGCACTCCGCAGCGCGGAGCGTCAGTGTGTCCCCGCTCCTTCTGCAACGTGAACTCGATCGGGATGCAGAATTCGCTCTTAATGTTGAGGAGGCCACTAAAATTGGTCTTGGTGCTGCTGAATCTGCTGCCTGGGACCGTGCTGTTGACGGTGTCACGCACTATGTGCTTGACAAAGGCAGGCCCGTTATGGTCATTGATGAAACAACGGGCGAAAGCACCCAACTGATTGAGAAGCGTTATAGTGACAAAATGCTGGACCTGATCCTGAAATCCAAAATGCCCGAAATCTATGGTGAACGGGCCAAATTGGAAATCGAGGGTGGTTCTGTTCTCATCGCTCCCGCTGCCGCTGATCTCGACACATTCCGGGATATGCTGGCAGGACATAAGGAGAAGATGGCAAATGGAGATGGAACCCCGGAGGGAACATGCGGCACAAGCACAGCCCATTAGGGGTGGAAAGCGTGCGAAACCGGGCTGGATCCCCCAGAAAGGTAGCCAGGAGCTGTTCCTCGGATCACATCTGGTTTTCGAAGTTCTATATGGTGGTACTCGCGGCCCGGGTAAAACCGATGCCCTACTGATGTCATTTGCGATGCATGTCGGCAGGGGTTACGGCAATCATTGGCGTGGTATCATTTTCCGTCGCACCTATCCTGAACTCAAAGACATCATCAACAAATCGAAGCGGTGGTTCAATGTATTGTTTATGGGTGCCGAGTACAATGAATCAAAAAACTGCTGGACCTGGTCGTCAGGGGAACAACTCTATTTTGCCCATATGCGTGTTCCAGATGATTATTGGTCGTACCATGGCCACGAATACCCATTCATCGGTTGGGAAGAATTGACAACGTGGGCTGATGACGCTTGCTATAGACGCATGATGTCCTGTTGTCGTTCGTCGAGTCCGCACAATGACATGCCGCGTATGTATCGGGCGACAACCAATCCTTATGGTCCAGGACACTGTTTGCCCTATGGCGAGGTGCTAACCGACAATGGCTGGGTGGATATTAAAAACATGCGTGTCGGGGATACTGTTTTGACAATGGGGCAGGATGGGAAGTCCTGCTACCGTGAAATAACGGATACGATTAAAGAGAAATATGAAGGTGATATGGTTTCGCGAAAAGGGCGCGAGCTGGAAATGGTGTTTACAGAAAACCACCGTTTACCATATAAAAACTCATCGGGGTACGAAACCAAACCTTTCCGTGATCTGCCCGGACAAGCAGATATCGTGCGTACATGTAAATCCTGGGAAGGCCAAAATCCAAATATATTTACCGTACCGGATTTTAAAACCAGTGCTCGCGAGCGAAAGCAACCGCGTGTTCTCGAGTGGTCATTGTACTGCGAATTGATGGGCTGGTTTTTAAGCAATGGCCACGTGAACGACAGGAATAAAGAGTTTGGAATATCTCGGGTTAAATCGCCACAATGCCACGTTGTGCGCTCACTTTTGAAATGTTGCGGGTTTCAGTTTCGGGAGGACTTAAAAGGTTTCACGGTGAGTTCACCCGATTGGTGGGCGTATATGCGTACATTTGGTAAATTTATCCCTCGAGCTATTTTAAATTCCAAGGTTGATAACCTACGGGCATTTGTTGATTCAGCTATGCAGGGAAGTGGGCATCGTAGGTCCGAAGAGAGTGGGAAATACTATACAACTTCCAAACAGCTATCTGACGATATGGCTGAAATTTTTACCAAAATCGGGCATAAGGTTTTTGTATCCTTCCAACAGGAAACAGACTGCACCGGATTGTCTTACGCGGTTAACTTTAACAAAGGCGGAACAACCCAACTCCACACCGGAAATTATGTTTATGATGCCACTGTGAAATGTCAGTCGGTTAACGTTGAGCGTTCACCATTCGACGGTTATGTGTATTGTATTACAGTTCCGGAAACTGAAGTCTTTTTCGTGCGTCAAAATGGCTGTGTCTGGCTTTCTGGCAATACGTGGGTGAAGCGGCGTTTCCAATTGCCACAACGCATGTTTGAGGTTTTTCAGGATGACAATGGGTCAATTGATCCCCAGACCGGTAAATCATACCCATCAAAACATCGGCTGTATATTCATGGTGTGCTCACAGAGAATAAAATTCTGCTGAAGCAGGACCCCGATTACATGAACACACTTCGCGAATCAGCACGTAATGAACAAGAACTCAAAGCATGGGTTGAAGGTTCGTGGGATGTCATTTCCGGCGGTATGTTCTCTGATGTGTTCAATGCGAAATACCACGTCGTCAAACCGTTTCCCATTCCTGAAAGCTGGCGGGTGGATCGGGCATTTGACTGGGGTGGCACTAAGCCATTTTCGCTCGGTTGGTATGCTGAAAGCGACGGGATGCCTTATGAGTGCCCAGAGACAGGCAAGCTGTTTGGTGCTGTTGCTGGTGATATATTTCGCCTTGGTGAATGGTATGGTACGAGCGGCAAGAGCAATGAAGGCCTTGGCCTCACCGCGACTGAATTTGCATCACAGGCTCAGGGGAAAGAAAAATTCCTTCAAATCCATAAACGATGCCGGCCGGGGCCTGCCGACCACAACATCTTTGCACGGGATCGAGGGCCGTCGATGCACGATGAGTACCGCAAATTTCGTATTCGGTTCGAAAAAGCGGACAAAGGTCAGTTCTCACGCCAAAGGGGCTGGGATATGGTTCGCAACAGATTCAAACATGCACTTCCGCGTGAAGATGGGCAACCACGTGAACTCCCAGGGCTTTACATTTTCGATAGATGTAGGTATTTTCTTGAATTGGTACCCAATTTGCCGCGATCCGACAAAGACCCTGATGACATAGACACAGATTCCGAAGATCACATTGCTGATGAGTTGCGCTACCGAATCCGTCGAGTGAAGAAAAGTATGCAACGTGAGACATTTTAACAATGGTCAAGACCAGCAAAAAGGATGACCCAAGTAACACTTCCCTTTTCCACCAGAAGATGAGTCCCCGTTGGAATCTGATGGAAACCACTCTCGGTGGTACTGAAGCCATGCGTGAAGCAGGCGAGGAACTTCTTCCGAAGCACATGCATGAACCAGATGACATCTATGACGAACGCCTCGATGTCAGCGTATTCCTGAACATGACTGAACTTACTCTGGATTTCCTCGTTGGCAAACCTTTCTCCGAGCCTGTTCAGTTAATGGAAGACGTGCCGAAAGAATTGGTCGATTACATGGAAGATGTTGACTTGCAGGGTAACAATCTGGACCAATTTGCACAGGCTTGGTATCGCGAAGCCCTCGCAAAAGGTTTCAGCCACATTCTCATTGAGACTCCTGCCAATGACGGCAGTGTGGTGAGCCTTGCTGACCAACGAAGTAAGAACATCCGTCCTTATTGGGTTCGCATTCCACCTGAAAACCTGATTGCTGCCGAAGCAATTCGGATAAATGGTGTTGAAACCCTGACACACATTCGGTTCCTCGAGTATGAAACCGTTCGTGATGGCTTTGAGGAATCAGAAGAAGTCTATATTCGCGTTATGGAACTTGTCGATCTGATCGGGGACAATAATCCTGATGATTTTCGCGTTGAGTATCGCCGCTATAAGAAAACGAAGAAATCGATCTCGGGTATAAACTGGGAACTCATTGAAGGTCCGGTTACCACGGACCTGAAAGTAATCTCGCTCGTAACCTTCTACACCAACCGCAAAGGCTTCATGGAATCGAAGCCACCACTGCTCAATTTGGCAT
>JACSEL010000065.1_pt1 | contig 11220 bp, 9 predicted proteins | sample 8223121 | NCBI WGS metagenome assembly JACSEL01 (sample SAMN15704502, study PRJNA253121) | viral metagenome | isolation source: viral DNA from sea star tissue collected in USA, Friday Harbor USA, Seattle... | host: Pycnopodia helianthoides | collected 2013 | reverse complement strand
ATCATTTTCCGAAAGGCGGGGGATTGGCCACGCCCCAGCCAAAATCCGCCTGACGGCAAACCCAAAGCCCAAATGCCCACGGAACCTTTCCAATAGCACAAGGGAATATCCATAGCATGCGGTCAGGGTTCGCACTTGCACGCCCGAAAGGTGTTCGCGAGCATGCGTTCCGGGCCCGCGCATTCAGGTGCGCGGCGCCTGCGTGCCTAGGCGCGCAACACTTGCGTACCCGGCGCATAAGCAGAAACACATACGACTAGTAAGGCGGGCCGGGCTCGAAGCGTGGTTTGGATCACCTTCGAAGCCTTGCGCGGAAGTTAGTTTAGGCATTCGCCGGAAGGCATTTTAGGCCTTGGACGGGATTTATGTTAGGGATTTCCCGGGAGGCATTTTAGGTGTTGGGCGGAATTTATGCTAGGCGTTTGTCGGAAGGCATTTTAGGCTTTGGGCGGAAGTTAGGCTAGGCGTTGGGCACAATAGCTACGATGCGTAAGCAGTAGCACCTACGACGCAGGGCTCAAAACAGACCCGGAGCAGGACCCGGACCCATCTTATGAGGCGGGGCAGGCGTACGGCATAAGGCTTGTGTTCCCGACCGCATGGGCTAGGGGCGGTGGGGAGGGCCTTGTTTTGGCGAAAGCCATAAAAATACTGGTTTCACGGGCTAAGTTTTAGCCTTACCTTTGCCCGATGGACAAGGCTACAGCGTGCGCGGATTTAAGGAAGTCGTCGAAGAAAGATATCTCGGGTTTTCTTGCCGAAATTGGCGAGAAGCCTTTCCGTGCCAAACAAATACATGAATGGATATGGAAGCGTTCCGCCACTTCGATAGACGAGATGACCAATTTGCCGGGCCTTGTGCGAGAGAAGCTCAAAACGCGCTTTGCCATTAGGCCCGCCAAGATCGAGAAAGAGCAACGGGCCGCAGATGGGACGATCAAATCTGCCCTGAAGCTGCACGATGGTCATTTGGTGGAAAGCGTGCTGATACCGCAGGGCGGGCGGATGACGGCTTGCGTGTCGTCGCAGGTGGGCTGTTCGCTGGGCTGTAAGTTTTGCGCGACAGGGTATATGGCCCGGGCCAGGAACCTGGACGCCGCGGAGATTTACGATCAGGTGGCGGCGGTGGCAAAGCAGGCGGGGGCGCACTTTGCCAGGCCGCTGTCGAACATCGTGTACATGGGGATGGGCGAGCCGTTGCTGAACTACCGGAGCGTGCTTTCGTCTATCGAGCGGATTACGGCCCCGGACGGTCTGGGCATGTCGCCGAAACGCATTACGGTCTCTACCGCGGGCATTTCGAAGATGATCAAGAATCTGGCGGACGATGGGGCAAGGTTCAACTTGGCGCTCTCCCTGCATGCGGCGAACGACGGGAAACGGGACAAGATCATGCCGATCAACGAGACGAACACGCTGGCCGCACTGCGGGAGGCCTTGGTGTACTTCTATGAAAAGACTGGGAACAGGATCACTTTTGAGTATATCCTGTTCCACGGTTTCAACGGCTCGTTGCAGGATGCGGAAGAGTTGTACGGGCTGTGCAAACGGGTGCCGGCCAGGGTCAACATTATAGAGTACAACCCCATTGCCGAGGCCAGTTACAAAAACGCAAGCCCGGGAACGTTGGACAGTTTCGCCAAGTTCCTGTCCGGCAAAGGGGTGAACGTGCATGTCAGGAGAAGCCGGGGCAAGGATATCGATGCCGCCTGCGGCCAGTTGGCGAACAAGGGCTAGCCTTGCCGGCCAATGGCACGGCTTGCGGCCTAATGGCCCCTGCCCATCTGGCGCAACCGGGCCTTGCTTTCTTCCGTCAGCCAATCGGCCTTGCCCATGTCAATGGTTTTCTCATAGTACCCTGCGGCCAATGCCGTCGCGCCGTTGGCCTCGGCGATCCGCCCCAGCCCTAGGTAAGCGATGCCCCGGTAGTACTCCCCCCGGTCCGGGCTTCTGTTCCCTGCGGCCAGGCCTTTTTGGTAGTGCCTTTTGGCTTGTGCCAAAGACTTGTGGGCTTTCTCTAGGTAGGCGCCGTTAAAAACCTCCCCGCACATTTGGAAATACGGCTTCGGGTGGGCCTGGAGCTGCCTTATCAAAGGGGCGGCATTTTTATAGTCCTTTTGGCGCATGAGGCACTCTAGGTACTTGGCCTTGAAATAGTCGTTCGCAGGGTACGTTTTGTGCAGCCTTTCCAGGTAATACCTGGCCTTGTGCGGACGGTCTTCATACCTCAGCCAGATGTAGGCCAAGTATAGCCCGGCTTCGGTTTTAACGATCTTGCTGTGGTGTACGGCACTGTCCAACTGCGCCAGCCCCCGCTTAATGTCCCCGGGCCTGAAAACCGATACAAAGGGCTTGTAGATAGGGTGGCGTTTTGGGTATTTCTCCCGGAAGTAATTATAGAGCCCCGACAGGAATAGGAGTTCTGGGCTTTCCGCAGTACGCCCCATCGTCTTTTTGACGAGGCCGTAGGTTTGTTTTGCGTGCGACATGACCTTGAGGATATTCCCTTCCTGTGCGTAATATTCCGTCAAAAGCCCGTGCGCCGACATTCCGAAAAACATGGCTTCCAGGCTGTCGCCGTCCTTGCCGCCGATCCCCCTCGATAGCGCGATGGTTTTGAAGAGGTATTTTTCATGTTCCGGGTATATAGGGCTGGAGGTGCGGAGGGGCTGGTCGCTCCAGGCCAGGCACATGGCCCGCATCATCGGTACGATAGGGTGGCGCGGTAGCCTTTCTTCAAGGGAATCGATGATCGCCCGGGCCGGGCCGAACTGTTGGTTGTACATAAGGTCCCCCGAGCGATCGACCATCCCCAGCAGTTCGGCACTACCGAACAAAGGCAGTTTTTGCGCTTCGGCATGGGCCAGCAGCAAATAAGGGGCAATGATTGCGGCAAGCAATTTTTGGTTCATAGTATTGATAATGGTATGTTTTATGCCCAAGGCCTGATCTGGTTTTTTCATTAAAAAATTACCTACAAAGATATAGCAATCCCTAGGTTGTGCCAACCTCCCGTCCGGCAGGCCCAACCGCCTTAACGGCATAACGGAAGGCACTAATACCGCATTTGCCATAAAAAAGCCTTGCCCATAATACTTTGCTTGCTGCACGGCCTGCTGCCCTTGGCACGGGCCGGGGGAAACGGTAATACCGGGTGCCCTGCGTGCGTGGCCGAAAAGGCCGATGGGCGTAAGGCTGATCCCGAACCCAAACCCGATAAAGAAAGCGAGGCCGGTGGGGGAAAAGAAAGGCCAACGGCGGATCAGGACTCAAGCCACTATTCTGTGAACAAATTCAACTTTCTTTTTTACCTCATATACAAAATGAAGTATATGGACGGTGGGGAAGAAGGGCCCCCGGAAGACTAGTATTTCCTTGCTTTCCTCATGAGCGTGGAAGGCCCCCCTTCAAATGTCATATATATGGTGAAACTGTGGATATGAAGGCTTTCTATGCCCCTGCTGAAATCGTTTTGTTGGTTATCTAGTATGTTTGGCAGGCCAAACGAATACCTCACTTCGGGGGAGAATTTAAATAATGGCTGGAACAGGTCGAGGCCCACCCCTATGTCCAAGAAGAGGTTGAATTTACTGATCAGGAGCCGCTCGCTGGAATCTTGCTCTTTTTTGCTCCCGGATACCTTTACCGCCGGGGTCAAGCCTGCCAACAAATAAATCCCCCTGTTCTCCCGGCGGACCGATTTGTATTTAAGCAAAAAGGGCAGTTCAAAATAAGTAGGGTCGCGGAGTTCTTGCAGCACCGTCCCGTCGTAGTACCTATAATCAAGCCCCAGTTGGTAAAAGCTAAAGGTCGGCACAAGCCTCGCATCAAGGTACTGGAACAAATGGAAATCGACGACGAAACCTATTTTAAAGCCGGGTTTTTCAGTAGGCAGGACGGAATGGACCGAATCCAGTTCCGGTGTGGTAAATTCGTCGGAGTACTTTAACCTGAACCTTGAGGTATGCCCCCCGAGCAAAAAACCATAATGCACGCGCTGCTCATCAAAATTAGGCAAGTGCAGCCCTCCGGCCAATTGCGCATAAGACCCTCCCGGGGCCAGGCAAGCCCCAACAAGAAGGGCGGGTATTATTTTAAGGCCGTATATATGGAGCTTATGCCAAATGTAAGTGGTTTGCATTGCGTGTCTTTGTATCCTGTTTTCTCTAAAATCCCCAGAAACTCCCGGCCATACGGGAATTCCGCCACCGACTCGGGCAAATAGGCGTAAGCTGAACCGTCGCATGATAAGGTTTTCCCGATCAGGGGCAATATAGCCTTAAAATAAAAACCATAAAGCTGTTTCATCGGGAACCTGGCAGGCTTAGAAAACTCAAGGACGACCAGTTTTCCCCCTTCCCGCAGCACACGCCTCATATCGGCCAGTCCCTTTTCAAGGTCTTCAAAATTCCTTGCCCCAAAGGCAACGATCACCGCATCGAACGTATTGTCGTCAAAAGGCAGCCGCTCTGCATCGCCAAGCCTCATTTCTACCCGGTCCGCACAGCCCAGGCCGATCGTTTTCTTTCGCCCAACCTCTAGCATGCCTTCGGATATATCTACCCCTACGACCTTATCGGGATTGAGCTTTAGCGCTTCTATGGCCAAATCGCCCGTCCCGGTAGCAATATCAAGTATTGTTTTTGGCCGGTGGGGCTTCAGCTGCCCAACGGCTTTTTTCCTCCAAAGTATATCAATGCCCATGCTTAGGAAATGGTTAAGGAAATCGTACCGCTTGCTTATTTTGTTAAACATATCGGCGATTTGTTCCTTCTTGGGTTTTTGCTGGTCCTTATAGGGTAGTACCGCCAACTTTTTGGTGTTTTTGTCGCGCCGCAATATTACATGGAACCCATGAGATAATTAAATACTTATTATGCCTTGCGGCAAATGCCTAAAGCAAATCCAGCAACACGCCCAAAGCGCATGTTTCGCGCACCATGGCGCGCAAGTGTCGCGCACCATGGTGCGCAGGTGTCGCGCACCATGGTGCGCAAGTGTCGCGCACCATGGTGCGCAGGTGCCGCGCACCATGGTGCGCAAGTGCCGCGTACCATGGCGCGCATACAAATACCTATGCAACCAGGCCCGATGCCAATCTTTATGCGCCTTTCCGTCTGTCCCTTAAGCCCTGAAAGCCACGTGCCAAAGTTAAATATATCCCCGATCCGTAGAGTTACTGTTTCGTTTTTGGGCATTTTTGCGGAAAGCCGATCCCAATGAAAATCACAAGCTCAAAGTTCGTTATTAGCAATACCGACCATACCAAGTGCCCGGCCCCTGACCGTCCGGAATATGCGTTCGTTGGGCGGTCCAATGTCGGTAAGTCATCTTTGATCAATATGCTGACCGACAAGAAAAAGCTGGCCAAAACTTCGGGAACGCCCGGGAAGACCCGGCTCATCAATCATTTCCTAATCAACAAATCTTGGTTTTTGGTTGATCTGCCGGGGTATGGGTGGGCCCGGGTGAGCAAGGAAATGAAAGAAAAATGGGACAGGATGACCAAGAACTATTTGGGCCAGCGTGAAAACCTGCACAACGTTTTTGTTTTGATCGATTCACGGATCCCGCCACAGAAAATCGATATAGAATTCCTCAATTGGCTAGGGCGGCATCAAATCCCTTTTTCGATAGTTTTCACGAAAGCCGACAAACCGAATAATTCTAAGATACAATTAAATATTGCGGCGTTCCTGGAAGAACTCCGGCAATTCTGGGAGGAAATCCCACCTACTTTCGTTACTTCTTCGGCAAAAAGGATAGGCCAAAAGGAAATATTGGGATACATCGGCAAGATTGGCGAAAGCGCCTAGGGCTATGTCGGGCTTTGCGATAGGACAAGTGGCTACCCCTCCCTGAACGTACGGGCTTTACTGACCATATCGGACGATCCTATAAAGAGGGGCACGCGCTGGTGCAGGTCGGTGGGCCTTATTTCCATTATCCGGCGTTGGCCATCGGTAGCCATGCCGCCTGCCTGTTCGATGATAAAGGCCAGGCAATTGCACTCATACATTAGGCGCAGTTTCCCGTTAGGGGCTTTTTCGGTACTAGGGTACATATAAACCCCTCCCTTTAGGAGGTTTCTGTGAAAATCCGCAACTAATGACCCGATGTACCTGGCGCTATATTTTTCTGCCTTACAGTATTGTAAATACCCTTTGACGGATGGCTCAAAGCTTTGATATGATCCTTCATTAATAGAATAGATATTTCCGTTCTTAGGGCATTTCATGTTTTGGTGCGACAAAAGAAATTCGCCTAGGGTAGGTTCGAATGTAAAACCATTCACCCCATGGCCTGTGGTATAGACGAGCATGGTAGACGAGCCGTACAAAATGTAACCGGCGGCCACTTGACGATCCCCTTTTTGCAGGACGTCTTCCATCTGCACGGGCGTGCCGATTGGGGATAGCCTTCTGTAGATGGAAAAGATTGTCCCAATAGACACGTTTACATCGATATTAGAGGATCCATCAAGGGGATCCATGGCCACTACGTACCGGCTATTGGCGTTCAGCCTGATAAGATCATCTTTTTCTTCAGAAACAATGGCGCACACCTCGCCGCCATTTTTCAACGCACGTATGAAGCGTATATCGGCGATCACATCGAGTTTTTGCTGTTCTTCGCCTTGTACGTTGGTAGCGCCATACGCCCCGGCTATGTCCAGCAACCCGGACTTGTTCACCTCCCTGTTTATGATCTTGCCCGCTAGTGCAATATCCCTTAGCAGTTGGGAAAGCTCACCGGTGGCAAAAGGGAATTCGGCTTGTTTGTCATTGATGAACCTATCCAGGGTGGTGCCGACGGTAGATCCGATTGTGTGCTTGTCCATTAAAAGTGTTTTGGGCCGGTGCAAAAACAGGAACGACCTGATGGTTGTTAAGTCACGCTTAAGGTATTTTACCCTCAATTATCTATCTTTTATTTTTTATATCCTGCCTTCATCGGTAATTTTGCGAGGCCTATTCTATTCAATATGAAAGTGTTCAAATTTGGTGGGGCTTCGGTCAAAGACGTTCCTTCTGTGAAGAACGTGGCCGACGTTATCAAACAATTCTGCGGTGATGAACTCGTGGTCATCGTATCTGCCATGGGCAAGACCACAAATTCGCTTGAGGAGCTTGTCCGCCTATACTTTGAAAAGGGTGATTGGAAAGATCGGTTACAGGTCATCAAAAACTTTCACTTAGACATATTAAATGGTTTGTTCCGGCCCGGCCACGAGGTTTTTGAACGGCTGGGATCCATCGTCAAAGGCATCGCCAAATACCTAACTTGTGCGGGGGACAAATCCTATATCGAGGTTTATAGCGAAGTGGTGGGCCAGGGCGAGCTTCTTTCTACCCGTATCATGGGAAATTATCTCAATGAAAATATCCACAAGGCTATCTGGGTAGATGCGCGAAACTATGTAAAGACAGATTCCAACTACATTGACGCAAGGGTAGATTGGGGCATGACCAAAAGGAACATCGGCGACAAAATCCCTGGTTTTGCCAAAGATGCTATTGTAATCGCACAAGGGTTTATTGGTTCGAATGGCGAGGGGAAAACCACTACGCTTGGCCGTGAAGGATCAGACTTTAGCGCCGCCATTTTTGCTACCGGTTTGAACGCAGGGTCCGTGACGGTTTGGAAGAACGTGCCCGGCATAATGACCGCAGATCCGCAAAAAATGCCCGATGCGGAAATTATCCCAAACTTAAGCTATACCGATGCCTCTGAGATGACCTATTACGGTGCTTCGATCATTCACCCGCGTACGATCAAGCCTTTGGCGCAGAACGGTATCAAGCTGTTTGTACGCCCTTTTAATTCTCCTGAAGAACTCGGCACGACCATAGGAACGGAGGGGGATGGCAAGCACCCCGCTTCTTTTATATTGAAGACCAACCAAGCCTTTGTTGCCTTTAAGGTCACGGATTTCACTTTTATAGATGAAAAAAAACTGGGCATGATCTTCAACGCATTGGACCAGCTAAACATAAGGATTAACCTGATGCAAAACTCCGCCGTGAGCTTTTCAGTCTGTATAGACAAGAAGTTCGATAAGGTTGAAAAGTTGGTGGCGCGGCTCAGTGGTTCCTTCCACATAGAAATACGGGACAATCTAGAAATGATCACCGTGAAAGGATATGACCAGGAGGCCCTTGATAAAATTTACCACCGATCGGAAGTATTGTTGGAACAGAAATCCAAAGATGTGTACCACTTGCTTTACGTGCCTGAGAAAAAACACAAAGAACTAAGCGAACCTGCTTAACCTTCGTTCGATCCCGATTACTTTTTTACAAGGGAAAATTAATTCCAAAACCAAGGTTACTTTTTTGTCCCTCCTGGTATAAAGAAGCACGTAACACAAATTTTATTCATACTTTCGTTTATTATTTCATGCCAGAAAGCCCCGTGGTCACGACCGGGGCTTTCTGTTTTTATAAGGATTTGTGTTCCCCGCCTAAAGCTAATCACGATACCATAACCTTTCGGGGGCATGATTACCGTTTCCGGATCAGGGCCTGCCCCCATAAATAAAATTCGCTTAAATACTTTTAACAACCCAAAACGAAATGTTAATTTTGGGTCATTAACAATTCACATTTAAACATTCGTATAAATTATGTCATTAGTAGGAAAAAAAGCCCCCTTGTTTGAAGCACCGGCGGTTATCAATGGAAAAGAAGTAGTCGCATCGTTTTCTTTGGATCAGTATTTAGGCAAAAAAGAGGTAGTATTCTTCTTTTACCCAAAAGATTTCACTTTTGTATGCCCGACCGAGATACTTGCCTTTCAAGCAAAACTCCCCGAGTTCGAGAAACGGGGCGTGGCCGTAGTAGGCGCATCTACCGATACAGAAGAAACGCACCTGGCCTGGTTGATGACGGACAAAAAGAAAGGGGGCATCTCTGGCACCACTTACCCGATCGTGGCCGACACCAGCAAAACAATAGCAAAGAATTATGGCGTACTGGCCGGCGATTGGGATTACGATGAAGAAGGCAATATCTCTTTTGAAGGCCTGCCCATCGCCTTCAGGGGGACGTTCTTGATCGACAAGCAAGGAACGGTCAGGCATGAGACCGTCAACGACCTACCATTGGGCAGGAACATTGACGAAATGATAAGGCTCGTGGATGCCCTCCAATATGTAGAAAAGCACGGGGAAGTATGCCCGGCCAACTGGGAAGACGGCAAAGACGCCATGCAAGCGACCCAGGAAGGGGTTGCCAGTTACCTGTCCAAGCACTAAAACGCCCATCGCAAAACACGAAAAGCCCTCCGTCATAGAGGGCTTTTTACTTTAGCCTTTTTTTAAGACACATGCGCGGAACGGTAACAAAATCTATGGGTTTGTGGTGTTTGGTAGGGTTTCCCGACGGGACCAGCTGCCCATGCAGGCTCAAGGGCAGGTTCAAGCTCCACGACAGCAAAATATCGAACCCCGTCGCAGTAGGGGACAGGGTCGAGCTGATAGACGACGAAGGCGACCAAAAGGCCAAGATCATATCCGCCATACTCCCGCGCAAAAACTATATCATACGCACCTCCCCCAAGAAAAAAGGGCACGGCCATATTATCGCCAGCAATATCGATCTCGCCGTAATCGTCGCCACCGCAGCCAGCCCCCGGACGTCCTTCGGCTTTATCGACAGGTTCCTGGTCACCGCCGAAGCGTTCAGGATACCGGCCATGGTTTTGTGCAATAAAACCGATCTCCTCTCCGCAAGGGAACTGGCGCGGCTCAAAGGGAAAATAAAACAATATGAAGCCCTTGGCTACAAAACCGCCTTCGTTTCCGCGATCCTCCCCGAAGGCATCCGTCCCCTCAAAAAAGACTTCGCCAATTTGACAACCCTGATATCCGGGCATTCAGGGGCCGGCAAATCAACCCTCGTGAACCGGCTCACCCCCCAAGCGGATCAAAAAACCGCCGGAATATCCCATTTCTCACAAAAAGGCGTACATACCACGACCTTCGCCGAACGCTTCAAAATCTCCGAAAACACCTACATTATAGACACCCCTGGCATAAAAGAGCTCGGCCTCGCCGAAATAGGCCCCGCTGAGATCGGCCATTACTTCCCGGAAATAAGGCGCCTGCTCGGCCAATGCAAGTTCAACGACTGCACCCATGCGCACGAACCGGGCTGTGCCATCGCCACGGCCTACCAACAAGGCGGAATAGCCCAAAGCAGGTACGAAAGCTACCTAAGCATGTTGGCAGGCGAGGACAACAGGCGCTACCCCCCCCCTTAAAAAGCCCCGCCCCCCAAAAACTGCCTGGCGGCAAATCCAAGGCCTAAAATCCCCCGGAACATTCCCAAATAAATTGGTCCAAATCCGAACGGAAATTCGAAGTGCCTTTGAACGAGGGGTCATATCCGACGCACAGCCTAAAAGGTGCGTCGGACGTGCCCCTTGGTACGTACAGGGCGTGTCGCTGGCTGTGTGTATCCGGTGCGTTCCCCCTTTTGCATCGTACATGTCGCTGTTTGTGCGATGGGAGCGTTTTTTCTTGTGGTCTGGGACGTGTTATTATTTATTTATGTTATGTTTGTGTTATTCTTTTAATGGCGGTTGCTTTGACGCAGGTATGTGGTTTCATTTTTTATTATTTAAACATTGGATAACATGATAGATTTTAGTCTAAGATCTGAAAGGTATTATAACAAGGGTTACGATGTGGCCGGAAAACGGAAAGGTTATGAAAAACGCCGGAATGCGGTTTTTTCAAATCAAAAACGCAATAACCTGAAGCAGCTCTTGTTATTGCTCGCATTTACGACCGTTGCACCGTCGTTATACGCTCAATTGTGGTCCCCACAGCCACCGGCAAAGTACACCCTTCAGGATGCTGACGTGACCGTGGAGGAAGGTGTACTGACCGACTACACCTACGATGGCGTTTTTCCGGCACCGACGGACATCATCATCCCCGCCGAATTAGATCATCAAACCATCACCGGCATTGGGGATCGTGCTTTTTATAATAAAGGCCTGCTCTCGGCGGATCTCCCTTCAGGGGTCACTAGTATTGGGGCATATGCCTTTGGTTATAACGGTAACGCCCATAACAAACTGACAGGCATTATCCTTCCTTCCGATGCCCTTGACGGCTTTACGGATTCTTGGAGGGATGCAAACCGGGTCATTCATGCTAAGGGAAGTGATATCTCTGATTTCGAAATATCCTACATAAGGGTTCGGGTCGCC
>JACSEL010000064.1_pt1 | contig 11288 bp, 13 predicted proteins | sample 8223121 | NCBI WGS metagenome assembly JACSEL01 (sample SAMN15704502, study PRJNA253121) | viral metagenome | isolation source: viral DNA from sea star tissue collected in USA, Friday Harbor USA, Seattle... | host: Pycnopodia helianthoides | collected 2013 | reverse complement strand
GTTTTTTGTTTTATCCTACATTCGGGGGAAATTTTGCCGAGTTCTTTCAGTTTTTCAATGAGTATCTTTTTTAGCTCTTTTGCGGCGGCTTTAGTATCCGCATGGGCACCACCGACTGGCTCTTTGATAATGCCATCGATCATGCCGTTATCTTTCATGTCATTGGCAGTAGGCTTTAGGGCCTCTGCAGCTTGTTCTTTGTAATCCCAGTTCCCCCACAGAATGGTAGAACAGTTTTCGGGGGAGATTACCGAATACCAAGAGTTCTCCATCATCAGTACCCTGTCCCCGATACCGATGCCCAAAGCCCCACCGGAAGCACCTTCGCCGATGATTACGCAGATCACCGGCACTTTGAGCATAAACATTTCCCTGAGGTTGTGGGCAATAGCTTCTCCTTGCCCTCTTTCCTCAGCCTCTAGCCCAGGGTAAGCTCCCGGGGTATCGATTAAGCAAACAATTGGCTTGTTGAATTTTTCTGCCATTTTCATCAAACGGAGGGCTTTTCTATAGCCTTCAGGATTGGCCATACCGAAATTTCGCATCTGGCGTTGCTTGGTGTTGCGGCCTTTTTGTTGGCCGATAATCATAACCGTTTGCCCGTTCATTGAGGCAAACCCCCCAACCATGGCCTTATCGTCCTTAACCGTACGATCACCGTGGATTTCAATGAATTCATCCGTAATTTCATAGATGTAATCCAGCGTATATGGTCTTTTAGGATGGCGGGATAGTTGCACCCGTTGCCACCGGGTGAGGTTTTCGAACGTTTCCTTTTTGAGTTTTTCTATTTTTTCCCCAAGTGACTTGATAGCATCATCCACATCCACATCTGTGTTGGACGCAAGCGTTTTCATATCGGCCAACTTTTCCTCAAGCTCTGCGATGGGCTTTTCAAATTCTAATAGCATGGATCAATGATGAAATTTCAAATACAAACCTAAAAATAAATTACTAATTAAGGATTAGCTTTAATCAGCTTATGTCAAGTTTAGGAAGCTCAAGCCGTGTGACAATATATCAATTAATAATACCAAAGGGAGTGCCTTCTTCTCATGTGCTTTCTAAAATTCATGACAAAAGTAAGTATCAAATAGACAAGTAGGGGAGAGCCGAAAGTTAGAAATGAAGTATATATAAAGAATATTCTAATACTAGACGTTGGAATCCTCAGCTTCTCTCCTAGCTTATTACAAACGCCAAAAGCGTATTTCTCAAAAAATTCCTGTACTCCTTTCATAACGATGGTAAAGTTAACGCAAAACGCCCAATATTATTTGTATGATATAAGTTTAGGATATGTTTATTTTTTCCGTATCATTGCAATTATTCAGGAAAAAAGTAAGAAGAAGTTATATCAATTTTTAACAAAACAATGATTCAAATGAGAAAATCAAATGCTGTAATAGCCTTTTTTGTAGGCTTAGCAATGTTATCAGGCTGTAGTGCCCTGAAAAACATGGTGAAACTTGCTGCAACCCAGCAGGTAGATGTAGTACCTAACCCACTTGAACTACATGGCGATTCTGTGAAAGTTGACATGTCCGTGGTACTGCCAGCAAAAATGCTTCCACAGAGATACGCATATAATCTAACCACCTACTATAAATCTGGTGAGAATGATTTGGAAGTAGGCAAGATGGTATTTGATGCCGCAGACTTTCCCGACAGTAAAACAACAACTTCAAGGAAAAGCGATTCGTACGCTTTCTTGTATGATCCTTCAATGGGTCAAGGCATACTAGAAGTGCAAGGTACTGCTGTTGATCAAGGAAGTGGGAAAAGTGCAGAGACTCCAAGATATGAATCTGCAAAAGGCATCATCACTACGTCACTTTTGGTAGAGGATGAATTCTATAGTGCCTATGCTTTTCATGGTTATAACGATCAAGAAGAACTGATGCCGACTAATGTGGACTTGTTTTTCGATCAAGGGAGTTCAGTACTGAAAAGATCTGAAACCATAAGTGACAAAGGCAAAGGATTTGTAGCATTCATTGCCGACAAAAACGTAACAAAAACTGTGACTATCACTGGTACCCACTCTCCCGAAGGTACTGAAACCATCAACTCCAACTTATCCGAAGATAGAGCTCAGGCGATTGAGAAGTATTACAGAAGCCAAATGAAAAAATATGACTACAAGGGTATGGCTGACTTGATCAACTTCATCTTAAAGCCTGTTGTCGAAGATTGGACTGCTTTCAAGGATGCGTTAAGTGCATACGAAGGCGTTTCTGACACTCAGAAGTCCGAAATCCTAAAAATAGTAAACGGAACTGGCGTATTTGAAGACAAGGAAAAATCTTTGCAGAAACTAGATTCTTATAAGGCTATATTCAAAGATATATACCCGGGTTTGAGAGTTGCTAAGACCGAGGTGTTAACAGTTAAGGAAAAGAAAACGAGTGCCGAAATTGCTGTATTGGCGAAGCAAATAAGTGAAGGGACTGCAAGTGTGGGTACGCTGTCTAGCGAAGAGCTAATGTTTGCTGCGACTTTGACCCCTTCATTAACTGAAAGGGAAGCTATTTTCAAAGCTGCTACCAAAAAAGATGGGAGCTGGCAGTCGCATAACAACCTTGGTGCTGTTTATCTAGAGATGTCTATTCTTGCTACAGGTGCTGAAAGAACTGCCAAAGTTGAAATGGCAATTACTCAGTTGGAAATCGCCGCCAACAAAAATAATGCTGCCGAAGTATTGGCCAACATGGCTACTGCTTATGCATTGCAAGGAGATGAAAACCAAGCGTATGATGCTGTAGTTGCTGGTTTGGGAAAAAGACCATCTATTGATCATGTTTCCGGGATGAGTGCCGTCAAAGGTTCATTGGAAATCAGAATGGGTCAATATGATGCCGCTTTTGAATCTTTGAAATCTGCCAAAGAATCTACCAGTGTAGCATTCAATAGAGGTTTAGCCCTATTGTTGAACAAAGATTTTGAAAATGCAGTGACTGGCTTTGGCAATGCTGTTGAGCAAGATGTTGAGTTCGCTAAAGCATATTACGCTTCTGCAGTAGCTTCTGCCAGACTAAGAAACGATACTGATATGCTTGCCAGCCTTGAAAAGGCCATTGAAAAAGACCCGGAATTGAAAGAAAAAGCACTAAATGACCTTGAGTTTTCGAATTACGCTTCCCAAGTAGCCGAAGTCCTCAAGTAAGGTTACAAAATCATTTGAATGAAAAGCCTCACCTCATATTGAAGTGAGGTTTTTTTCTTTTAAAAAAGACCTATTTATCCATGTTTGATTGTGATATTGTGCCTGTTATAATAATTTAGCCGTCCCAAAAATCGACAGTCGTTGAAGCAAGATTTTTTGAGCAAACACAAAGTGGCGTACCTAAGCTATAAATATTATAAAAATTTTCGATGAAAAAATTACAATTCAGGGAGGCTCTAAGAGAGGCAATGAGCGAAGAAATGCGAAGGGATCAGTCCATATTTCTCATGGGCGAAGAAGTAGCGGAATACAACGGTGCTTACAAGGTAAGCCAGGGGATGCTGGATGAGTTTGGTTCAAAGCGAGTGATCGATACTCCTATTGCAGAACTCGGATTTACTGGGATTGGTGTTGGTGCCGGAATGAATGGGCTTCGTCCGATTATTGAGTTCATGACGTTCAATTTTTCGCTTGTGGCGATCGACCAGATTATCAACGGAGCTGCCAAGATGATGTCAATGTCAGGTGGTCAATTTAACGTACCCATCGTTTTTAGGGGACCAACGGGAAATGCGGGCATGTTAAGCTCTCAACACTCTCAAAACTTCGAAAACTGGTTTGCAAACACCCCGGGCTTGAAAGTGGTAGTTCCTTCCAATCCAGCCGACGCTAAAGGCTTATTAAAGTCTTCTATTAGAGATAACGATCCTGTGATCTTCATGGAATCTGAGTTGATGTATGGAGATAAAGGACAAGTACCTGAGGGTGAATACCTCATTCCAATTGGAATTGCTGAAGTAGTAAAAAAGGGAACAGACGTTACTATCGTGTCATTCGGTAAGTTTATGAAAGTAGCCAATGCATCTGCGATCGAACTTGCTAAAGAAGGGATCAATGCTGAGGTCGTCGATCTTAAAACAGTGAGGCCTATTGATTACAATGTGGTGATTGAGTCAGTGAAGGAAACAAATAGGTTGGTGATCGTGGAAGAGGCGTGGCCATTGGCCTCTATCTCCTCTGAGATTAGTCATTATGTTCAACGAAAAGCATTTGATTATCTGGATGCTCCTATTCATAGGGTGACGAACAGAGATGTTCCATTGCCATACGCCCCTACCTTGATCGAAGAAATATTGCCCAACGTAGCAAGAACTGTGAAAGCGGTAAAAGAAATTATGTATGTTCAGCAATAATTATTGCGGCACTTGCTTAATCAGTTTTTCTAAAATATCAGTAGTTGCATCTGCTATTTTGGTTTCTGGATCAAAGACACCGGATGCTCCGGCATCAAACAGGAACCGGTAATCCTTAGTAGGTATCACACCTCCTGCAATTATCATTATATCCTCACGATTGAGTCTTTTAAGTTCAGTAATTAAGTCCGGTTCAGGGTCTTATGTCCGTCTGCCAAACTAGATGCCCCTATTACGTGTACATCGTTCTCTGTGGCCTGCTTCGCTACCTCTTCGGGTGTTTGAAATAAAGGTTCTATGTCAACATCAAAGCCCAGATCAGCAAAACTGGTGGCAATTACCTTTGCGCCTCGGTCATGGCCATCCTGTCCCATTTTGGCGACCATAATCCTGAGTCTTCGTCCATTAATATCTTCGAATTGATCGACTACCTTAGCGATGTCTGTTTCCTCTTGTAGGTATAGTTGAGTATTTCTTGCAATTCGTGCAGAAAAGTCAGTAGGCAAAGCAATTGCTTCATCTAAAGCATTGGTATGCAGACACTGTGTATGGTCGAAAACTGCAGCCATAGCCTCAATGCAGGTTCTTGCAATATTGTTATAAGGATCCGGGCAGTCAAACTCCAACCTGAAGTCTGGCTATGCGTCCTTAAAGCCATCGATTTGGGGTTCTTAGGGTTGAACGTTTTCACCATCTTGGCCCAAAGCATGCGGGCGGCTCTCATCTTGGCAATTTCCATAAAATGATTCATTCCTATGGCAAAAAAAAGACAACCTAGAGGCCAACACATCTACATCTATGCCGGCTTCCACTCCAGTACGCAAGTACTCCAGTCCGTCAGCCAAAGTAAATGCCAATTCTAAATCAGCTGTAGCCCCTGCTTCCTGCATGTGATAACCGCTGATGCTGATGAATTGAATTTAGGCATTTGTTCCGAGGTGTATTTGAAAATATCCGATATGATACGCATAGAGGGCTTTGGTGGGTACAAAAAAGTATAAACTCTTTAAGAATGTCGTTTTGGATAGTACCGCTCAATTGAGACCCGTCTGTACCTTGCTCTTCCGCAGCCAAAATGTAAAAAGCCATGATGGGCAGTACGGCCCCATTCATAGACACTGACATCTGATCCAAGGGAATTTGATCAAATAAAATATTCATGTCCAAAATCGAATCTACCGCTACACCTGCTTTACCTACATCACCACATACTCTTTCATGGTTCGAGTCGTATCTGCAATGTGTAGCTAAATCAAAGGCAATGGAAAGCCCTTTTTGCCCGGAGGCCAAGTTCTTTCGGTAAAAAGCGTTGGATTCCTCTGTCGTGGAAAATCCTGCATATTGACGGATTGTCCAAGGCCTGGATGCGTACATGGCTGAATATGGCCTACGCAAAAAGGGAGGAATTCCAGTGCCAAACCCGATATGTTTGGCACTTTTGATGTCCTCTGAGCTAAATTGTTTTTTTATATAAATTCCTTCAGGAAATAATAATATCTCCGTTCCAGGTGAGGTATCTTCTGTGATAGTTCCCCGGTAAAGCTCATCAAAACTGATCTTTGAAAAATCTGGCTTATTCATGGTTCAATGGATTCGGTATGCCCATTTGGGCCAGTACATTTTTGACACCTTCTAATCGATTGGTTTTTGCATTGATCCAAGTGGAAATCCGTGACGAAGATCCCTGGCTTTCCTTTCCTGTGGCAAGGATTATTTGTGCTATTCCTATTTCATTCAAAGATTCGTTGATTTTGGTGTTGCTATAGTCTTCGTCAGCCCCGCAACATACCACGACTGATGTTGAACCGGGGTTTTCAGGGCTATTTAGCAACTGTACGGAAAAACCTGCACAGCTAAAAAAGTTAGTTATAAAAGTGAATCTGGCGTTTATTATTTTAACATTTTAGCCTACGCCTAACAATTGGACTGCAGGCCTTAGATCATCGCCATGTATTTGTACGTACCTTTCGACCTGAACTCGGATTCCTTCAAAATCTTGAGATAAAGAAAGATAACCATGAGTGAGGTTTTCAACAGCAACCTGTTCTTCTTGATTACCAAAATAATTAACCCCTACCATTTTTCGTTTACCTAGCACTATTCTGGATTTTTGAAAATCAAAATCTTCATCACTCTCTAGTTGAAAAAACCTTCTTGAATGGCCAGCTGAAAACTCCCTCTCCCTTCAATTTTCTGAAAAGCATGCCATGCTAGTCTCCCAAGTTCTTGTGACAGGTTTTCAAGATAGTAGGAACCTGCGGACGGATATTCAACTTTAGCGAGGTAAGACTCATCTTTCAGCAAATTAGAAATGTTTCTGGCGATTCTATCCGTGGACTTCAAGTCATGAAAGGGCATAATAGTCAGATAGTCCGTTCCTCCCAGCACTGCTGACATACTTTCAGAAGTGCACCTTAAAAAGTTGGTATTTTTATCAAGTACTGACTTGATCAAAGGTGACGTCATGGCAAGTATTGGAACATAAGAATTCACAACACCATATTTTTTTAACAATTGGTTTATTAAAATACGTATAAACTGTATTTTGGACAATTCCAGAAAGTAGTTAGACCCTACGGATGTACTTATAAACAAGCGGTTGGCGATATTATCAGTTATGCCCTTGGCCAAAAAATGATTGATAATGTAAACACTCTGTGCCAATAAATAGGCTACTTCAAGCTGACTTGATCCACCATTTCGCTGAATAATACCGCAGTCTATATTTATTGTTTTGTGCCCATACTTCCCTCCCAACTCAAAAGCATCATTTAGGAATGAAAGATGTGTTGCTGATCCCATCAAAGTAACAGATTCACTAGGGCCGAGCAACAGGAATTCGCCGTGGTCTTTTGCCAAATTCCTTTCACTCAACCAATCGACAAACTTTTTATAGCGTACAGTACTCCGGTACTGCTTTATGAAGGGCCTTACTGAGTTTATCGGCCAGCCCATCTTCCAGTATGAGGCCGTCCGCTCCGTTCATCAAAGCATCATGTACTTGCTCATTGGTCCTATCCGAGTTAAGAGGCTGAAGATATTCCCATGCTATTTTTTTCTTTGGGGAAAGCCGAACTTTTGACGGGCGTCCTCCTCATTGTAGTAGGCTGACAAAGATAGCCCACGCTCATATGTCCAATCATAAACATGCCGTGCTAGATCAGCCCCAAGATACTGATTGAGTTTTTCCTTCCATTGTGCCTTGGACATTTTATCAAACTCATCAAAACCGTATTCTTTTTTCATGCTTTTTGGTTAGTAGCCACAATTTAAGGCGTTCGTTATGAAGAAGGAAAAGTGGGTTAATTCTTGGAGAATGGGTTGCAAGGTTATTTTGGGTTAGAATAAGCATGATCCCATAAAGTGTACTTTTTAAAGAAATTTTTAAAAAATAAGGCGTAGAACATGGTAGGGCAATTTCCCAAAAAGTCAAGACCTATTTGATTTTTTTGTTAACTATTTTTTCCTCAAGTTTGACGCACGACAGGGAAAGAACCGTTGAAAATAACCAGTTTTAACCACCAACTATTTTAGACGAATGCATGTAAAAATATGGGATAAGTGCTTGGGACTTATTGGGTCGGAAATACCGGAGCAAAGCTTTAAAACTTGGTTTGAACCTATTATCCCCATAAAGTTTACGCATCCGGTACTTACGGTTCAAGTTCCTTCGCAGTTCTTTTATGAGTGGTTGGAGGACAATTACGTGCACGTGCTTAAAGCGGCAATTCGGGCAGAAATAGGGAAAGAAGGCAAATTAGAGTATTCGGTGATTGTAGATAAGGGCAATTCTTCAAACCAGCCTTACACCGTGAATTTGGCCCAAAAAAAGGGGTTTTCTAAATTTGGACAAATCAAGGGGGATCAAAACCAGCGTTTTGCGAGCCCATTTGCGATTCAGGCGATTGACGGGTGCTATCAAAAGTCTAATTTAAACCCCGAAAACACATTTGAGACCTATATTGAGGGCGCCTGCAACAGGCTGGCCAGGTCTGCCGGGCATGCCGTGGCCACAAATACAAAGACGGGCGTTACCTCGTTCAACCCGTTGATGGTTTATGGTGGCGTGGGCCTTGGCAAAACGCATTTGCTCCAGGCCATAGGGAACAAAATAAAAGAAGGCGATCCGGGTAATTTTGTGCTTTACGTGGCTTCGGAAAAGTTCGCCAATCAATTTATCGAGGCGCTCAAGAAGAACAACCTTCAAGATTTTACGAATTACTACCTTAATGTTGACACGTTGATTATAGACGATGTCCAATTCTTCAAGGACAAGGTAAAGACGCAGGAAATTTTCTTTCATATCTTCAATCACTTGCACCAAAATGGGAAGCAGATAGTCATGTCGAGCGACAGGCCGCCTACGGAGCTGCATGGGCTTCAAGAGCGGCTGGTTTCCAGGTTTAAATGGGGGCTAACGGCAGATTTGAAAAGCCCGGACTATGAAACAAGGCTTGCCATTATCCGGAAAAAACTTCAGGACGATGGTTTGGTGATCGACGGCAAAGTTTTGGAGTATTTGGCGTATAGCGTGGACACGAACATACGGGAACTGGAGGGCGTATTGATTTCGTTGGTCGCGCACTCGTCATTGAACAAAATGGACATAGACCTGGCGCTTGCAAAGCAAACCTTGAAGTCTATTGTTAAGAATATTGAGTCTGAGGTTGGCATTGATTATATCCAAAAAACCGTGTCGGAATATTTTAAGGTCTCTTCGGACGACCTGAAAGCAAAGACCCGCAAAAAGGAGATTGTGATTGCGAGGCAACTGGCCATGTATTTTTCAAAAGACTATACCAACCATTCGTTAAAGAGCATTGGGAGCCATTTTGGGGGCAGGGATCATAGTACGGTCATCCATGCGCTCCAGTCGGTCAACGATATGCTCGATACGGATGCCCGGTTTAGGGCCTCGTTCTCTGAACTGACCAAGAAATTCAAAATGAAGGCGATTTAAGCTTTCGTTGTACGGTGATTTCCCCTGATATTTCCTGATTGTCCTGTTTTTCCAGGACGATATTGCATTCCTATGGGACGATATTGCATTCCTACGGGACGATATTGCACTCCTACGGGACGATATTGCACTCCTACGGGACGATATTGCATTCCTACGGGACGATATTGCACTCCTACGGGACGATCTTGCGTTCCTACGGGGCGGGATTGCGTTCCTACGGGGCGGGATTGCGTTCCTACGGGACGGTATTGCGTTCCTACGGGACGGTATTGCGTTCCTACGGGGCGGTATTGCGTTCCTACGGGGCGATCTTGCGTTCCTACGGGGCGATCTTGCGTTCCTACGAGGCGATCTTGCGTTCCTACGGGACGATATTGCGTTCCTACGGGGCGATCTTGCGTTCCTACTGTTTTTTATTGGGGGGCTGGGTTTTTTGCCGATCTTTTTTTGCCTGAGCCAGGATTTACGGGATTAAAGGCTTTGCAGGATTAAAAAACGTTTATGGGGCGGGGGCAGGCTTGCAAAGGGGGCATGGGTTTTGGCACTGGCTAGTTGCTAAAGTATTTTTCGATTAGTTGGCCCCACTTATCCTTGTGCGCTTTTTTCAGTTTACTGCCAAGCCCGATCGCTTCATTATGGTTTTCAATGAACCCGTCAAGGGAAGTGATAAGCCGTAGGTAATATTTTAGGGTAGGCACTGCCCCATTTATTATCAACTGACAACCGTGCTCTATTTTAACTGCTTCCATTAAACCCGCACTTTCTTTTTTACCACTTTCTTTAATCCCTGTCCAGGATAAAACATGATACCTTTCGGGGTTGGATTTTTTTATTTTATCAATTGCAATTCGGGTGGTTGTCGAATTAATTTCTTTGTTGATTATCGTTTTTATATGGTCAATTATGACTTGGTCAATATCTGTAATTCCGTTAACCGTAAAAGGGCCCTTGTAAGTCTCCAACAATTTTTCTTTAATGAACCTTGGTTCCATTTTTAATGTTTTTTTGTTGTTCCGGGCCGCGGCTTTTGCGCGTGAACTTCATTGGTTTTCCTTTGCGTGTTCCAATGTCGGGATGCGTCTTTAGGAAGGAGGTTACTTTTCTTGCCGGCCAGTCGATTTTAAGTTTTTCGACGATGCTTTTCGGATCAAATGTTGCCTGCTTTAAAAGCCCTATTATTTTATCTTCAGTCCCTTTTGGCCCGTTAGGGGCCTCATGGCTCAAAACATTCCCTTTTTGGTCAACTGCTTTTGCGCCTTTTGATATTAAGGCCTTGTTTGCGTTTTTTCCCCCTGCTCCAATAGGCCTTCTACCAAAAAAGCATAGTTGGAAAGCTCATCGTACGCTGTTTTAAATAATCCAACCTCTGTTTGTGATAAGCCATACCCCCCCCGCTTGCCGTAATTTCATTTTTTGTCTTGGCCTTTGCCTTGGGCGTGTGCGCCAAGGCCAGCCAATAGGGGGTCCTTTGTTCATTTTTGCTCTTTTATATCACCTCCAACTGTTCTTGCAATTACCAAAGGGGCGATTTTTCCTGCCCCAAATTTCGTTAAAACACCGCCAATTTCCTTAATGGTTTCCCCTTGGGGCTGGGTTTCACTTGTTTTTATCAGTTTATGGGAAACCGGTATTTTTAATGCCCTTGATAACCCTGGCCGGGGTTTGTTCCAGGTTGGTTTTTTTCATGAGTTCGCTTTCGCTTAATTGCTCTTGTTTAAGGGCATGTATTACTTTCTGACAATCCTTGGCCGCAGGCCTCCCCCCATCTATAAAAGCCTTGGGCAGTTTGTAATCTTCTTCCACCCCCTTGTCAATCCCCATGCCCAAAGCATTGGTAGGAACAACCGCTTTCCATTTGTTGTCCATTAACCCTTGCTCAACCTCTGTCCGGGCGTCCGTATCAAGCCCCGCATGGTATTCTGAAGCCTTGATGCCTAAAAACCCAAGCCACCTCGAATATATTTCC
>JACSEL010000063.1_pt1 | contig 11288 bp, 12 predicted proteins | sample 8223121 | NCBI WGS metagenome assembly JACSEL01 (sample SAMN15704502, study PRJNA253121) | viral metagenome | isolation source: viral DNA from sea star tissue collected in USA, Friday Harbor USA, Seattle... | host: Pycnopodia helianthoides | collected 2013 | reverse complement strand
TAGGTGCGCAGGTGTCGCGTACCTAGGCGCGCAGGTGTTGCGCACCTAGGCGCGCAGGTGTTGCGCACCTAGGCGCGCAGGCGTTGCGCGCCAGAATGTGCACGTACGGGCCCGGAAAGCATGTTTTCGGACACCTTGAGAGCATGCAAATGCGGACCCTGACGGCATGCTATGGGTATTCCCTTGTGCTGTTGGAAAGGTTTTGGGGGCGTTTGGGCTTTGGGTTAATGGTGGGTGGTTTTGGGGGGGATGATTGGTTTTTTGCCGCAAGGCATGACGGGCATTTGCCGTAAGGCGGTTTGGGTTTCGGGGGGGTTAGTCGCCGAGGGGGCGCTCCTCTAGGCGGATGCCTTTGTTGAAGAAAAGGGCGGCGGCTTTTTCGAAGGCGGGGGTGTGGTCCGATACGATGAAACGGTCGTTGCCCTTGGCTTGGGGGTTGAGCAGGCCGAGGGCGGAGAGTTTGTTTTTTAGGCTGTGGGCGACGGTTCCGGCAGAGTCGATGAGGGTTACCTTGCCTTTGTAGAACTCGTTGATGTCGTCTTTGATGATGGGGTAGTGGGTGCAGCCCAATACCAACGCACGGATGGAGGATAGCAGGGGGTGGGCAAGGTAGGTGGCGATGACCTTGCGGCTTACGGGGTGGCCGGCGAAGCCTTCTTCGATCATGGGGGCGAGGAGCGGGGCGGCAAGGGCTCGGAAATCGAGGCTTGTCCGGGCGGCCTTGAGCTTGGCCTCAAAGGCTTTTGAGTTTACGGTCTGCAGGGTGCCGATGAGGCCTACTTTGGTGCGGGGGGGGAGGCGTTTCAAATGGCCGATGACGGGGTCGATGACGTTGGCGACGTACGCCCGTTTGCCCACATGGGCCCTGACCGGCCCGAAGGCGGCGGCGGAAGCGGAGTTGCAGGCGATGAGGATGGCTTTGCAGCCGCTTTGGAGGAGTATGTCGGTGATCTTGAGGGAACAGGCGCGTACGGTGGCCGCGGACTTGTCGCCGTAGGGCAGGTGGGCGGAGTCGCCGAAGTAGATCATGTCCTCGCCGGGAAGAAGGCTTTTTACGGCCCGTGCAACGGTAAGCCCGCCTACCCCGCTGTCAAATATCCCTATGGGCGCGTTTTGGTGCAATGCCTGTGGTTTTGAGGGGCAAATATGGCTTATAATTTTGCGCGAAAAAACCAAAAGGCTTTCTGTTTTGCCAATAGGCCATGCCGGTGGGCCTTTTGTTGGTTTTGGCGCCCCTCCCCCTTTTTGCCAATAGGCCATGCCGGTGGGCCTTTTGTTGGTTTTGGCCCTGCGGGGGCAGTTGCCCGGCCGCCCCCTAAGTGCCCCCCGATCAGATAAAACGGCGGGGCGCTAAGGATAATCCATTACCTTAGCGTAATACACTAAAAGACGGAGCACGATGCTGAAAACAACGATAATGCTAGCGGTATGGGCAATGGCCCTTCCCGGCCTGGCCCAAGACACGAACCTATTGATCAACTTCCCTGCCCTTAGCCCCGATGGCAAACAAATGGCCTTTTCGTACCAAGGGGATATTTGGACGGCCTCGCACGACGGGTCCGCCCCGAAGCGAATGACCATCCACGAGGGCTACGAAACCAAGCCGATCTGGACGCCCGATGGCCGTGGACTGGTTTTCCGTAGCGACAGGAACGGGAACAACGACGTGTTTTTTGTGGGCGCGGACGGGGGCACGCCCAAGCAACTGACGTTCCATTCGGCACACGACGATCCGAGCGACGTGACGACGGACGGTACGGTGCTGTTCCACGGGAAAAGGGGCTACCAACAGATCGAGCGCGACAATGAGATGCTGACCGTGAGCCTAAGCGGCGGCACGCCGTACAGGTACCTGAACGCCCTTGGGCTGCATGCGGCCCGGTCCCCAAACGGGAGGTTCTTGGCGTTCGTGAAGGGGGCGTGCAGGACGGACCGGGAGAAGTACGACGGCCCGGCAAACACGGACATCTGGCTGTACGACTCGCAAAACGGCACGTACGCCCGGCTAACGTCCGATAGCCGGAACGATACCTACCCCAAATGGGGGGACGACCGTACGCTCTATTTCCAGTCGGCCCGCAGCGGCAGGTACAACGTGCACCGCATGGCCCTGGACGGATCGGGCAAAAAGGCCGGGGACATCGAAGCGGTAACGGCGTTTTCCGATATGGGGATAAGCTCGTTCAGCGTGGGCAATAAGGGGCAGACCATTTTGCTGAACAAATCGGGGCGGGCGATCAAAGTGGACGCGCGCACCGGTGCAGCAACGGGCATCGTTTTGAGGATAGGGACGGATTATAGGTTCGACCCTATGGAAAGAAAGATTTACGTTAAGGACGTTTCCCGGATCGTGCCTTCGCCTAACGGCAAATACAGTGCGCTGGTGATCCGTGGGGAGGTTTTCGTAAGCGCAAACGACAAGGACCTGGAGAAGGCCGTCAACTTGTCCAACTCGCCCTACCGGGACCTGGGGCCACAGTGGGTAAACGATTCTACCCTAGTGTTCATATCCGACAGGGGGGGCAACTATGACATATACGCCGTAAGTTCGGCAGACCCAAACCAAGGGGATTTGTTCAAAACGCTCAAGTTGGACGTTTCAAAGGTCACGGATACCCCCGAGGGAGAATCGGGCCTGGCGGTATCGCCCGACCTGAAGGGGCTGGCTTTCCGCAGGGGCAGGCAATTGCTCACCGCTTCGGTATCGGGCAAAGGCACGCTTTCCGGTGAGACGGAGCTGCTGGACGGGTGGGCAAAACCTTATGGGGTATCGTGGTCCCCCGATTCCAAATGGCTGGCTTATAGCAAAAAAGACCTGAATTTTAACGAAGAGGTATTTATCCATAAAGCGGACGGGGGCATGGCCCCGGTGAACATTTCCATGCACCCTAAAAACGACGGCTACCCGGCCTGGAGCCCGGACGGGAGCAAGTTGGTTTTCTCTTCCTCTAGGAGCAATGGGGACTATGATATTTGGTTTCTCTGGTTGAAAAAGTCAGACTGGGAAAAGACCGCAGACGAATGGAAGCACGATGAAGGCAAACCCGAAACAAAACCCGAAACGCCCAAGCAAAAGAAAAAAGAAAAGACGGGGGAAAAGAAAGACAAAGAAACCAAGCCGGTGCAAATAGACTTTGAAAACATCCACGAACGCCTGGCCCAGGCGACTTCTTTCCACGGCAACGAGGTAAGCCCCCTGGTATCCAAAGACGGCAAAACCATCTACTACCGAACGGGCAAGGACAACTGGGGCAAGCCCGCCAAGGTAAACATGGATTTGTTCAAGATATCGTGGGACAAGAAAGACCACACGGCCATAACTACCGATAATGCCCAACCTTACGGGCTAGTCATGGGCGCCAAAGGCGAATACCTGTACGCTACCCTGAAAGGCGGGAAACCTGCCCGGTTCAAACTGGCCGTGGACAAAAAAGAACTTCTGCCGTTTTCCGCTAGGCTCACCGTTGATTTCAAAGAAGAACTGAACCAAATATTCGAAGAAGCATGGAAAGCACTGGACGAGAGGTTTTACGATCCCGGTTTCCACGGGCAGGACTTTGGCCGGCTAAAAGCCATATACAAACCCTTGGCCATGAAAGCATCCACGCGCGAGGATTTCAATACCGTGTTCAACCAAATGCTCGGCCAGATCAATGCCAGCCACATGGGGCTGTACCGGGGGGATTTAAGAAAAGAGGTCCAATATTCAAAAACAGGATTGATCGGGGCAGAGCTAAGGCCGGTGCCCGATGGCGTGCAAGTGATCGGGAAGCTGCCGCAAATGCCGGCCGACAGGGAGATCAGCCCCATTTCAATAGGGGAAACCATTACCGCCGTAAACGGTGCGCGCATCGCCCCGGAAGGTAATTATTTCCAATTGATGAACGGGACGGCCGGCGAGCGCGTATTGCTAACGGTCAAAAACGCTTCGGGGCAAAGCCGGGAAGTGGAGATCCGCCCGGTGGGCAACAACACCGCCGCACGCTATAAAGCCTGGGTGCAAGACAAACGAAAACTGGTGGAAAAATACGCTAACGGACAGCTAGGGTACATCCACATCCAAGCGATGGGCTGGGCAAGTTTTGAGCAGTTCGAAAGGGGCCTTGCTGCGGCCGGCTATGGCAAAAAAGGCATTGTGATCGATGTGCGGTTCAACGGGGGCGGCTGGACTACGGACCATTTGATGGCCATCCTCAATGTAAAACAACACGCCTATACCATACCCAGGGGAGCCGCCGAAAACCTTGAAAAACAGCAAGGCCAATTTAAAGAACACTACCCGTACAGCGAAAGACTGCCCCTCCCTGCCTGGACCAAGCCGTCTATCGCCTTGTGCAATGAAAGCAGCTATTCAAATGCCGAGATTTTCTCCCATGCTTTCAAGAATTTGGGCATTGGGACACTTGTCGGTAAACCCACTTTTGGCGCCGTAATCTCCACAGGCGGAAGGACGCTTATCGACGGGGGCTTGATCCGTCTCCCCTACCGGGCCTGGTATGCAAAGACCACCGGGGAAAATATGGAAGGAGGCCCGGCAGTCCCGGATATCGTGCTCGACAACGCCCCTGACGAAAGAAGCAAAGGGGAAGACAGCCAGCTCAAAAGAGCAGTGGAAGAACTGATGGGGCAGATCAAGTAATACCCAAAAAGTGCTTTTGTGGCGTGCAAGAACGGGTTTTGGGGATGCCTGTCCTTGCCCTTACTTGGTCAGGCTCATTAAAAGGTCGGTTTGGGTAAGGATATGTACCTTGTTTTGATCATCGCGGACAAGCAACCCTTTTGTGTCCTTGTCCAATACCTTGGAGATCACATCTACGGTATTATCAAGTGCGATAAACTTGAAAGAATCGTCCATGATTTGTGATATGGGCCGGTTTTTTAATGCCGGGGCCCCTATTAGCGCCTTCAATATCTTAGCATCGGAAATACTCCCAACAAATTCACCGTTCCCCACCACGGGAGCCTGATCGATACCTCGGGCGTTCATCGTCTGGATCGCATCACCGATCTTCGTTGAACTATGGATGGTGAAAAGCTCGTCCCCGGCGTTTTTGCCGGCCACAATATCCCTGGCCGTAGGGAAGCTACCGGTTTCGGTAAACCCATGATCCTTCATCCAGTTGTCGTTGTAAACCTTGCCCAGGTACCTGGTGCCGTGGTCCGGCATGATGATGACCATCACATCTTCTTGTTGTAGGTTTTCTTTGGCATATTCAATGGCGCCGTACACGGCAGATCCGCACGACCAGCCTACGAACATGCCCTCCTCCTTGGCCAACCTCCGGGCCATCAAAGCGCCGTCTTTGTCCGTTACTTTTACGAAGTGATCGATCAAACCGAAATCTACGTTCTTTGGCAAGATATCCTCCCCTATCCCTTCGGTAAGGTATGGGTACACCTCATTCCCGTCGAACTGTCCGGTTTCCTTATATTTTTTAAACACAGAGCCATAGGTATCGATGCCTACCGTTGTTACTTTGTCGTTTTTTCCTTTAAGGTATTTTGCCACCCCGCACATAGACCCCCCGGTGCCCACGCCCGCCGCATAATGGGTAATTTTGCCATCGGTATCCCTCCATATCTCAGGCCCTGTGGTTTCATAGTGCGCCAACGCGTTCGACAGATTGTCATACTGGTTTGGATAAAAGGAATTTGGTATTTCCGCATTGAGCTTTTTTGCCACCGAATAATAGGACCTCGGGTCTTCAGGCACTACATTAGTAGGGCATACATGGACTTCTGCCCCTAAGGCGCGCAAAATATCTATCTTCTCAGGGCTTTGTTTGTCGGCCAAAGTGAAAATACACTTGTACCCCTTTGAGATAGCGGCCAATGACAGCCCCATGCCCGTATTTCCCGATGTACTTTCGATAATAGTGCCTCCCGGCTTTAGCGCGCCGCTTTTTTCGGCATCTTCGATCATCTTCAGCGCGATCCTGTCTTTCATGGAATTGCCGGGATTGAAATACTCCAGTTTCACGAGGATAGTACCTTTGGCGCCCTTGGCTACACGATTGAGTTTGACCAAAGGGGTATCGCCAACCGTACCGATTATAGAATTGTGGAAGTTCATAATTAAGGTTTGTTTCCCAACGGGAAATTAAAAAGAGTAAACAGGCATTCCTATCTATCGATCAAATTTGAACCAAGAAGTACTGAAATTAATGCCCTTCCCCATTATTCCATAATATCCCCAACCTTTGCCGTGATTTGAATGGGGGGCTTTCGGTTGTTCCCTTCGTTGCCGTAACATTGTATAAAATTGTAGGCCGAACTGCTGAAATTAATATGGTTTGTGTTAATCAAAATTTTTGGTTAGGAGACAGTAAATACATGGAAAATCCGCACTACGCTTAATAAAAGAATAAGAATTGTAAATAAAGTCAAATAGGATTTAAAGACAGATGCCCGGTATGAGAAGCAGGCTTTTATATTGATTTCAAATATGAAAAGGAATAACTGGACTAGGGAAGAATTAATTTTAGCGTTCAATTTATATTGTAAACTACCGTATGGACGGTTTAACAACCGTAATTCCGATGTTAATGACCTAGGCGAAATTTTAGGCAGAAGCCCTAGTTCCGTTGCTTTCAAATTAGTGAACTTTGCTAGCCTTGATCCCAAACAAGGAGCATTAGGGAGAAAAGGTCTAACAAACATTGGAAAATTAGACAAAGAAGTGTTTTTAGAGTTTAAGGAAAATTTTGATGAACTCTTTCTATTCAGTGAAAACCTATTAGAAAAACGGCAGAAAGATATAAAAAAAGTAAATTCAATTGACATAAAAATAGATAAAGGTAAAGTTGGGGAATGTAAAACAAGTAAGGTTACGGTTAGAAAAAATCAAGATTATTTTAGAAAAATAGTATTGTCAAATTATTCCAATAGTTGTGCTATAACAGGTATAAATATCCCTGAGCTTATAATTGCTTCTCATATAAAACCCTGGGCAAAAGACAAAAAAAACAGACTAAACCCAAGTAATGGGATTTGCTTATCAGCAACTCTTGATAAAGCTTTCGATAAAGGCTTAATTACCCTTAATACTAACTTTGAAGTAATTTTATCTGACCGTTTAAAGTCTTTTTCCAAAGAAGATTTCTTTGATATTGAGATAAATAGATTTGAAAGCAAGCGGATGACTTTACCAAAAAAATTCCTGCCAAGTGAAGAGTTTATCAAATACCATAATGCCGTAATTTTTCAAGGATAAACACGTGAGGGATAGTACTGAAAAAACTACAATGGGGCACGGGCGAGGATAGCAAATAGCCCGGCCCACAGCCCCCCCCCAGGAATTGGGTATGAATACTATATTAACCAAATTATTGATTGGCAACCCCCCGATCAAAAGTCATGCACATGGCCAGGCCGCCCAAGTTAACCACACAAATTTTAAGCACACCGATAACCGCACGAATATGGCTTTTGACGGATTTCAAACCACTTTTCTGTCTGATCGAAACGAACTTGATTAAGAACTGAAAACCTTGGATCAAGCAACCCGACCACCTAATTCACAATACCCACCTCCATTATTCTATAATATCCCAAACCTTTGCCGTGATTTGAATGGAGAACTTTCGGTTGTTCCCTTCGTTGCTGTTATCCCTGGACTTACCGAAATAGCCACTGCCGACAAGCATGATTTCACAGTTTCCGATCTTGTTAAAATCTAGTTGTTGGGTTTTCCAGAAATTGGAAAGGGCCAAGGCCCTTTTGTAACTCAGCTCATACCCTAGGTTAGGTATCAGTTCGTAATTCCACCTATCTGTTAGTTTCACCCATTGCGTATTCCCTTCCACAATAAGCAGGTAGTTCACATTAGGGTTTTCAGAGGTGATCTCTTTCAATAAGTTACTAAGGCTCTTGCCCGCTTCAACTAACCTGCCCCTTGTCCCTTCGTCCATTTGGTAAATATCTGCCGAATTAGGGGTAAATCTCACATCTACTTTTAGCCTATACCTCTTGCTTTTATCGTCGTACTCAAAGTAATCGTCATCCAGTTGCGTAAGGGCTTTTTCTATTTCCTGTATCCGCTCAAACTGTTTAGCTTTAACCTGTATAGCCTGGTAATTATATTCCAGTTCCATGAGGGCTTTCTCCTTTTTCTTGAGTATAACCACGGTAAATACGTACAATACCAGCATCACGAAAAAAGGCTGGTCATTAAATCCGCATAACCGGGCCAAAAGAAATTATTCCCTTCTTCGTCTTTCATTTTTTACCGGACTTGAAAAGTTTTGCCAGTGCAACAACCAACTGCTTCCAAATACGATTAAAATCAGGCCAAATAGGTTTTATATTACGGCTGACAGCCTCAATCATTGCCCGTTGGCCACTGACAAAATGAGTGTCCATATTTTGGATACCTTTCAATAATTTCTCTTGGTTGACCAACATTTTTTGAAAGCCCTCCTGTAAGTCATCTAGTCTATCGAGTTTGGAAAGTATGCCGGTATTTTGTTTGAATGAATCTTCCATCTGATTAGCCCATGCTACAGTATGTCGTTGAAATTCTTCCATTTTTTCCCGTGCCAACCTTTGAAAGGTCTTTAAGGCTCTTATCCAGCGTATCATCTACACCTGCAACCGCCCTTGTTATCACGTTCTTGCGTTCGTCCAAGTCACTAAAGTGTCTCTTCAAAAATTTCTGTTGCTCACTTTCATCCCTGACCAACTCGGACACACCATTTGTTAAATCTTCGATTTTATCCCCTTTTTGCAAAGCAGCGGCCACACTCTTGTTCAACTCATAATCAGCCCTAAGTAAAGGGGCAGGGGCAAAGAAATATTTATGTCCCGATCCCCTGGCATCTGTGTGCCGTTCCACGATGTCCTTAATGAGGTTAAAATCTGCTGCCGCCCCTTTGTTTTTGATCAAATAGGTGTTGATGGAATATAAGATTTGATCTATGGTGTCGTTGGATACCTTACAATATACCAGTTGCAGTTTCACGCCTCCCCTACTTTGTGCTGGAATATCCGGAAAATCCTTACAAAACTCAATTAACCCTGCTAAGGACTTCTCTTTAAAAACCGCTTGGCTTAGGCAAACATGCTTGATCCGGAATTGGCCGGGAAATGGAATAGAAACCCTGCTTTCTTTGATATTCTGATAGTTTTTCGAAAACAGGACGATCTGAATTATAACCAGGATTGCTATGAAGAAAAATTCAAGGTAAATCATAATAATGCTTAGTCAACGGTTAGGGTTCGATTGATCTGAATACTTCACTTTGATTTTTTTCACGACTTTGTATTCGTCCCCCTACAGCCTGGCCCTACCAGGCTCCACCTCCGCTAACAGTGTCGATTGCGAAGATTTTTCATTGACAATCTCACAAACCCAGCTGATTTCCGCCAAGCTGTATCCATTCGATAGGAGGCGTTTCCCGGCAGGAGACCCAGTATCATTGATAAGGCTTAATTGCCCTTCATTTTCCCCCTCTATTTTCAATACATAATAGGCCTCTGAGTGACCCCTATTTGAACAGTGCTTCTTGGGTATGTACCCTTCCCTTGATTGAATAGGCAGGAAAAACTCGTTATAATACTTTTGAGGTTTCGGGATGTCTCCTTTATGCGGGGAGAGATTGGTTTGGGGAAAAATAGGCTGTATTTCATTTGACTTTTGTGACCCATTTTCCAGATTACTCACTTTAGATTTTAGCTCATTAACCTCTTCTTTAATCTTTGATTCGGACTCATTTACCTTGTCTTGGATTAATCGATCTCGATCTGTCCGAAGATTTCTCTCTAAAGCTTTCCTTGTTGTCCAGCCCCAAAAAGAATTTTAAAAATTGTTTTACCTCTTCTACTATTTTTACCCGGGCCCCGGGATTTTTAGTGAACACGTCCCCATACTTAATGCTATCGGAAGGCCCGAACCCAAGGACATAAACGTCTTTGATTGATTTGATATCGATTTCTTCGATTTCTTTGGATGCCATAAGTTCGGATGCCATAAGCCCGCCTTTGCAGGTTAACTCTTTTGCTTCCTTTTTCTCACGGTAAATTTTGAAGTCAACCCGTCTATCATTGCTATCAAACGATCCTGAATAAATAGACCCGACAAGTAATCCTGTGTATTTTTCAAGTGTCTCGTCGGCATCCGCGACAATCCCCAAAATTTTTGATGCCGTCCCACTAAAGGTGGGTGCAATAGGCTTACCGATATTCCTAGCCTTCATCAGGGAAGCAACATGATAAACGAGGGCAGTATACTACATGGCAAACACAATCTTCATGTCTTTGTCTTCCCTCAATATTTTGCTAAAGGACAAAGCCTCATTGCCTTTAACTTCACTGTTGTTTTCTAAAGAGAACCAAAAGGAAATGATGTCCTCGGACTTATTTTTTTTGGTTATTTCTTCCAACGTACTGTCTAGAAATGAAGCGTTTTTTTTAACCAAATCAGTCATTTTTTCATGATACTTTAAGAAAATCCCATTCTGCTTTGGGTCATTATTATTTCTCCTAAAGCCAAACAGGCTTTTGGCCGCAAAACGAAAAGACGTTAATAACAAGGGCTTGTTTTCTTCATAGACAACAACATCCGAAGTTTCCCCACCGATATCAATAGCCGCCACGGGCCTGCTGTAGGCTGTTAATTTGTTTTTTTGTAATAGTAAAATGGGGCGATCGATTCCGAAAAGGCAACCGGGCTTGAGCTTTCGCCCATGTATTTCGCAAAAAGCTCACCCCAAATGGTCTTGATATTGTCAATACGATGAGCAGGCATACTTGCAGGATAGAACCAGATCAGTTTACTTCTCGCAGGGTTTTTGTTTTCCATCAAAAGCTTTGCGCGGAACATTAATATAACCTGCTCAAAAAAAGCCCTGATGTGGATGCTATTATGTTGTCTTTTTTCATCCCATTTTAGGTTTGTCAAAGAGTCGAATTTTTCTGGATTCTGTTCCTTTTCATAGTAAAGGGCAATATTCATATCTGCTGATGACTTAAACCATCCCCGCTATTCTTCAGGTAAAGACGGCTAAACTCGATTTTGATGCCAGATTTCTTTATTGGGATTTTTAGCTCCACCTTGATCAAATCGCTTGATCTTTTCTCCATTTTTAATTCAACATTAAATAAATTTTTAACCAAATGCAGGTAATTACCTTATGGACTACAATAAATAGCCAGGCTTATATGAATATCTACATTAGCAAAACGAATAATCATATTTTTCTTCTTCTATTTTAAATTAATCGGCTTATAATACAAGGAATGCTTGGCGCAAACCCGTTTTTCAGCCCCCCGGCCACGGGAAAACCCAAACA
>JACSEL010000062.1_pt1 | contig 11310 bp, 17 predicted proteins | sample 8223121 | NCBI WGS metagenome assembly JACSEL01 (sample SAMN15704502, study PRJNA253121) | viral metagenome | isolation source: viral DNA from sea star tissue collected in USA, Friday Harbor USA, Seattle... | host: Pycnopodia helianthoides | collected 2013 | reverse complement strand
TTTTAGGAATTAAATAACCATTATCAATACTAGGCTCGCTAGCAACTATATTTAAGGACCGGTGTCTTAAAAACTGATGATAACATGCTTCACTCATTTTTAAGTTATAACGGAAAATAAAATTATCAAAAAAACTTGGTATCGGATCATGTTTTTTTATGCCAAGTTTGAGTAATTTTTTGACAAGTAAATTAAAATATTCGTACGCATCATAATTTGGAAAATCTATCAACTCGCAAAGAGATTCACCAGGGCCAAAAAAGTTTCTTTTATTAAATTTATAAAATTCGCTTAAATAATTATTAACACTAATAAAATAATCATTTTTTCTAGCATATTTGACCAATGTAGGCAAGGCCGTAAAAGCCTCTGCTTTCATCATATCGGCTATTTCAACGACTTCTTTATGTTTAGACGATAACATAATAGTTAAGCTATTCTCTAAAGCCCTCGCGTTGCTCGTGAGCCCTAAGTTAGTATAAGTTGCCAAACTTAAAACTGAGCGGGCGTTTTCAAAGGCTATTTTTTCATTTTTGCCTATTTCGTTTAATCTGTTGAATATATTGATATATTCAGTATATAATTTTTTATGAAAATTAATATATTCCGTTTTTATTTTTTTATTTAAATCATTTGGAATATAAAAATCATTTTCGCCGACTTTTTGATACCGTTGCGAATATTCGGTTATCGAAAAATAAAGATTAGATCGTGCCAAAATACTAGAAAAAAGCCTACTTACCTTTTCAATGCCAAAATGAATCGTGGCGTGTTCGGCAACTGAGGCGTGACCATAATTCAAAACCCATTTTTCATGAAATTTGCTTGCCTTTTCTTCGGTTACTTTTGTTAGATTTTCTCGAAAACTTTTTGAAGATCTGCTTACATACGCAAATATGGTGGCGATAATTTCTTCTTTTAGATTTGAAATTGTATAGACTTGCTTAGTTTCATTTGAAACATATTTCATAAATTAATCCTTAATATATAAAATCAATATTTCATTTAATATTTTTGATATTGGGTTTTCGTCTAAATACCCTTTATTTAAAATAATACTATTAATTTTATAAAAAACAACATATCCAAATAATAAATTTCGCATTTCTTCTTTTTCTATTTGTATATTTTTTTTGTCAGGATAGATATATTTTTGTAATTTTTTAATTAAGACATTGTATTCATTTTCTTTTTCTTTTATTAACGTTTCAATAATTAATTCAAAATATGCATTATATCTTTTATAATCTTTTGACAAAATCGACCCTGCTTTTCTTGCTAGTTTGGAAAATTCATTTTCCATGCTATTTTTTAGCTATGTATAACAAACAATAAGCAATTAGATCTTTTAAGGTCTCCTCAATTTTTTCATTAGTTTTTATTTCAATTTTATTTTTTTCAATATTCAAAAATCTATGCATTTTTTCGAATATTCTAGTAAATATGGCTATTATTCCAATTTTATTAAATACATCGCCATATTCCATGCCTTTTAGATCCATTAATTTTATAATTTCTTTAGAAATTTGCTTGACTTTTTTAATATTTTCTTGATGATTTTTATCATCTACCATTTTTTTTACTCCAAACCCATTGTTTTGCAAACTTTATTTCTAAAATTTTCATTATTTTTGCAAGTTTTATAATAGTCGTTGTATTCTAAAAATAAAAAATCTAAACTTTTGTCAATATCATCATCATATTTCAAATGATCCAAAAATCTTTTCTGATTTATTTTGCTTAATTCTTTTGCCATATTAGCCCGAACAACTTACACAAGCTTCGTTAGCTTCTGAATCATCTATTATTTTTTGCGCTTCCAATTTAAATTCCTCTACACTATTTATGGTTTCACGAAAAGATATTTCATTTAAAAAGGTACTATCTAGCGCCTTTTTTATATCGCCACCATAATTTTTCAAAGCTTTAATCATTTGTTTTTGTTGTATTTTATCTAACATTTTATTAATTTTCCTCTTTTTTTTCGTCTGTTTCTTTGAAACTATTAAAATAATTATCAATTTGTTCATTGTGAAATTGTAGATGAGACCTTAAAACCTTAATGTAGGCCTCAAAAATACTATATTTAGGATCAACTAAAATTAAAGAAGGCCTGGGTAACTCTTTAGTTTTTTGAAAATCGTATGGTTTTGGTTTAATGAAAATATACTGAGGTTCCATACAACTTATCAACAAAAATAAAAAAGAAAATAAAGTTAAAAAAATAATTTTATTCATGGTCAATATCATCTTCTATAACTTTTTTTGCTTTGTCGTTTTTTTTGAAATTTTCTTCATAAATATATAATTGCTCTAAATAAGATTGGCCCTTTTTGTCTTCTAAAACCCTATCGACATGTTGTTTTCTACTAAAGACATGTCTTTTTAGATCTTCTTCTATACCCTTTTTGGTTGCTAATATATTAGCTTTCAAAATAACGATATCTGCTTCCTTTTTATTCAAGCTAACGGTTAAAAAAATAATTGCACCTAATAATAAAGATATCATTATACTCAGTATTAAAGTTATTTTGCCTTTCAAAAATCCTAAAACACTTAATAAAAACATAATTTTTTACTTCCTTTTATTGTTTTCATTGTTTAATTTTTTAATATTAATGCTTTCGTAAATTTCACTAATTTTTTCAACACTATTAGCCCCTAAGCCAATAAATACCGTTAAATATAATATTAAATTGGCAATAATGTCTTGAAAATTTTTATCTATTATTTGACCATTTAATATTTTGATTGACATAACTAAAAATATAATCAAAACAATAACAAAAGCTAGTCTAGACCCTAATTTATATTTGGCCCAAAAATCTTTGTCAATTTTTTTTGGCTTGAATATCAATTTTGTTCTCTAGTCTTTTTATTAATTCAATTATATTATGAAACTGTTTATCACAAAGGTTTTCCAAGCTTTTTACAGATTCTTTTGAAGCAAAACGACTATCGATATCTGTGTATTTTAAAAACTGCTTATTTTCGGTCTCAAGATTACTTATATTAATTTTATTTGAATTTGTAATAAGATTCAAAGTATCCACATCCTTTTCTAAATTTTTAACCGTAGTTCTCAAAACGGCAATAAGACCCGCAAAAGCTAGTAAAAAAGCTATTATATTAATTATCCAAGGCTCAAACATTTTTTAAATCCTTAATTTCACTTTCTAGCCTAGCTTTAGCGCTGGCTATTAATAAATAAAATGGAATTATAATAATGGCCAAAAAGGCCATAAAAACCGTAAAAATATTCAATAATAATTTAGCGATTATTTTGAAAATAATCACGATAACTCCTTAATTTTCTCTTTTACCATGTCATAAAGTTTGGAAATTCCAATAAAGCCCCAATAAAATGAAACAAGTAAGGCCATAAAAAAAAGCAATAATGGAATGCAAATAAACTTTAACAAAATAATCTTAAATTTAATCATAATTTTATCCTTTTAATTTCCGTGTCTAATATAATAATTATAAGCTATGTTTATTGGCCTTGATTCGTTATCTCCCCACTCCGAAGCACTCGGAGGCGAGTCATTTGATGGTGATTGATTTAATCCGCTATAATGATTATCTAAACTTTTGTCAACAAATGAATCATTTGTAACATCAATTGGGTATACATCGGTCAAATCATCAGTCCAATCTGCTCGTTTAAAAGAAGCAGTACCGATTGCATAATTAACATTATCCCTACCTAAATAATGCCAATGATTTCTAACTCTATTTGCTTGTACAGTTCCAAAAAATCTACCTGAATCCAAATGAGGACCACCTCCTACCCTAGGATAAGGTTCAAAACCCCTAATAAAAAGCCCTTGTAAATCAGGAATTTTTATTGTTCTTCTTGATGGTGTTCTATCAGGATCAAAATGCCTAGCTAATAATGGGTAATCAGATCCTCTAAATTCTCGCCCATCACAAATAAAATAACCGTCAATTTCTCTGTTTACCGCAAAATTGAAGATAGCACCAGCCGGTACTAAGCCTTGAATAACTTTTTGCTCTAAAGCATCATAATCGGCCCTAGGAATAACACCTCGGCTACCAATATTATAGCCTATCAATTGTAAATCGAATTTTTTAGTTGTATTATTATACTTAATTAAAAAAGTGTCGTTAATATTAATATCACCCGCTACTAAAGGCTTGTTGTTTAAAAGAGCAGGGTGGGGGTTATTTTGATTAACTTTAATATTTACGGCGTCAGTATTATTATGACTAGCTTTGAAAATAATAGCACAACCATCAAATAAAGAATCAACTGCATTATTGGAAAGCGCTTTGACCAAAACAATTTCATTAGCACTTCCTAGGCTAGCGTCAGTATTATAATACCAACTTTTAGAAGTTTTATCTATGGATTGCATTAATTGACTTGAATCGGCATTAATCGGTATTATATTATTAGCACTGAGTATGCTTTTTAATTCGCCCGTTACTGAATTGAAATGTTTGGCCAAAACCACATCTTCTTGACCATCTTGATAGATGGGTAAATCCCACATTTTTTACTCCTTTTGTTTCACGTTAAACATCATTTGGAATTCTAATATAATTACTTCCTTTCCATTCTAGACCACCGCCATGAAACTGGCCATCTAAATGATTATCACCAGTTCCACTGGATTGGCCATAATCAAAAGGATTATCCCAATCGGGATATTTATTTTGCAAATCAATAAACCACTCTTTAGCAATTTCTATAGCTTGAGTCCCCGAAGCGTCTAAAACCGATAATAAACCAGCCGATTTCGCCATGTGCGTTAGATAATGTACTACTCTTTTACTATACGGGTGATCTCGCCCGGTATTCTCGAGAACAGTTTTAAAGGACTTCCATTCATATAAAACATTATCGCCATTACTATTAAAATTAATATTTGAATTAGTTGCGTCAATCGGGCTTAATGAGAGTTCAAATTTATAAACCCTCAATGCTAAGGATTGCCAATTGTAAAATTCGTGGACATTGGCCGGTTTTTTTGAAACAAAATCTAAAGTTACTGATTTAATTCCGAAACTTTGGGTTCTATCTATCATAGCCATCGCGTTATTGCCTTCATAAACGCCTCTCAAACCAGATTTGAAGGCAACCAATGCTTTTATTTCACTTTTTGTATAGGCTTCGCCTTCTTTAAAAGTAATTTCTATATAATTATAACTTTGAATTTCTGCGTTATAAATCAAGATATAAAGTTGATTGGCTATTATTTCGCCGCCTAATAATGGTGTGTTGTCTTTTCTGACTATGCTAAGCGGTGCTGTTCCCGATATTTCTACAGTTGCGGCCTGTGTATTAGTTGCGTGAGGACGAAAAAACAAGGCTTCGCCATCAATTGGATTTTGATCAATTGATTCATCTATGGTATCTCTGCGTAATGAATATATATTATTAGATTCGGAATAATCTTTGTAATAAAAACCTTTGCCTAACCTATTAATTGCTTTTACAACCTGGTTGTTATCGGAGTCACTAAAGTTTTGACCTGTTAATTTTACTGTTTGTTTTAGTTCTTTAACTATACTATTACATTCGTCCGCAAAAAAACGACCATTATCGCCTGGTGTTTTGTCGGCTTTTTTAGCTATATTTTTCATATTTACCTTTTTATTATTTTAAATACAAACCATCGCAAAATTTAATTTTTTCAACATTTTCGATTTCATCATAAACAGTCCTTTCGATTACTTTTTTACCAACTAGATACGGTACATCGCCGGGTAAATAATCCCAATAATCTTCTCTAAGAATTGTAAATTTTGGCTTTAAATAAATTATTTTAACTTGAGCTTCTTTAATAATTTCATATATTTGTTTTATTTTTGTACCTATCGCATCACCAAACGGAAAATCAAAATCATATTCGAAACCAGCTTGGGCCGGTGGGTAAAATGTTACATATAATACATTGTAATCTTTTCTATCCACTGGTGGGTTATAATCGGGATCATATTCGCCATGTTCTCGGCCAAACAAAACATCAAAATCGTAAATATTAGCTATCGCTTGAAAATGCCATTCTGTGTTACCTTTCATTAAATATTGCATTACGAATAAATCAATATTATTATGTTGAGGGTCGCTTAAATAAAAAATATCGTTAGGTAATAAATGATCGGCCATGCTTTCCTTAACAAAAAAATTAGATAAGCATAAAAAACGTGCGGTTAAAAGTTTGTTAATATAAATAATAAAATTATCAAAAAATGATGCTAGCCATTCCATTAATTTATTAAAATTACTACCTTCTGCATAAGCTTGAGTGTACGCTTTGCCAGTTGGCAAATATTTAAGTAAAATTTCGAGTTGATTTTCTCTATTAAATTTAAAACTCATACGCCGATCTCAAAACCATCAAATTTAGTAAATGTATTAGCCTCGGGCTCAAACGAACCCTCCTCTAAAGTAAAGCTTTCTACCTTAATAATACCTGCTCGAGAACCAAAAATAGCACAATCAATTTCTCGATTTGATATTCCTTTTTCAAAAAGATCTCTATTAAACATCGCCCTAATATTTTTTTCAATTTCATATTCTAATTGTAGCCAGCCCGAAGGCTCTAAAGCCGAAATTTTAACTTTTTGTAATCGAATTATTGGTTTTTCTATAATTATTCTAGATTCCAAAACTTGAGCGGGTAAAATTGTTGAAATTAATTCTTTAATTTTTTCTATTTCGCCGTTTTCGCCATCGCTATTACTAGTTAATTCAAAATTATCATTTAAAGCTAATATTTTAACACTACCTTCCTCTACATCGCCCTCTCCACCACCTTTGATCCAAAGGTGTTTTATGCTAGGCATGGAATCTTGAATTATTGCTTTAATGTCATTTTTGTTGAAAGGGGCTTTAGGATTAGCTTTGAATCGTTGAAAACGTGCTCGAAATTCTTCAGTATCTTCAAAATCTCGACCACCCGACAAACTTATTACTCTCAAGTCTTGATTTATTCCATTCAATGTTATTTTGGTGCGTAAAATATCATTAAATTGAGGGTTATTACCTTTTGCGCCCGATTCCAATGCCTCAATTGCAATTGGCTTGCTTTGATTAATTTTTATTTGAATTAATTCGCCATTTGTCAAACCATCTGCAGAAAAGGAAAATCTAGTTAAATCTAGATGTTTTGACACCGTAATATCTTTTTGAATATCGTTAACAAAACCTTCGCAACTAGCAAAATAACGATCCGTATCCTCCGTTAACGTTACGCTAGCGCCTTCCTCATCAATTATAACATTATAATCATTAATTACTTCTTTTATGATTCTTTTGTCTTCGCCTTCGTCTAGGGTTTTGTATTCAATTTCATTGTTTTTTATTACCGTATGTATTGGAATTCTAGCGCCTCTATTTCCATAAAAAATAACTAGGCCTCTAGACGATGCCGATGGCCTCAATTCTAAAATATTGTCGGCCAATAATAGTAAATAATCTCTATCGGCCGTACTAATGAACATTTGCTTAGCGAAAAACTTAAATTTTGACTGGAATTCCGCTAACCTGCTTACAAAAGCTATCGCAATATTTAGCACGAAACCTTGCATTGGCTTTTTGACTATAAATTCAAAACTTGCTTTAACTTTTTCTAGTAAATCTTTAATAATTTCGATCATTTTTTATACTTCTATTTGTTTTGTTAATACTACTTTATTCGAATTTGTCAAACAATTAAAATTTGCAACAAATTTATCATCAATTGTTAAAATATTAGTTTTAATTTTAACGAAAATATCATCATCAACAAGCCTGTTTGCTAAGTCCATTGCACTTTCTTCCAATTCTCGCTCTACTACAAAGGTTTTTCTAGCTTGGTTAAAAGTCCAAAAATTAGACATGGCAATATCTATCCAATAACCTTGTTGGCCATAATTTCTATTATTAGTTAAGGCACCCGTAATAATCGCCGTTTCGCCTGTCTCATTGACTTTGTATTCTTCAATTTCATCATCAAATATTATATCTAGATTTTTGTCAAACTCAAAATCGTACATAATTTATCCTTAACTTGGTGGGTCTGTATTTTTATCTAATTCTGGTCCATCTGGTGGATGGGCAGGTTTTACTTGTTGTTTATAAGCATGCGTATGCGTTTTATCGATTGGAACACCATCATGATTTATACTACCGCCTTCAAATTTGACGCTATCGGCCTTAATTGTTAGGTTTTTTGTCATTATTTTAAGACCGCCATTATTAAAATTAAAATAAACAGAGGATTTACCATCGGTTAATATTATATCATTGTCATTTAGGCCATTAATTGGCTCTTGTAAAGGAATTGCAACTGTTTGATTATTTCCATTATTTAATTTTAGCATTAAACAAGCTTCTTTATTGGGTTTTGAGTATAGACCTTTTATACTAGCCATTCTATTTTGCGTAATACCGCCCAAACTCTCTATTTCCGCTTTCATAAAGCCAATAATACGTTTTATTATGCCGTTTTTAATCATTATTTTGCAAACCTATCGAAACTCTATAATTACGTTTTGAAAAGGTGATTTTTTTTGAAAAAGCTCTCATTTTTTGATTAATACCTAAGCCATTATCTTTAACGCTAATCAAGGAATTAAGGTCAAAATCATAGCTTGGGTCTATATTAGCAATATAAGTTATATTTTCTCTTAGATCTCTTTTTAATAAAAATTCAGATAATTTTTGGCATTCGTTTTCGTTAAGACTATAAGGACTTTTAAAAACTTTTGCAAATGCACCCTCGCCATAATTAGCTTTTATATCAACTTTTTTATTTTTTAAGCTTGGGTCATTTTCATTGTCTAGCATTATATCCGATTGGCTCGTCACCATATAATTACTAGCAATATCGCTTGAATCCATAGTAAAACTACGACTTATTACATTTTCGCCGTATTCCAAATTAGCACCTAAATCAATTGAATCTTCTAAAATGACAAGGCTACCATTGGCATCGCTCGTTATTCTTTGGCCGCTATTATTTGCTAATAAAGCTATCATCGAGCCTATATTATTACCAACCTCTATAACTTTTTGACTGTTTAATGGAATAAAGCCCGAACCCTCAACTTTTATATCAAATGGACTAACAATTTCTTCTAAAACAGCTTTTAGGTCTTGATTTTGAGTAAATTGATATGTTTTTATTGCACTTGAATTAAGCAAAACACCAGCGTCATTACGGCCCATGTAAATAAAAACATTGGTTTTTTCGGTTAAATTAATGTATTCTACGATACCGTTTATTACTAATTTATTTTTATGATAGATTTTTATGCGGTCTTGATTTTGGAAAATTGGATGTTCGCTTTGATTTTTAATAATAAAATGACGGGTCAATAAATTAATATTTATGTCGACCATTACGCTCTCAACTGAATATTCTTTGCCGTCTGAAATTATATCCATTTTACACCCTGCTTAGTAGCTTGATATCGCCTTCTATGTAATCGTTGTCTTTAAAATTATTAAGGCCTTCAATAAAATCGTAATCGTCTAAATTACCATATTCTTCAAAAACTATTCTTAACAAAGGATTTGGGTTTTTAATTTTTTTAGTAATTACCCTTCGGTAATTTTGGGTATTTGCGAACGCTTCTATATTATAGGTCAAATCAACGATAAAATCGCTATCATAACCGCAATAATGTATTCTATTTAATAAATCCTCAACTAATTCCTCAAAGTCGTCCTGGGTATCAAAATTAGCGTCTAACAAGTCATTTAAGCTATCTATAGCTTTAAAATTATTTACAATTGAAGTTCCTAGAAATTGATGGGCTATTGCGTCCTTTTCGGCTTGGCTTAATAAGGTTTGGTCAATTAATCGGGCCGGTCTAGCATTGATAATTGGCTCGTAAATCGGAACTTTTCTAGGCTTTAATCTTTTTGGTATAATAAAAGTACCTAAATGAATAAAAAAATCTCTAATTTCAAAGGCAAGATCACGCAATAAGCCATAAAACTCAATTGGACTATGTACAATGTAGGCAAGGGTATCAATAATAGTATTTGCCATTTCAATTCGGTACCGTATAGCCCTATAACTTTTTAATAATTCAATTTTTGAATTTAAAGCTAGTATAGTGCCTGCTCTTACTATGTCTACAGCGTCATCAACATAGGTTAAATAGCCTTCAGTAAAGGAACTTGGCGTAACTAAAGCGCCATTTTCATCTTTCCAACTTAAGGCATTTTCGCTTAATAATTCTATTTTGTCTTGTAATTCCTTAAACATGCTTACACGATTAGTTTCTAGTCTCGCCTCATAATTAAAAGGCAATTCTTTTGGTTTAGTTTGTATTACACATGATATATTATAAATGCTTCTAGTTGGGTGGGTATCGCCATCATTAATTGTTACCGAAGTAATAAAAACTTTAAGCTTACCTTTAAATTTATCCGTGATGACAACATCACGTTCATATTTACAAATTCTCGTTAATTCGTTATTATCGCCCTGGTCAAGGCAAAAAACTTGAGTTGAATAATTATCTTGCTCTCCACCTAAATCAATTGAATGGCCTTCGTCAACAATTTCCTTTTTAACTGGTTTCGGCTTTTCGTTGCCTAAGCCTTTACCGCCTGCGGTATTTTGAAATTCCGTTATTTTTGATTCCTTTCTAACTTTTGCTAATTCGGCAAAATGCGTTAAACTTTTTTTCTTAACTTCTTTAACTTCTTTTGCTTTTTTCGGTTTTTCGACCCGTTGAGATCGATTATTAATCACAACCTCGCTATCACCGGTCTGAATAACATTTATATCATTTATTTTCGAAATTAATAATTTTAACATATATTTTTTTAAAATTGTTGATTATCTAAATAGGACCCTGTATTGGTTTTTATCGGTATGGGTTTAGTTTGTATGGCCTCTTCGCCCTTCAAATCATTTAATTTTTTTAATTCTGCGGTATTTTTTTTTAATTCTTTATTCCATTCTTTGTCTTGAACTTTTACGGCATTAGCAATTGCTTTATTTTTGGCTATTTGCTCTGGCGTCAATTCTTCTTTTGAAGAACCGCCAAAAAAATTATATATTGCCTTAAGGCCTTTCTCTATTGCGCCCGGCGCAAAAGTATCTAATGCCATTGCAAATGCAAACGTATATATAGAACCTCTAACAACTTTCTTTAAACTTCCTAGAGCTCTACCGCCTGCGGTATTTGGAAGTGCGTTTTTACCACGACCACCGCCGCCGCCAATGCCACCCGGTATACCGCCTCCAAATAAACTTTTTATACTATTTTTTAACCTCATTGCAATCAAAAACATTTTAATTGCCAAAATTGCCGTACCTATTACTGTCAATGCTGTTA
>JACSEL010000061.1_pt1 | contig 11414 bp, 10 predicted proteins | sample 8223121 | NCBI WGS metagenome assembly JACSEL01 (sample SAMN15704502, study PRJNA253121) | viral metagenome | isolation source: viral DNA from sea star tissue collected in USA, Friday Harbor USA, Seattle... | host: Pycnopodia helianthoides | collected 2013 | reverse complement strand
GCCCTAAAATGCCTTTCGGCAAATCCCTAAACTAACTTCCGCCCAAGCCCTCGAGTGATCCAAACCACGATTCGAACCCGGCTCGCCTTACTAGTCGTATGTGTTTCTGCTTGCGCGCCCGGCGCATAAGCAGAAACACATACGACTAGTAAGGCGAGCCGGGTTCGAATCGTGGTTTGGATCACTCGAGGGCTTGGGCGGAAGTTAGTTTAGGGATTTGCCGAAAGGCGGGGCTTGGGGGGGAGTGGGGATGGGCTTGATGGTTTGCCGCCAAACAACCTGGCCCCCCATGAACATAAACGCTTTCCGTCAAGCGCGCGGCAACCAATACCTTGCCCGGCCACGGGGCGCCGGGGGGCGGTTTTGCTTTGCCTTTCCCGTGGTTTGTTTTTATTTGTATTATGTTTGTGCTTGGCCTGAGGCGGGCAAGGCTTGGGCATGTTAAGGCACATATACTATACTCAAGGGGGCAGGGCGGGGATTATAATCCGCCCGTTTGTGTTTAATGTTTGAAACGTCATGTTTTGTCTGCCGAACAGGCCAAAAAAAGCACGGGGCGACAATTTAAACATGAACCTAAAGCCATAATATATACTTTGGCACATTATTTTTTGTTGGCCTGGGGCAACCATGATTAGGCAAATGATTGAAGTAAGAAAGGTCCGTTATAAAAAGGACTTGAAAAGGTTTATCGATTTTCCGCATAGGCTCTACGAGGGGGATGGGAGCTATGTTCCCGATCTGTACCTTGCCCAAAAGGATCTTTTAGACAAAAAACGCCATCCTTTTTTCAAGCACTCGGAGGCGGATTTCTTCCTGGCCTATAAAGACGGGGCGCCGGTGGGCAGGGTGGCGGCTATCAAGAACAACAATTACATTGACTTTACCGGGGACCGGGCGGGGAAGTTCGGCTTTTTTGAGGTGGCGGAAGACTATGGGGCGGCGGCGGCGCTCCTGGACACGGTGGCGGGGTGGCTAAGGGAACGGGGGCTGGCCAAACTGGCGGGGCCGGAGAACTACTCGACGAACGAGACTTGCGGGACGCTGATCGAGGGGTTTGACTCGCCGCCGACGATCATGATGCCTTACAATAAGCCTTACTATAAAGGATACCTTGAAAAGTATGGCTTGGAAAAAGACATGGACTTGTTGTCTTATATCATCTATACCAAAGACGTGCCGGACAAACTGATCGGTTTGGCCCCGAAAATCCTGGAAAGGCTGAACGGCAAGGGGATTACCGTCAGAAAGGCCGACTTGGGCAAGTTCCCTGAAGAAATCGACAAAATTATCCAAGTATATAATGCCGCATGGGAAAAGAACTGGGGCTTTGTCCCTATGACCGATGAGGAGTTCAAACATGCGGCCAAGGGGATGAGGCAAATCGTTGATGCGGATCTGGTGCTGATAGCCGAACATGAGGGCAAGCCTATCGGTTTTTCGCTGGGGGTCCCGGACATGAACGTCCCGCTCAAAAGGCTGCGGAAGGGGAGGCTGTTCCCCTTTGGCCTGTTTAAGCTGCTTTATTACAAAAGGAAAATCGACCGTTGCCGGGTGGTTACGCTCGGGCTGGTGGAAGGGTATAGGAACCTTGGGATAGATGCCTACTTTTACATGAAAGCGTTTGAGGAAGCAAAAAGAAAAGGGATGCTGTACGGGGAGGCGTCATGGGTATTGGAAAATAACCGGATCATGAACAAGGCCATTGGGAATATCAATGGTGAAGTATATAAAAGGCACAGGTTGTTCAAAAAAGCAATCTGACGAAATAAAAAATGGAATAATTGAATTATAAAGGGCATAAACCGGCGATCTTATTTTGTGGGGCTTGCCCCTCGGGACACCGGCTAGGGGCAAGGCATGAAGCACCGGTATATCTTTACAAAACCAATAATTGATGAGTATTTTACGAGAACGTTTGGCACGGTACACAGTAGCTAAAGAGGCAAGGGCTCAGGGCCTATATCCATATTTCAGGGAAATAAGCTCAAATCAAGACACCGAGGTTATTATCAACAACAAAAGGGTACTGATGTTTGGCTCCAATAGCTACCTGGGGCTGACCAACCACCCGAAGGTGAAAGAAGCGGCCAAGCTGGCAGTGGATAAATATGGCACCGGCTGTGCGGGTTCAAGGTTTTTGAACGGGACATTGGATATTCATGTGCAGCTTGAAGAGGAACTGGCGGGGTACTTCAAAAAAGACGCGGCACTTGTATTTAGTACTGGCTTTCAATCCAACCTTGGCACGATCTCGTGCTTGACCGGCCGTAATGATTATATCCTTATAGACGAACTCGATCATGCGTCAATTATCGACGGCACCCGGCTGTCTTTTTCTAAAGTGATTAAATTCAAGCACAACGATATGGGATCGCTGGAAAAGCAACTGATCAGGCTGCCCGGCGACGCAGTCAAAATAATCGTGGTAGATGGTATTTTCAGCATGGAAGGCGATATTGTCAAACTTCCGCAGATCGTGGAATTATCAAAAAAATATGGCGGGACCACCATCGTAGATGATGCCCACTCAGTAGGTGTGATCGGGAAACAAGGGTCAGGTACTGCCTCGCACTTCGGCCTGGAAGATGAGGTTGATTTTATCGTGGGGACATTCAGTAAGTCATTGGCTTCACTTGGCGGGTTTGTTGTTGCCGATCACACGTCCATCGAATACATGAAGCACCATGCCAGGGCCCTGATGTTTAGTGCCAGTATCCCCCCGGCCTCGGCGGCAAGTGCCCTTGCCGCACTTGAGATTATCAAGAACGAGCCGGAAAGGATCGAAAAACTCTGGGACAATACCAACTATACGATCCAGCATTTAAAAGAAAATGATTTTGACATCGGGGACGCTGAATCACCCATTGTCCCTATCTATGTGCGGGACAATAATAAGACGTTCCAGATGACACAAATGCTATTTAATGAAGGCATATTCGTGAACCCCGTGATTTCACCAGCCGTTCCGGGCAACTCTTCATTGCTCCGGTTCTCACTGATGGCCACGCACTCTCGCGAACAAATTGATATTGCGATAAACAAGTTTATCAAAGCTAGGAAAATGATTGGTTTTGGGAAGACGGAAGAGGTTTTGGCATAACCTGTGCACATGCCCGACAAAGCACAAACATTAAAACTTGGGTTGTTCAGGCTTTACCCTTCGCCAATAAACGGAATTATAGATGTGCCAATGAACATACTGATTACAGGAGCAACCGGATTTATTGGTAAGTTTTTGATAGACTATGCACTGGGCGAAAAGCTCAATGTATTTGCTGCCGTCAGGAAAACCAGCGATCTGTCCGGCCTCAAAAACAAGGGCATTGGCTTTGTAGAACTTGATTTATCCTCGGAAGAAAGATTGAAAACAACACTGTCCGATTTTATAGAAAAATACGGTTCTATCGATTACGTGATCCATAATGCGGGCATTACCAAAACAACAGATAATTCAGACTATGAATTAGTAAACTGCTCCTATACGATCAACTTGGTAAAGGCACTGGAAAGTACAAGACAATCAATTAAGAAATTTACATTGGTCAGTAGTTTGGCGGCTTCCGCGCCAGGCATAGGCAATCAAATGATACGGATAGATGCCGTCGGGGATCCTGTTTCAGCCTATGGGTGGAGCAAGAAAAAAGCAGAGCATTATATTGAGGGGAATTGCTCCCTTCCTTATGTAATTTTGCGCCCACCTCCGGTTTTTGGACCCGGGGATAAAGATATGTTCCCGGTTTTTGATCTGGTAAATAAAAACCTTGAATTGTACGCAGGGGGCAAACCCCAATTATTGTCTTTCATATATGTCAAAGATTTAGCCCGTGGAATAGTAAAAGCAACTGTTTCACCGCTGGCAGGGAAAAAATATTTTTTGTCGGACAATGGGCAATACGACAGCGTGAAGTTCAATTCGCTGATCAAGCAGTGTTTAAAAAAGAAAACAATAAAAATTAAACTACCGCTCTTTGCGGTATATACCGTAGCGTTTTTCTCTGAAATTTATATCAGGATTACGGGGAGATTTTCCCAGCTCAATATCGAAAAAATAAAGGAACTCAAATGCTCAAACTGGATGTGCGATTCTGGTGATTTTTATAAAGATTTGGCTATTGAACCAAGTTATACGCTTTATGAAGGAATCCAAGAAACCGTGGACTGGTACAGAAGCGAACATTGGTTAAAATAGGGTTAAAACAGAATATTATATGTCAGACAAAATCACAATTCAGGCACCTAATGGAAAGCTAGGCATCCTAACCCCGGGGATGGGCGCAGTATCCACTACTTTTATGGCAGGTGTCCTGAGCATTAGAAAAGGGTTATCAGACCCTATTGGGTCCTTGACCCAAATGGGGACGATCAGGCTCGGAAAGAGAACCGAAAAAAGAAATCCGTTGATTAAAGATTTTATTCCATTGGCCCCATTGGAAAATGTGGCCCTTGGAGGGTGGGATGTTTTTGAGGATAATGCCTATGAGGCAGCTATACATGCCCAAGTATTGGACAAGGACTTACTAAACGAATTGAAAGGCGAACTAGAACAAATCAAGCCAATGAAGGCTGTATTTGACAAGAATTACGTCAAAAGGCTGGAAGGTAGCCATATCAAGACGGGTGCCGCCAACAAAATGGAATTAGCCGAGATGCTCATGGACGACATGAGGAAATTCAAAGAAGCAAATGGGTGCGATCGTCTGGTAATGGTATGGTGTGGATCCACCGAAATCTATATCGAAGAGGGAGAAGTACATTCTACTATCGAGAAGTTGGAAGAAGGCATGAGAAACAATCACCCGGACATTGCGCCAAGTATGATATACGCTTACGCCGCCGTGAAAATGGGAATCCCTTATGCCAACGGGGCGCCTAACTTGTCCTGCGACGTAGATGCAATTGTTGGTTTAGCTAAACAGACAGGGGCACCAATTGCAGGCAAAGATTTTAAAACAGGCCAGACTTTGATTAAAACCATTCTGGCGCCTGGCTTGAAAGCCCGATCGCTAGGTATTGATGGTTGGTTCTCTACAAATATCTTGGGCAACAGGGATGGTGAGGTCCTTGACGATCCGGACAACTTCAAAACAAAAGAAGTGTCAAAACTGGGCGTACTAGAAGAGGTTTTGGAACCAGAACTACACCCTAAGCTATATGGCGACCTTTATCACAAGGTAAGGATCAACTATTACCCCCCTAGAGGTGATGACAAAGAAGGCTGGGACAATATCGACATCAAAGGCTGGTTAGGCTACAAAATGCAGATCAAGGTAAATTTCTTGTGTAAAGATTCTATTTTGGCAGCTCCCTTAGTGCTTGACTTGGCACTGTTCCTTGATTTGGCCTACAGGGCTAGTATGAAGGGCGGCATTCAAGAGTGGTTATCATTCTACCTAAAGTCGCCCCAAGCGGCTAAAGGACTAAAACCTCAGCATGACATCTTTGTACAATTAATGAAGTTAAAAAACACATTGAGATACCTCGCTGGTGAAGATTTGATTACAAATCTTGGGCTAGACTATTACGATTGATAAATTACATGGAATCCCTGCCTGTGGCAAGGTAGGCACAAAATTCTGCGGATAAGATCAGCATTGTGGGTCTTTATCATGGATTCTTGACTGGGTTTTGTATAGATCAATTCAAAATATCAAATCTTTGTTGAGCAATCGGCAAGGTTTTTTTATTTTGAGAATTCAGATTTGAAATTTTTTATAGCGGTCAATTCCCCAACTATCACCATCACAACGCCAGGATCCATCAAAACCTTAGAAGAGGGGTTGAAAACAAACTTTCCTTCCTTATCATTGAGTCCAACTACTGTTGCTCCCGATCGCTTTCTAATATCCATAGAACCTATAGTCTGGCCTTGATAATCAGATTTTAAATCTTCATATTTAACCTCTTCCAAAGAAAGGCCATCTGCTTGCGTACCTGAAAATTGATCCAGATACTCTATAACAAAAGGCTTAGTAATATGCTGGGCCATATGCAGGCCACCAATCGCATCAGGCATGATCACGTGCCCCGCACCTGCCAGTTTCAACTTCTTTATGGAACTCTCCTCCGAGGCCCTGGAAATCACGAGCACATCAGGATTTAGCTCTTTGACTGTCAAGGTCAAAAAGACATTTTCGGCATCGCTTGGCAATGTTGTAATAAGGGCAGTGGCTTTGCTAATGCCAGCTTCTTCCAAAATCTGATCTTGCGTGGGATCTCCTAGTATAAATTTATACTTTTTCACATTTTGTATCGAATCGATCAACTGCTCATCTTTATCAATGACCACAAAATCAACATTTTGGCGCCTGAGTTCTTCACATGCTTTGCTTCCGTTTCTTCCAAACCCACAAACTATGGTATGATTTTTCATTTTTCTTACCTCTTTTCCAAATACATATTTCCTGTACAGCCGATTCAACTCACCTTCAAACAGATAGGTAGAAAAAAATGAAACCACGTAAGCAAATATCATCAAATTGAAAATGATGTATATACTCGTAAACAGCCTACCCTCCTCAGAGAGTGGGTATACCTCACTAAACCCTACTGTCGAAAATGTAATAACTGCCATGTAAAAGGCCTCTATCCAGCTAAAATTCTCGATATTCACAAAACCAAACGTACCCACAAGCAAAGAAAGAATCAGCAACAATATGCTAATAATCAACTTTCTAAACACTCTATATTGTTTAAAAAAAAACATACTCCTTTGGCACTTAGATGATCATTTGTATAAATGATATTTTTGCCCCCCAACCTACGTCTGGCTACACATAACTAATCTGATCTTTGAACGAGTTTTTGGGGTCCATCAGTCCAATACATCTATGCGAATGAGTACTTCAGAAGGCTTAAAATCTTTATTCGCTTCTTGGGCAGGGCTTTCAAAACCTGTGAAAAAAATCATAAGACTAGTTATATATTTTAATATTCTCATAGATAGAAACATCAATAAATGAAGAAGACAATTCAGTAGTAAAAATAGGAGCTTACTACCTCTAGTTCGTTATAAAAAAGGAAAGCCCATATTTTTCAGACAGCCTTTCCAATTGCTTCGTGTAGCCCAAGGTCACCGTGTCTAATGAAATATTCCGGTTTCTCTCCGTATGCCCACGACATTAATAATACCAATCAAAGAATAACAATTCCTACGCATGTTTGTCCTACAAATATTTTTTGTTCTTTCCATGTTTATTTGTCGCTAAGATACTGATATATATCAAATCCTTGACTTGTAACAGCTATGAACCGATCCTTAGAATATCTGATTTTTAAGAACTTTGCAGGCGGCAAGGAAAACACTTGACTCTCACCTTAATAAATTCAATGCGCTGATACAGATAATTTCCGATACTGTCAACTAACTGTATCCCAGAAAAGCAATGGATACACCCGATTTTGGTGAGGATGAAATGACAAGACACCCGCTTGATTCTGAAATTGCCAAGGACAAGTACTTGAAATGTAAGGGATCAGTACAATGAAAATAAGCAACACTTAAAGTTTATTAGTAAAATTTTTAAGCTCAATCTTTATACCATCGTATACCGCATATGTACTTGCTGATATCCAATCGCCCAAATTCACGTAGGTCGAACATTCATTTAATACGTGCATCACAGCAATATGCCGATGTCCATATATGTAATAATTATGATGCTCCACCTTCTCTATTTCTTTACTGTGTACAACGAGCGATTCTTCGTCACCATGAAATATTAGTGGCTCATGCACCGGGGACAGACGACTGTCATCCAACCACCATTTGGCTAGAGTCATTCCTATATCCGAGTGTAACCACCTAAACAGCCATTGACAAAAATCCTTTTATAAAATTTAAACTTTTAGATCGCCTGGCCCAAAACAGTCTCCGTGAGCGAGGTAAAAGGCGTGTACTCTTATTTGAAAGGACTCAGAGCTGTTATGCAGTATCGCCCCCAGTTCTTTCTCCAGATAATTACCAAACCACAAATCATGATTTCCAGAAAATACTACAATTTTTATTCCCCGGTCTGCCAGCTCACCCAGTTTGCCCAAAAGCCTTACAAAACCCTTAGGAACTACATGTTTATACTCAAACCAGAAATCGAATACATCGCCCAAAAGAAAAATCACCTGAGCGTCATAAGAAATTTGATCTAACCACCGAACGATGTAGCGTTCTCTGTCAAGGGATTGGGAGTGAGTGGGTATTCCCAAGTGAAAATCACTGACTAGGTAGATTTTCTTGTTTTCGTCTAATTCAGAGAGAAAATTATTCACTTGAAAAAAACTTTGGACTACGAATCATAGATCCAATTTTATTCTATTATTCAGAACCTTTTGCTGTTTCCTCCGGATTCTCCAAAGACTCAGGCGTTTCTTCATATTCGCTTTCAACCTCAGATTTTATTTCTGACTTCAACTCTTCTATTGCCTTCTCATCCTTGTCCTCCTTCACATCTTTGGGACTTAAGATGCCGTTTGTAAAGGCCTGATAATTGGTGTCTTTTTCAAAAGGACGTTTGCCTATTAATTTTTCCAAATCCGCCTGAAAAATAATCTCCTTTTCTAAGAGTTCAAGAGCTATTTTTTCGAGTTCCGCACGCTTATCAATGAGTAATTTTTTAGTCCGATCGTAAGCTTCTTCCAGAATATTTTTCACCTCCTTATCAATGAGCTCAGCGGTAGCTTCGGAATATGGCTTATTGAAATTATACTCGGACTGTTTTGAATCATAAAAAGAAATATTACCTACTGACGGGTTCATACCATAGACAGTTACGATACTGTACGCCATTTTTGTAGTTCTTTCCAGATCACTCAATGCACCAGTAGAAATTTTCCCAAACACTACTTCTTCCGCCACCCTGCCTCCAAATGCCATGCACATTTCATCGATAAGTTGTTCTGTCTGATGAATGTGCTGTTCTCTCGGTAAATATTGTGCATACCCCAGAGCTGCATATCCTCTTGGTACAATACTGACTTTGACCAACGGATCCGCATGTTCTAAGAACCAGCCCGCCACGGCATGGCCAGCCTCATGATAGGCTACTATTTTCTTTTCCTCTGGCGAAATAATTTTGCTTCTTTTCTCCAATCCTCCGATCACACGATCAATGGCATCCTGAAAATCTTTGATACCTACTGCTTTCTTATCCTTTCTGGCTGCAATCAAAGCGGCTTCATTGCACACATTAGCAATTTCCGCTCCGGCAAAACCCGGTGTCTGGGCAGCCAATTTCCTGGAATCTACGTCCTTATCACTTTTGATCGGACCTAAATGTACCTTGAAAATGGCATCTCGCCCTACAATATCAGGTTTGTCAATACTAATCTGCCTGTCGAAACGACCTGGTCGTAACAAGGCAGAATCCAGTACGTCCGGGCGATTAGTAGCGGCTAATATAATTACGCCTGAGTCAGTAGAGAATCCATCCATCTCTACTAGGAGGGAGTTCAAAGTATTCTCTCTCTCATCATTCGATCCCGGCATTTGCCCTTTGCCCCTAGACCGGCCAATGGCATCAATTTCATCAATAAAAACAATACAAGGTGCTTTTTCCTTGGCCTGCTTGAACAAGTCCCTTACCCTGGCGGCACCCACCCCTACAAACATTTCTACAAAATCAGAGCCAGATAAAGTAAAAAAAGGCACCTCGGCTTCACCTGCTACTGCTTTCGCTAATAAAGTCTTTCCTGTACCCGGGGGACCTACAAGTAAAGCACCCTTAGGTATTTTTCCTCCTAATTTTGTAAATTTAGAAGGCACCTTTAAAAAGTCAACTATTTCCTTCACCTCTTCTTTGGCTTCATCCAAACCAGCCACGTTATCAAAAGTAATTTTTACATTATTCTCTGCGTCAAACAACGCGGCTCTGGATTTTCCAATATTGAATATCTGGCCACCCGGCCCACCGCCACCAGTCATTCTTCGCATCAGCAACCAGAAGCCCAAGATAATAATGATAAAGAATCCTGAATTAAGGAAAATATGTGTATAGTCGGATCTATCATCTACCAAGTATTCGTAGTCATTGCCCGGCTTGAGCTTAGCATTTAAATTTAGGTCCTCTTTCTTTTTTGCAAATATGTCGATACTCTCAATTTTGAAAAAATACTGCGGTCCGGTAGATTGAGCCCCAAACCTATTTTGCTGTTCTAGTTGAATTTTATATTTGCTGTTCTGTAATGCCTCGTCTTTGAGCGTTACTTCTACAATTTTTTGATTCCCTATCAAAACGACTTTCTTTACATCATTGCTGAGTACCATTCGCTCAAATCTTTTGAAAGAAATCTCAACTGCGGAATTACTGTTTAAAAAGTACGATACGCCAAAAATGAATGCCATCAGTCCCAAAATCACCCAAATCTGATAATTGGGCTTATTAGGTGGGTTTATACTGTTTCTTCTCGGTTTATCCGCCATTATAAAATATTTATGAAATCGTTTTTAGCCTCGTTGCTGATTTATTTCTATTCTTCAATAGAAGTGATAATAGCATCCCCCCACAACTTTTCAAGGGAGTAAAATTCCCTACGATCTTTTCTAAAAATGTGTGCCACTACACTGGCATAATCCATCAAAATCCATTCCCTGTTTTCCCTTCCCTCTTTTCTCCAAGGATTTTCGTCAGTGGCTTTATAAGCCTCATTTTCTATAGAGCCAGAAATGGCATTAATTTGTGTGTCTGAACTACCTGAGCAAATTACAAAATAATCGGCAACTGCATTAGCTACATTCCTCAAATCCATTAGTGCTACATCAGAAGCCTTCTTTTCTATCATTCCTTTCACCACCGCATCACTCAAGATTTTAGAATCCTGAGCTTCTTTTATTTTTTTCATCTTTCGGTTCTAAGTTTGCCACAAAACTAACTAATTTAAGTTGAATAAATTCTTTGCCAAAACTCAATTCCTTGGGAAAAAGGTTATTTTTCTGTCAGATTGTTATTCTACAAACGATAGTGCCATCGCTCTTTTACAAGAAAAGCCAGCAATAGAAGGAACAACTATCATTACAAACAACCAAAGTAATGGCCGTGGCCAGCGAGGTAACACCTGGGAATCCGAACCCGGAAAAAATGCTACTTTTTCAGTTATTCTCAAGCCCACAATCGTTCCTGCCCAAAAACAGTTTCAATTGCATATCATTACGACATTGGCCATTCACGCTGCTTTGTTCCCAATACTGGGTAAAGAGTTAAAAATAAAATGGCCAAACGACCTCTATTATGAAAATAGAAAGCTCGGAGGCATACTCATTGAAAACACGCTAAAAGGACAAAATATTGAATCTTCAATTATCGGCATTGGCCTCAATGTCAACCAAACCAATTTCACTAATCAAAAAGCTATTTCCTTGTTAGACATCTCCGGTGAGGAACTAGAGGTCAATGAATTAGTAGCAAAAACACACCAAACACACC
>JACSEL010000060.1_pt1 | contig 11717 bp, 11 predicted proteins | sample 8223121 | NCBI WGS metagenome assembly JACSEL01 (sample SAMN15704502, study PRJNA253121) | viral metagenome | isolation source: viral DNA from sea star tissue collected in USA, Friday Harbor USA, Seattle... | host: Pycnopodia helianthoides | collected 2013 | reverse complement strand
GGAATGATTGGTACTTATTTTAGAAACAATAAAACTAACTTTAAAATTCAAGTTGATGAGGTTATCTATATTAAAGATAAGTTAACAAAGGAGACACTTTACTTTACTCACTTAATGCTAATTCATCATGATTACCATTAGCCACTTGATAATAATTTATCTTTACATTACCTTGTTTAATAATGTTTTCAATTAACTCAATCATGAAATAAGCAATCTCTAATGTCTGATCTTTTATTGTTGCTGATCCACTGTCTCAATCTTGTGAGTTGTGTATTCTACCTTCAATGAAGTCCCCTAAATGGATAAGATTAATTTCGTTTACATTTAGTTTCTTAATATCATTTAAAATATTCTTTAAGATAAATACACTTAGTTTATCTTTTGGGTTGGATAATTCCTTATTAACTCAGTGTGTATCACTAATTAAATAATAAGGAATAAAGTTTTGTTTCTTACCTTTCTTAATTGTTATCTTTTTAATCGGATGTACTTGTTTATTAATCTTACTCATTAACATCTCAAATCTAGCATGAGTGGTTAAACCTTGATTTAGTTCTCGCTTAATCATTGCTATTTTCTTTTGATTCAATAAAACTCTTAAATGTTTTGTATTAAGTTTCTCCATCTCAATACCATTATTAGATTTTAATCCTTCTTCATAACCCTCTAAAAAGGGTGTAATTCCTCTAGTTATTGTTTCAGGTGCTACATTATACATTTTAGCAATCTCTGTGTTTGATACTCCTTGATTTCTTAAATCCATTATATCTGGTCTGTCTTTTTTTCAATCTATTTTTCTCATTTTTTCTCCTTTAGTCTTTTTTTGTTGGCATAGACACTAATCCACTTTCTTTCATTTGTCTAAATCCTTCTTTAAATTTTTCAGTTATTAAAATTTCTTTTTCGTTCTTATTCATCTTAACAAAGCAATTTCTTAACATTCATCCTAAAAACTTATTGTACTTGTTATTATCACTATCAAATCAAAATTTAAATTCAGTTATTTTAATTGTTGATTTGCTTTGTATTAAATCCATAGTTGTGTTAAAGTCAATGTTTTGATATTGTGCATGAATTATACTTATAACATTATCATTAACTGCCTTAGCACTAAACTCTTCTTGTTTCTTAACATACTTATCAAGATCAAATGGAGAGCTAGCATATAATGAGTTAATAAAATCAACTGCTGCATCTACATGTTCTTTCTTAACATCTACATTAATAAAATCAGTTGTAGAACATAGTGTACAAGCTATTGCAGTACTTATCATAACTAATTTTTCATCGATCTTTTGTCCTACTAATGGGAAGTCTTCTACATAAAACTTCTTAAATAACTTTTTAGCTTCTTTATTAACTATTAGTTCTACATCTTTATTTATAATTATATTCTCTTCTTTTCTAGTTCAAATTCATTGTAGTCTATTCCTATAATGTCTTTTATCAAATGGTGTTAAGGTTCCAATGTTTTCATCCTTTGTTACTAATTCTTTTTGATTAACTAACATAGCAAATGTAAATCTACCTATATCAGGATTCTCAAATCTAAGACCATGAATAACTCCATAACCACCATTCTCAAATGAGTTAATTTGCTGTCCTTTTGGAGCATTCGATATAATAATGGTTCTTACCTTACAAGGCACTCTAATGCTACCTTGTGCTCGTTCTATCGATATTTCTCCTTTGGATCTTACATCCCTAAATGCTAACATAAACTTATCCATATCACCACTACTGTTTTTAGACAAAACTGTTTCATACTCTTCCATAACTATTAGTCTTTTATGACTAGATGGTATAGTTCCTACAAATGTGAATTTCTTTCCACCAATTTCTTTTGTTCCACCTAATAATGCTATTTTGGTAGCACTAGAAAGGTTAACTGATTTACCTTGATTGTATCATGATATCATTCCATTAGCTGTTGTTGATTTACCTGTTTCAGTATCTCCTACAATTAAAATATCTAAAACTGCTGGAATAGAAACATTAATGAATTTAAGCCTTCATGGGCTACAAAACACAAGTTCATTAGCTAAGAAAAGATCAAATCTAATAAAGTTTCTAGTAAATGAATTATCTCTACTTCTATTTCAAAGTTCTTCTAATTTACTTCTAACTGACTCATTAGTTATAGTAAATTTACCATTACTAACTGTTGTGGTTGTTGCCGGTTGAAATAGTTTTAATGATTCTTTAACTCCATCAGTTATGTCGAAGTTATCTAAAAAGTGAGAACTACTTCTATAATGTTTAATTAATGCTACAACATTAGTTTTTTCATCACTAACTACTTTATAAATTATCTCTAGTTCATCATTAGCATTAAAATTAGGTTTGTTAACAAACTCATCACAAATATAACCTACCATTAGTTTATTTGGATTAACATCAGAAGAATCTGCATCAGAGTCTAATGGTAAGAATGAAAATGAAAATGACTGCACTGTAGAATACTCTGTTATTTTTATCTTTACTTTTGTCTTTGAAGTAATTGTTACCGATGCTTTATTCTTAATTAATGTTGCTAAAACCTTTTCTCAATTCTTTTTAACTAATATTAATGAAAATATTTGCTCATAGTCTTCTTCTTCTAAAGCTCACTCATAATATACCGGTTCATGATCGGGAGTCATTATTAGTGCTTCACAATTAGATGGTACCTCCATAGCATTCTCCAATTGAGATATTACTTTAATGTTAGATTTTACTCAAAGTCTTTTATTTTGCTTAGCATAAGCATCAGTTGCTGATTTTATATTCCTTAATTTAGCAAACTTATCTATTTTAATTGGTGTAAAAAACTCTTGTTGCTGTACATAATTAAGTAGTATAGTTCTATTTTGTCTATATTTGGTAAAGAAATCATATAGGTCTTCACCTTTCTCTCTTATGACTGAAAATATATTTGTTATAACTTTAATAGATCTTGCAGTTCCACTTAAAAATTGTGCTACCTTTTGTCCACCTTTAATACCGGCTTCATCATTATCGTATATTATAACTACATCTCTACCTTTAAATAAGTCTTTATTTGCGGGTAAGGCTTGCTCTCCACCTGAAAATGTAATAGCGTTTAAACCAAAACTTCTAGCTATCAAAGCATCTTTTGGTCCAGCACAAATGAAAGTAGTTTCATTACTTTTTTCTCATTCAGTTTGAGGAAATATTAAACCAGCTAAACTACCTTTACTTTGTAGTCATTTAGGGTGTCTATTAGGCTGATAGGAGGAGTAAGCTAACAATAACTCATTATTACCCACCTTTGTAAAAAAGGGTACTGAAAACTCATCTTCACCTAATCTCTTAACTTTCAATTGTTTTAAGGTTTCTGGTTTAAAGATTCATTTAGTTGCTATCTCATTTAGTGTCTCATCAGCAGTATGATAACGAGATCAATCCGTAATGTTTACTCTTTTGTTCTTAATTTGTCTTAAGATCTTGGATGTACTTTTATTAATTATTTGTTTTAAATTTCATCCTTTACCACATGTTTTACAATGTAGTAAATTTAGTTCAGTGTTTAAGTGTGCTGATCTAACGCTGTCATTATGAAATGGACAGTGGACTGCTATTTCATTTTGTGTGTTTTCAGTTTCTACATCAATATCTGGAAACACATATTTCCAATTGCTATTTAGCATATATATTTTCTCCTTTTTTATTTATTTTCTTTTATAAATTTCTCTAGTTTAATAGAGTCTCTTTTTCCTAAGTGTCATGATATACTCATAATCTTATATAACTCACTTGTATCTACCTGCGTTATTAATGCAGCATCTCAATCATGGTCGTTATCAAATATACTAACGGTGTCTCAATAGAGGTTAAGTGTGATCTCTATTTTTTTAATATCTTTTTTTAAGAAAATAAACCTCTTATGAAGTTTAATATATCTTTTATCTAAATCACTAAGATATAGATAATAATAATCATTGTCTATTTTCTTTATCAACCCTACATGACCTGTTGGGTTTAAAAATCCATTTCTGAATTTATCATTATTAATTATTTTTTTCATTTTAAAATAACTATTTTTTCCTCTTGTGGTAATCCTGTTAGTGTGGGACCATAAGTTTTAACTAATGATTGAATATGTTGTGAGTTAGTTGGTTCTTTTAAACACATTACAAACTCATCGGATGATACAAAATTAGTATACTCAGTATCTATATCTGTCGCTAATGGTTGTTGTGCTACGGGTGTAGATACCATTGGGGCTACTGGTGCTATTGGAGCCATTGGAGCCATTGGTGTTATTGGTGTAGGTGCTATTGGAGCTACTGGAGCCATTGGGGCCATCGGTGCTACATTGCTAACTGGTACTCTTTGAATCACAGTTGGATCATTATTATATATAGTGTTAGACTTCATCATAATTCCACTATTAATTTGTGTTTTTACATTTCCTACTGATTCTGGATCGGTATCTCCATTTACTGTTAATAGTAAAATTTCTCCTATAACATTTCTTCTAGCATATGTTTTAGCACTTTCAATACCAAAAGACATGTTAGAACTTGAATTTAAATTACCGTAAGGTGTACATCCTGAAATGAATGAACTACCATCCTCTACATCTCCATCAATTACTTTTCAATTTAGTATACCTGTTATACCACTAAATCAACTTGTCTTAATTGTTGCCGGTGCTCCCATTAATGCACTCTCTGTTTTTGTATCTCTACTTTCTCTAATGTATTTAATTGATTCTTTGTCTGCTGAAAAGATCAATATTAGATTATGTGTATTATATTTATTTCATATCTCAAAAGTTTGTTCTTCTGTAAAGTATGGTGTTCCCTTAAATGAAGGTATTCCTTTTTTTGTCTTTACTGCTTTATATACTGTTTTCTGTATATCTGCTAATTTTTGATATATATTTAATTTCTTATTTGTTGTTGCCATTTATTTTTTCTCCTTTTAGTTTCGATTATTATCAAACTATCTATGAAAACAAATAACTAAATTCATTTTCATACATAGTGTGCTAATTACACTTCAAAATTAACTTTTGTTGGATCCACTACAGTATCTGGACTACCTACATGTTGAAATCTTTGAGGTGCTGGTTGAGCTCCTACTGGTGCCATAGCTGGTTGAGCTGGTTGTACCGGTGGTTGTGCCATAGCCGGCTGAGCTGGTGCCATAGCTGGTGTTTGTGCCATAGCAGCATAGTTAACTGCTGGTTGAGCTGGTTGTGCCATAGCTGGTTGAGTAGGCATCATAGCTGGTTGAGCTGGTTGTGCCGTAGCTGGTTGTACCTGCATTGAGATAATCTTATAGTTGTCATAACCATTAACATTAGTTACCTCTGAATTAAATACAACTACAGGTGCTAATGTTAACCCTTTACCTCACATTTGTTCATATGTTTGTCAAGGAATCAATTTGTAGTCATAACTAAACTCAATATCCTTACCTGTTGCTTGTTCTTTTACTTTAATTCTAACAGCACTCTTTCTAGTACCATCTGTTCCTACAAAAACATTTTCTACCTTACCTGTAACTGTTCCTATAATTTGTGTTTGTGCCATATTATTCATTCTCCTTATTTGTCTTTGAAAGTTCTTTTTCGTATTCTTTCATTAGTTCTTCTTTCTCACTATTCTTAGTATATCATAAATCTAATAAATTAGTTCAACTATTAGATAATAGTGATAGTTTTTCTCTCTCAGAACTTCATTCAGCATTGTTATCTATTGTAAGTGTTAATACTGTACCAACTTCATCTTTTAGTTTAAATAGTGTTACTACCACAGAAGGTAGTCTTGTTTTTTCATCTTGTTGGAAATAGTTTTCAATTACTTTTCAACCAGAGGCCTGTAAGTCGTGTAGTCTACCATTGATCTTACTATTCCTTGCTAGTTTCTCAATAGCACTAAGTTTTTCAGGAACCATATCTTCTCTAATAACATTATTAGTGTCTTTACTGATCTGTCTTTTAAACTTAGTTTGAGAAAAGTTTTCTAATACTTTATCTGCTCCTTCTGGAAAGTATGCTTTCTTTCCTTTTAATACCCTAGATATATTAGCAATAGCTAACTTAGTTAAATTAGTAGTAAGTGTTTGAATTGCATTACCACTTAAAGGTATTAATATTGTCTCTAAGAATCCCTTACCTAAATGATAAGAAACTAATAGTTTTAATTTTTCCTCAGATATACTTTTAAGTTCACCGGTTCCATCATCTATCTTTTCACTAGAGAATACTTTATCAGAAACATCTGAGTAGTTATGTGTAGTAGTTAATACTTTTACATAAGCATCCCTATGTGTATTAACTTCTTCTTCTGCAACTAATTGTCTACCTCTTTCTTGGATTTCTTTTGTAGTTTTGTTTATAGCATCGTACAATGTAGTTTTGAATAGGGTTGTTGCTTGTAATCCCTCTCCAACTAATTTAGCTAAATCTTTTGATGCTTGAAATTTAAAATTATTTTTCATTATTTAAATACTCCTGCTCATGCTGGTACTTGTCTAAGTTTTGCTTTTGCTTCTTCTGGTGTATAACCTTGTGATAAGAATTGTTCGTAAGTACTCTTAGCTGCCTCAAAAGCAAAATTAATTGGTTTTGGTGTAACTGGTTGTTTTACAACTGGTTTTTTAACAACTGCAGGTCTTGGTGGTGTAGTTTGAATTTTTCTATTTGAGATCTCTTGTAGTCTTGTACTTTCTTTCTGTCTTTCATTTAATCCAAATTTACCTTTTAAATAAGATTCAATAACATCTGATTCAATTTCTTCTAAACCTGTCCCAAGAGCGACTTGTGCGTCTTTTAAGTAGTGTTTAACTTGGAAGTCATTTAAGTTATACTTTTGTTTAAATGTTTGTCCGATGTTGTTTTTATAAGCATTACCTATTTTAGAAAACTTATCATTTTCATTTAGGTATCTCTCATAATCTCTTCTTATATTATCTATTGGTAAATTTCTCTCTTTACTAGAATTATATAAAACACCTTCTTGGATATAATCTAAATATTGTTTAAGATTCATTCCATTAATTCTTCCTTGAGCTTCTAATCTTTTTAATACAGCTTCATTACTTTCGTTATTAATTGTACTATTTAAATTTTGTTCTTCTAAAAGACTTATCTTTGTTTGTTCTGCTTTTATTTTTTCTTCTAGCTCTGCCTTTAATTTACTAACTTCATCCTCAGTGTATGTTTTTACATTAGTATCTGTATTCTCAGTTACTACTCTATTAATATTAAGTCCTGTGTTTAAAACATCATTAATATTAGCATTCTCTGTTGGTGTTGGTGATAGTGTTGGTGGTTGTTCCTCTGTAGTTGCTTTATCTGTTTGTTCTTGGTGCATATCTGCCTCCACCTCATCAAACAATTCTAATTCATCTTGTGTTGGTTGTTCAATATCATTTATATTGATTTCATTAGTTAAGTCTTGCATTATTTATTTTCCTTTGCTCTTATATTGTTTTGTAATTGTTGAAACGCCTTTTGTGCTTCTTGTGGGTTTTTTGTAACATTAATAGAATTTTTACTAAACTCTGGCATATTAGAATCATTATATGGTCTTGTAGATACATTATTGTTTGTAGTTATATTAATTTCAGGTATAGAAGGTTTAATCATTTTACTAATTCCTAATTTTCCTTTAATTTCTGAATAATCTTGTACGTAAACGTAAGTTGAATATCCTTTTCTAAATAAGTATATAACACCACTTGGTCCACCTTCTTGCTTTATCTCTAAATTCTCTTTATGATCTGGATAATCCAATGGTGTAAGTTCTGGGTATTTTGATAATACTTCTCTTTGTGCTGAGATAGAAGGATCGATACCTTTAAATTCTTTACCCTTTAATTGACATTGTCTTTGTTCCTTTACTGTTTTAAGAAATTTTTCTGTAAATAGTGTAAGTGCTTTTCTATTTTTAACATCATACTCAGCTTGTATTTTATTAAGTTTTTTAATATTCTCATTAGCTTCATGTATTATTCTAGTTCTCATTCTTTGAACTTTTTCTCCATCAGAGATATAACTCATTCCACTAGGGTCTTCTTTCTTTACAGTTTCTTTTTTGTTCATTAGCTCGTTAATTTGTTTTTGTTGTTCTTCTAATCTAGCTAATAATTTATCATTTTCTTTACTCATTTTTATTCTCCTTATTTAATTTTAGTGTAAGATAATGTTGCAGTTTTACTTTCTACTAAATTTTGTGTTCTTAATTCATCTACTTTATTTAGTTTTGTTTTTGGTGCAATTTCTTTTAAATCATCTATAATACTAATTATTTTCTTTGTTGTTTCCTCACCTTCTAATGGTGATCTTGTTGCTCTAATTACTGTCTTTGCATATCTATCCATTAGTTCTTGGGGAATCTCTGTTATATTAGCTTTATAGTCTTTAAGAAAGTTATCTAAATCTAAACTTTTCTTAAATGTTTTCTTAATCTGTTTTCCTAAGTCTACAAGTTTTTCATCAGAAAAGTTTGAATCCTCTATAAGATTAGATTCAAATACCTTTTTTAAACTGTTTACTATGGTACTGATTTCTCTAATAAGTGCTATGTTTTTAATCGATACTAATTTTTTATCATCCTGATTTATAGTATTAGTTGTATTAAACTCATTGACAAATGCTGTTACAAAAAGATTTAACTTTTCAATACCTGTCATTTCCTTATTTGTTATTTTATATGTTTTTGATTTACCTATAAGGTCATCAAAGTTAACTACTTCTTTATTCATATTTTTTTTATTATTTTCCTTTTTATTTTTATATACACTAATTATACATTAATTAGTCTATTTTTTACTCCATGTTATTAAACTTGTATCATATGTCTCTAATGCTTTAAATCATATATCTAGTTTATCAAGCATTTCTTTCTCTTCTTCTAAGTCTCTTTTTACGTGCCTTAACTGTAATCTTGGGAAACCTTTAGGTAATCTAAATCTTTTACCATTAAAGAAGAATTCAACATATTCAATAGTCTCCTGGTATACTAAAAAATAACAGCCACCTTTAACATCGAAGAATCACATATAGAATATCATCTGGTATATGTACCTTTGAATTAATGCATTGATATTCTGAGTTGTGGAGTACTTAACCTCAACAATGTCATCAATATTATTGATGTCCTTTCCTACTAATCCATCAATGTTAGCTGTAAAGTTTTTATTAATTGTAGATCTGAAAGTTCTTTTATCTATCTTTGTTTCAGGTATTCTTTCATCATCTACTCCCATTCTAATAATAGTATCCTCAAAATAAGTTCCTCTTTTCATTACTGCTTTTGTTCATTCATTTGTGTGGTCTGGTACACTTGGATCTTCACCTGGAACAACAGGTTCAATAAGTCCTCATCGTTCTCTTAGTAAAGTTATAGGTTCTTCCATAACTCTTTTAGCAATACTACCTGATATTGTTGAGTTTCAATACTTTTTCTTTTCTTCGTATTTTAATTCCCCTAATGATTTAAATTCATTTTTCATATTTTCTCCTTATGTTTTAACACTAAATTTATATGTCTTTTTTAAATGTGCTCTTCTTTCTTTTGCTTTGTTGAATAAAGCTAGACATAATGTTTCAGTGAATACTTCATCATAATTTTTACTCTTTATTCTTCTCTGCAATAACTCTATGTTATCTAAGACCCTACCGTATTCCAGTAGGGCCTTTTCATTCTCAGTTCATCTCATTTTTTTCTCCTTATATTTTATACTCTACTTTATTCGCTCAGTTAGTATCAGTTATTTCAACATCAACTACAATTGGAATGTATGTATCAGATTCTCCCATTATTTCTTTTATCTTTGGGATAATATGTAATTCATCTTTATGTATTGCAAATTGAATCTCATCGTGAACACTTCCTAAGATCTTAGTTTTAAGATTTCTTTCTCTAACAAAATTATATATTAAAATCATTTTTTCTTTTAAAAAGTCTGCTGCTGATCCTTGTACTAAATAGTTAGTTATTGTATATGATCTACTAGAGTCAGCATATTTATATAGTCTATTAAATAAATTATATATACTTCCATGTTCTTTAGTAAAGCTCATTGCTTCCTTTTGGAACTCAACAACCTTTGGGAAATTAGTTTTATATGCATAATATAGTTTTGTTATTTGCTCTTGTGTAAACTCTTTTAAAATAGGACTTATCAATAATGATTTTAATCCTGAACCATAATTAATTGCAAAGTTAATAGTTTTTCCTGCTGATCTTAGTTTAGCAAATGAAGGATGACTTTCATCTATTCCAAAAGCTGTCTTAACATTTAAACCGTGTAAATCAGTTGGTGTTCAATTTGGGTCATTGTTTATATTTTTAAAAGCAGAAGTTAAGTTTTTATCTATCATCCCTTCGCTAATAATATGCTCTGCTTGCACTCTTAACTCAATTTGAGAATAATCGAAGAATAACATGTTCGGGTAATCTCCACCTTCAACGATAATAAGCTTTCTTGGATTAAATAACTCCTTACCATCGATAACAACTCCTTCTTTTGGAAATTGTTGAAAATCACTTGAAAGTCTTCCAGTAACAACAGAAGTATGATTAAAGTTAGTTCTTAATCTTTTATCAGGTGAGTTATTAATGTTTCTTAAAATACGAATTAGATATGTTGAGTATCATTTCTCTAAGGTTCTTAAATCTAAAATAGTGCTTACAAAAGACTTTAAAAACTCATCTTTTGTTTCCTCAGAAATTATTGTTAAAGACGCTTTATTTGTCTTATCAACCGTATAAGTATGCTTAAACTTATTGTTTATTAATTGCTTAATAACAACGTGTTGTGCTGCTGTTAAAGGTTGTCCTGCTAATGTTTCTAACTTAACTCTTAAATGTGCGATAGTTTCTTTAACGTCTTCAATACTTTTATTTAAATAATCTAAATCAACACATCAACCTTCATTTTCTTGCTCGTATAAAGGTTTAATTAATCTTGACTCTCTTATAAAGGTGTCTTTACATCTATCATTAAAGATTCAATCAATTGCTCTAGTCTTTTCTCCTTGAACGAATTCCATCATATATATAACATCATCTGACGCATATTGAATCATTAATTCAGGGTTTTCCTTATATAGTTCTAAATAAGAAGGATTATAAACTTCATATAGGTTATCATGGTTATATTTCTTAGCTCATCCCACATAAATATCTTTTACTTCTTTTGGTAGTTTTTCAAAACCTATTAATGGATCCTTTAATGCTTTCATTATTTTTCCAAAGTTATATTTATAAGGTTTTACTAATAAAGTTAATTCACTTAACCTTGGTTTTTTTAATTCTTGTTGGAATTGTTTTAAGTAGTCTTGTTGTTCCTTAGCATTAGAATCTACATAAGTCGATGCTATATGTTTAAGTCCAAACTTCTTAGCTTCAATAGGTTCTAAAATTCTAGCAATTATCATACCATCTGAAACATTATTAAATGGGTATTCCATTCCAGTGTTTTTTAACATATGTAAATCATACTTAGTATTTCAAAAGAATACATAATCTGCTCTCTCTAATGCTTTATATAACATAATTCAAAGTTTAGTTTCTAAAAGTAAAGAAGTATCTACTGTGAAAACTTTCTTATTCTCAAAACTATTCATTCAACCTATAACTAATAGGAAGGCCTTATCACTTACTATGTTTAATCCTGTTGTCTCAGTATCCATCCCTACATATTTAGGGTTATCTTCTTTTAATTCTTGTAACATAAGTTCTAATTCTTTT
>JACSEL010000059.1_pt1 | contig 11891 bp, 11 predicted proteins | sample 8223121 | NCBI WGS metagenome assembly JACSEL01 (sample SAMN15704502, study PRJNA253121) | viral metagenome | isolation source: viral DNA from sea star tissue collected in USA, Friday Harbor USA, Seattle... | host: Pycnopodia helianthoides | collected 2013 | reverse complement strand
GATTATATGTGTGCCTGCCTGCGTGCCGGATGCGCGCCTAGGTGCGCAACACCTGCGCACCTAGGTGCGCAACACCTGCGCGCCTAGGTGCGCAACACTTGCGCGCCTAGGTGCGCAACACTTGCGCGCCTAGGTGCGCCGTACGCACTACTGCTTATGCATGCGATTGTCCCTTGTGCTATTGGAGGTTCTGGGGGATTTTGGGGCTTGGTTTTGCCGTAAGGCGGTTTTGGGGGGATGGGGGGCGGTTGGTTATTTGCCGAAAGGCGGTTTTTTCCCCTTTTTTGGTTTCTTCCTTTTTTGGTTCCCCCGCTTTAGCGACTTGATGAACTCGCGCCAGGCGAAAGGGTTGAGGAGGGGCATGGAGTTGGCTTGGAAACGACGGTCGTAGGCGGCCCTTTGTTGGTTTATGAAGTAGTTGTGGTTGCCTGCCGCGCCTATCGGGAGGTTTTTGTACATTTTGTTGAGTATGGCCTGATCGAGGTTTTGCTGCATGTTTTTGTATTGGCCTTGGTAGGGCAGGCGCATGGCTAGGATGGCTTCTTTGAACTGTTCTTCGGTGGGGTATCCGCGTATTTCTAGCGCTGGCAAAAGGGTGGTGTCGGCCTTGAGGGCGATGATGGTGGTGTAGCTTTCCCCTTCGCCTTGGGGGATGGTGATGTGGGTTTTCTGGTAGCCTACGGCGCTGACGATGAGGCTGTCGTTTTCTAGGACGGGCATTGAAAAGTAGCCGTAGGGGCCGGAGGTGGTGCCGCGGCGGCTCTTTGGGACGAAGATATGGACGCCGCGCAGGACGGAGATGCTGTCCTGGGCGGTTACTATGCCGGAGAACTGGAGGATGCTTTTGCCTGTTTGCCCGAGGGAGACAAAGGCGTGGGAGGTGAGCATGATGGCGGAGAGGGTTGCCAAGATGTGCTTCATGGGCCTTGTGGTTTAAGGTTGGCGCGGGCTTGTGCCCGCACGGCTTCTGACGTGGCCAAAAATATACAATAATACGGTAACTTTTCGCTGGGCGGGGCGGTTTGGCGGGGGTGGGTTAAAAATAGTTAAAGAGGGGGGGCGTGCTTGTGCAAAAACGTATTTTTGGGCGATGAGCAAAGTGGCGATCCGGTGGCTGGTGGTGTTTATGGGCCTTTCTTTGGCGGGGCTTGCGGTGTTCCAGGTGTATTGGATCGGGGGCATCTTGGGGGCGAACGAGGAGGCTTTTAAGCGGGACGTGCAGGATGCCCTGACCTCGGTGGCGGAGAAGCTGGAGAAGAAGGAGGCGCTGGTCGTGGCGGTGGACAATTTCCATGCAAACTTTGCTTTTAAAAGCCCCTCTGGGGACGATTCGACACAGTTTGAACTGATCGAGAGCACTTTTGGGAAAAAGGTGGTGCAGGTGCAGGATTATGCGAAGGATGCGGGCCGCGGGGGGGAGTGGCTGAGCTTCTATTTTGGTTCGGAGAACGCGGGGTCGAAGCTGAAGGACGTTTCTGTTAAATTAACGGATAAGTTGCCCAATGGGGGGGCTTATGGTGCGAAAGGGGAATTGGGGCCTATGGTTACGGAGCATGACGAGTACCAAAAACGCCTGAAAAGAATAGCAAAAAAGAGCGAGTACCTGCAGTTGGCGATGCATGAGCTGTTTGCCGGGGCAAAGCCGATGGCAAGCAGGATCGATGTGGCGGAAGCGGACTCGCTTTTAAAGATCAGCCTTTTGGACCGGGGGGTGGGGCTGCCCTACGATTTTGGGGTATTCGACCCTTTGGCGGGGAGGTTTGCCATAGGGCAAATTGCGGGAAGCAAGGCGAAACTGGAGGCCTCGGAGCTGAGGGCCAGCCTGTTCCCTAATGATATTATGGGGGAGGCGGGGTATTTGGTGGTTAGGTTCCCGGGGCAGCGGGTCTACCTGTTGGGCAAGGTTTGGGTAACGCTGCTGTCCTCGCTGGCTTTTATAGTGATCGTTATGGTCTGCTTTTCCTATGCTATCCATACTATTTTTAAGCAAAAGAAACTATCGGAGATCAAGAACGACTTTATCAACAATATGACGCATGAACTGAAAACACCGATCTCTACGGTTTCCTTGGCGTGCGAGGCCCTTCGGGACGATCAGGTGAGGGATACCGAGGGGCTGAACGAGAGGTATCTGGGGATTATACACGACGAAAACAAAAGGCTGGGGCTGCAGGTGGAAAAAGTGCTGCAGATGGCGGTGATCGAACGGAACGATTTTGAACTGAAACTGGAAGAGGTGGGCGTGCATGGGATTATCGAGAAGGCCATGGCCAATATCATGATCCAGGTTTCTAATAAAGGGGGTAGGATTTCAAAGGATCTGCAAGCGCTCAAGCAGACGATCACTGCCGATCGGATGCACCTGACCAATATTATATACAACCTGTTGGACAATGCCAATAAGTATTCCGCCGGGGCGCCTGCGATCAAGGTAAGGACGCTTGACCATGCCAAGGGCATAATGATTAAGGTCATCGATAAGGGGATAGGGATGCCGAAAGATGTTTTGAACAAGATATTCGAAAAGTTTTACCGTATCCCGACGGGCAACCTGCATGACGTAAAGGGGTTTGGGCTTGGGCTTTCGTATGTGAAGAACATGGTGGAGGCCCACGGTGGCGGGATATACGTGCAAAGCGAACCGAAAAAAGGGAGTGAGTTTACGGTTTTTTTGCCGTACGGGCTAAACAATCGCTGACATGGGCAAAATCAAAATACTTTTGGTGGAGGACGATCCTAACTTAGGGCAGATACTGAACGAATACCTACAATTGAAAGGTTATGAGGCGGTTCTGTGCGAAGACGGGGAGTCGGGGTTCGAGGCCTACCGGGCAGGCAGGTTCGATCTTTGTATCCTGGATGTCATGATGCCAAAGAAGGATGGGTTTTCCCTGGCCGTGGATATCCGTGCGATGGACAAGCAGACCCCCCTGATTTTCCTTACCGCCAAATCCATGAAAGAAGACACGATCGAGGGCCTTAAACTGGGGGCGGACGATTACCTCACGAAGCCGTTTAGCATGGAAGAGCTGCTTTTGCGGATCCAGGCCATTCTCAAACGGACCAATACTACGGGGATCGGAAAGTCGGGGGTTAATTCCTATGTGTTGGGCGCCCTGCTTTTCCGGTATGACAAGAGCGTGTTGGAAAGGCCTTCCGGGGAAATAAAACTGACTTCTAGGGAAAATGAGCTTTTGAAGCTGTTCTGCGATCACCTGAACGAAACCTTGGATCGTAGCGTGGCGTTGATGGCCGTCTGGAAAGATGATAGCTATTTCAACGCGCGCAGCATGGACGTCTATATTGCGAAGCTAAGGAAATACTTGAAAGAGGAAGAATCGGTACATATCTTAACCGTCCACGGACAAGGCTTCAAACTTGTGAAAATGGATTAAACGTGTTACCTTGTGTACTCGCCCACGTTCCGTTTGGGCGGGGGATGCCAAGGTTTGTTTCGATTGCTTGTAGGGTTAACAATTCCTTTAAGGCCGGACGTAACCTCACAATAGTTTTTCAACCTGTAACCCAAAGCATATATGCTACTAGTGCCTTCAATATCAATCAAGGACGGAAAAGTAACCCGGCTGACCCAAGGGGATTATTCTTCGGGCAAGGTTTATGATCAAAGTCCTGTAGATCTTGCCCGTCAGTTCGAAGATCACGGGATCGTCCGGCTGCACTTGGTTGATTTGGACGGGGCAGAAAAAGGTACACCGGTCAACTATCACATTCTTGAAATAATGTACGGCTACTCAGGCATCGCTATCAATTTCTCCGGTGGTATCCATACGGACGGGGATATTACAAAATCGTTTGAATATGGGGCGGAAAGTATTACTTCGGCCACTGTTGCTGTTTACAACGCCGAATTGTTTTCCTCTTGGATAATGTCTTACGGGCGTGAGAAGATTGCCTTGGGCGCGGATACGTTAGATGACCTTATTCGCATAGGGGGCTGGCAAAAAGGCACGAAAATAGATGTCATAGATCATATTGAATATTTTTATTCAAGGGGGTTGAAGTACTTGAAAACGACCGATATTTCAAAGGAGGGGGCGATGGAAGGGCCATCGTTTGACCTGTACCAAAAAGTAATGGAAAAATTCCCTAACCTTTGCTTATTTGCCAGTGGTGGCATTCGGGATATAAGCGATATCCAACGCTTGCAAGATATGGGCGTTTATGGGGTGATTTTCGGCAAAGCCTTTTATGAAGGAAAGATAACCCTTAAAGAGATTGAGCGGTTCGCATAGGGATTAACTAATTATCCCGGAACTGGGTCTTTTCATAAATAGGGCGAGGCTTCCGCTTCTTGATGATCCAGTATATGCCATCGCTCTTCTCGACTTTCTCTTTCTTGCCATAAGGCGATGGATGTATCAAATCTCTGTCGTCGCCTTTGGGTGATTTCCCCCCCCTAAATACAAGGTTGAGCCCAAACCTAAAATCTATGGCATCTATCTTGGTTACGTCCCAAATCCTAAGCAGTTTGTCGGATGCTATGTAAACCTGTCCGGATCCGAAATTGACAGCAGCGGCCAGCCCCAGGTCTATTCCCTGTTGGGGAATTCTTGATACGTTGGCGGATATATCTAATGCCCGGCCTGCTTTCCTTGTATATGCGGCCGAATAGATCATCCTGACATTTCCCCTTACGATATGGGCAGCTATTGATCCTGTAAACCTATCGTTTGGGGCGGGCCGGTACATCAAGCTGGCATACGAGGTTGTGTTGAGGCCGGTCATGTATGCGCCATACGATTTGGTGTTTTGAAATTGATTTTTAAGGAAGCCTACGTAGGCTTCCTCCAAGTCCCCCACATCCTTTAAATCGATACCCTCAAACCTAAATTTGGTATCGGCCAAGGTGTGGTTCTTAGGGCTTACCTTCCACCTGATGAACCCGAGATCATTTACTGAAACAGCTGCGGAAAGTTCATTGTTGATTTTCCAATGTGCCCCAAGATCAATGCCTGCGCCCAGGTTTCCGTTGCTGATCAAATGAGAAGTCAATTTGTCGCTATTGAACACATTAAAGCCGGACGTAAAGACTGTTGCATTGTTCAAATCGAAATTTGCCTCAAAGTTGTTTTCCTCAAAGCCGATGGCCCCACGAAATTTATTGTCAGTTACGGCACTGATCATGCCATTTAAAAACTTGAACCGTATCCCGATGTTTATGTCCCGGTTTGGAATACCTTTCCATATCCCGAACCCATATTCCCTATAATACCTGACATCAATAGCTATCCGGCTCAAATCTATTCTGCCCCCTATCAGAGAGGTGTTCCCATTCCAAAACGTCTTCACAAGATTGTCGGCGTAAAATCCCCTTGCGCCTATTCTTTCCCTTATAAAAAATGAAAAAGCTTTTGTTTTAGATTTTCTCCATCCCACGTAGAGTGTTGATATCTCCGATTCTAGACTGATATAATTTCGCTTCTTGGCATTATCAACGAAGTTGTCAATATCCCATTCTTTCTCCCCACTTTCATTGATTGTTACCGCATCATCGTATTTTATGCGTCCGTTGTAATCAATCATGATACCGGAAATTACTGGCAGGCCAACAAAAACCTTGCCCTCTGGCATGAAAGCAGGATTGAAGTGATTGCCTTGATAGGTGCTATTAGAAAGGTGATAGAGAGAGATACCCGATTGGCCAAAGACTTTGCCACAGCCTAAAGAACAAACCGAAAGTACAAGTATTATTCGAGTTTTCAGATCAAAGCTCATGGTTCGTCTTTACTTGAACACCCACTTTTAGGATCAACTCATAATCCGAAAATATTTTAACATAGTTGTCTTCATCTGCTTTGTAGCTGGTGATGTTGGTTACAATATTGAGAATGCTTGCGTCAAGTAGTTCCTGATAGCCATTTCCCCTATACACCTTTACGGTATCTTTCGTGGTTACGGGTTCTTCTGTTTTTCCTGATGCCGGGACTTCCGGGGATGTCATAAACGACATATCGCTAAACTCAAACAATACCGAGGAGTCCGCAGCTAGAAACTGCATGTCAATTGTCCCATCGACAGGAAGCTGGTTTTCAGTAGTCACAATCAATCGAATGGTATCTGCCTCTTCAAAATCAAAAGCTTCAATGCCCGTACCAAAATCCCGTGAGAAATTTTGGAGTTTTATGTTTAAGGGTAGGTTAATTTCTGTGATCACTTTTACAGCACTGTTGGAAGCCACGAAATTCCGGTCTCCGTCGCTATCATTGTTATGGTTTGTCTTGGCGTTTATGTCAATATTGAAAACGTTTGGCGAAATTGCCAACAAGTCCCGGAGGTTTGAATTCTTCTCGTCCACTTTAATAATGGATCGTTCGGAAGTCCCCACTGCACCCGTGCCAGGCGCTCTCGCCGGTTGTGGTGTTTCCGTTGCGTTACCAGACAGTCTAAGGTTCGTACCATCGGCATTGGAGACAGAAATACCATCTAGGTTCAATCCCATGCGCATACCAAAAGAGTTGTCGATATAAAAATTAACCTGAGGGTTACTGAATACAAGGCTATTTTTAGAAATCCCTTCAAAAAAACCAACCTTGGTGGTCTTATCTGGAATGTCAATAGTCTTACTGCCAAACCATCCGTAAATCTCGCTAACACCAACTCCAGTGATGTTCAGGGAATAGTTGAAAACCTCTGTCCCATTAATAAAATCTCCTGTTTTCACTTTTAACAACCCATCAAATTGACCGCTGAATAGGTTGGCATCCATACCTTCATCGTAGTTGATTAAGGCCTTATGATTTGCTAAATTTTGAATCGTATTGTCACTGCCACTGGCCGGCAAGGTACCTGAAAATACCATCGGATTACCGTTAGTAAGGTTTACAACATCCGTTAATATCAATTCATATTCAAAAGAAGACGCATACCCATTCCGGATGTCAAGCGTAATGGTTCCTGCTGAATATTTCACCGAGTCGATCTCTTCATTCTCTGGGGAGCTATACTCAAATGAAAGATTCTGGGTTGGGATAGCAAGATCCTGATCGGATGGCGATCCGGAAACCGGGACCAGGCCGGCATCTATTACGCCGGTATTGCTCACATCGTCAAGTTCAATTACCGAAAGGTAATCATCAAAAGTAGTTGTATCCCTGTAGGTAATAGATAGTAGCTTTGCGTTGTCTTCCGAAATTTCCATTTCGGAGTCCTCCAGTTTGCCAATCAATTCTTTGAGTGTGTAAGTGGTACGGCCGATAACTATTGAATTGTCCGACCGAAGGTTGGGGGTCTTTATATCGTTGAAATCTAATTCTCCCACGTTGCACATTGAAAAGATCAACAGGATCAGCCCATAACATACGATGCCTATATACTGATTTATTTTAATCACGACAGGTTTAATAAGTTACACAAAATTTTATTTGCCCTAGGCTTTTAGCCACTTTGAACGGCAATATACGAACATTCGTAATTTTAGGGATATTAAAAACTAAATGGTTGATATCCGTTTTATTGCTTCTTTTTCAAAAAGATCAAGGGATTTTATAATGAGCGGATAGACTCCTCTGTCTTTTCCCTCATTTCAACTTTGTATTGTGCTAATCTGCCCGCAACCCGATCGTCATGGCTACCCATTATTTGAGCGGCTAAAATCCCGGCATTTTTAGCGCCATCCAATGCAACTGTGGCCACTGGAACCCCTGCCGGCATTTGAAGGATTGAGAGCACGGAATCCCAACCGTCCATTGAGTTGCTGGATTTGACCGGCACGCCTATGACCGGAAGCGTGGTAATAGCAGCCACCATGCCGGGAAGGTGCGCGGCGCCCCCGGCCCCGGCAATGATAACCTTTATGCCTTGTGGACGGGCATTTTCAGCATATTCTATCATACGGTGAGGTGCTCGGTGAGCGGATACGATGGTTAAACCATAAGTTACTCCTAGCTGATCAAGTACTTCGGCGGCCTGGTTCATAATATCCAGATCGCTTTTGCTTCCCATGATAATTCCTACAGATGGCTTCATTTATGCTTTGGTTTTTATTGATGTTTTAAGCGAACGTGCAACCGCCTTGAGATCGCCCAAGTGATCGCCTATCAGGGTCACGTGCCCCATTTTCCTAAACGGTTTCGTTAATTTTTTACCGTACAAATGTACATGGGCGCCTTCAATCTGCAAGGCTTTGTCTAGTCCTTTATATTGAGCTAACCCGCTATGCCCTTCCTCACCCAAAAGATTGATCATTACTGACGGGCTTTTGGCGGCTGTGCCCCCAAGCGGTAAATTCAGGATAGCCCGAATATGTTGTTCAAATTGAGAGGTTACATTGCTTTCTATCGTATGATGCCCACTGTTGTGCGTGCGGGGCGCGCATTCGTTGACAATGACCTGACCGTTTTTGGTGGTGAACATCTCTACGGCTAATAACCCGACCATATTTAGTGATGAGATTATCTTTTTGGCAAGTTCCCTTGCCTTGATCCGTAGCCCTTCGTCGATGCTTGAGGGGGAAAAGAGAAATTCCACCAAATTGGCTTCCGGGTGGTATTCCAGTTCTACCACAGGATACATAGCCGTTTCCCCTCTCTCATTCCTGCCTACGATGACCGATATTTCTTTGTCATAGTTTACAAATTTTTCTATCAAAGCAGGCTTATCAAACCCTTTGCTGATCTCTTTGCCAGTTCTTATGATTTGCACGCCACGCCCATCATAACCTCCGGTTCTTAGTTTGTGGACACCTGGCAACAGATGCGCAAGGTCCTTAATATCCTCTTTGGATCCTGTTAGGGCAAATTCAGAAGTAGGGATATCATGCTCAAGATAAAACTGCTTTTGAATCCCTTTGTCTTTTATGATCTTGAGTGCGTGGGGCTGTGGGTAAACTTTTTTGCCTTGTCGTTCAAGTTCTTCGAGTGCTTTGATGTTCACATTCTCCATTTCTATGGTAATCATGTCGCAACTCGCGCCAAAATCCAGTACCTGATCGTAATCCTGAATGTTCCCGTTGACAAATTCGTGGGCAATGGATCTACACGGGGCATTTGGATCCGGGTCCATAACTTTGATTTCTAAATTAAAATCAATGGCAGATTGGATCATCATTCGGCCAAGTTGGCCCCCGCCCAAGACCCCGATTTTTACGTTTGGGTCAAAATTCATTTGATATTCCCTAATAAGTGGTAGGCACAAAACTAAACCAGGCAAGGCAATCCTTTAGGGGGATCTTATTTTTTGATAAGGCAGGGCATCGGATGCCATGTGCTGAAGAGCCCACGGCAACCCAAAGGCTTGATGGCAGGCGAAGCGGGGGTTTGCTTATTTCAACAATTGGTAAGCTATAAATGCGAGGACATAGGCCACGCTTGACATGTACACCAATTGCAGGGCAGGCCACTTCCATGACTTGGTTTCCCGGTAGACTACCGCAAGGGTACTCATACATTGCATGGCAAATGCGTAGAACAACATCAGGGATACCCCAAGTGCTATGGAGTACATCGGATGCCCGGTATAGGGGTTGATTTCTGCCCTTAGTTTGTCCTTGATAGTGGACTCGTCCTCTGCATCGGACCCCACGCTATAAATAGTTGCTATTGTACCTACAAAAACCTCACGTGCGGCAAAAGAAGTAATCAAGGCAATGCCGATTTTCCAGTCGTACCCAAGAGGCCTGATGGCAGGTTCGATAGATTTCCCCAATATGCCGGCATAGGAATTTTCTAGTTTGTACGCACCTAGTAAATCCTCGAATTCGCCCGATCCTGCCCCTACTTGTGGATGTTGCTGACTTATTATTTGCTCTGCCTTGCCGAAGTCCTCCCCCGGACCATAAGAAGCCAATACCCAAAGAATAATGGAAATGGCCAGGATGATTTTACCGGCCTCAAAAACAAAGGTCCTACTTTTGGAAAAGATGGTGATCCACACGTTTTTCCACTTAGGCCAGCGGTATATGGGTAGTTCCATGATGGAGTAACTTTGATCTTTTACCTTCAATATCTTTTGCATCAATAGGGCAGAAAATATAGACCCTAGGAATCCGATCAGGTAAAGTGCCATCAAGGCAAGCCCCTGGACGCTTAGGAACCCTAAGACATATTCGTCCGGGATCACCAAGGCAATTAAAATGGCGTACACCGGGAGTCTGGCCGCACAGCTCATGAACGGCGTCACGAATATGGTGATTATCCTATCTTTCCAGCTTTCGATATTCCGTGCCGCCATGATCGCAGGGATCGCGCACGCCACCCCCGAAATAAGCGGGACCACGCTCTTTCCGTTTAGGCCAAACTTACGCATGATTTTGTCCATGAGGAAAACCACCCTGGCCATGTAACCCGACTCTTCGAGTATGGCGATGAAGCAAAACAGCAAGGCAATCTGTGGGATGAATATCGCCACGCCGCCAAGGCCCGGGATGATCCCTTCGGCCATCAAGTCCGTCAGTACGCCCGGAGGCAGGTATTGCCTGGCCCAGGCGCTGAGCTTGCCAAAACCAAAGTCTATGTAATCCATAAAGGGCTCTGCCCAGGCAAATATCGACTGAAAAAGTACGGATAAAACCACAAAGAATATCAGGTAGCCATAGATTTTATGGGTCAGGACGCTGTCGATTTTTTGGTTGAGGGATACGGTTGCCCCGGGACCGGTCTTGGAAACTATCCGGTTTAGTTTTTCACGAATCGCTTTATAGCGTCCCACGGTTTCAGTAGTCTGGAACTGCCGGTCACGGAAGTTGTACTTTACCTTTTTTTCAGTGATGAACTCCTTATCCTCGTGGGTCAGGAAACTTTTGCCATGAGTCTGCTGTGCATACTGATAGGCTACATAATCATTGTCCAAACCAAACTTTTCTTTGATTGCGGGGATGATTTCCGGCGATAGCCCTTTGATGTCATAAAAGAGACCGCCCGGGCGCGGCACTTTCCGGCAGATCGTTTTTTTAAGCTCCGGGACTCCCTCGCCGGTCCGTCCGTTAATGGTTAGTACCGTGGTATCGAACTCCTCCCCCAAGGCATGCAAGTCGATGCTCAGCCCGTTCCTGTCCGCCACGTCTAGCATGGAAAGGGCCAATACGGTTGGCAGCCCTAGGTCTTGTATTTCCGTGAACAGCAGGAGGTTCCGCTCAAGGTTCGACGCATCCGCCACTACCACGATTTTGTCCGGGAAATCCTGGGCCTTCGTGTCGCTCAGTACGTCAAACACTACCCGCTCATCCATGGACCGTGGGTAGATACTGTACGTGCCGGGCAGGTCGGTGACCGTGGCCGAATTGCCATCCTGACGGAAGGCACCGCTTACTTTGTCCATGGTAACGCCGGGGAAATTCCCTACTTTTTGGCTCATCCCCGTCAGCAGGTTGAAGAGGGAAGTTTTCCCGGTATTTGGGTTCCCGGCGAGGGCGACGTGTAGGGGGGTACTGCTCATATAGTCCTTAACACAATGTGATAGTGGAGGCTTCTTCTAGCCTTAGGGAGAGATCATACCCTGAAACCCGTATGCAAACAGGGTCGCCTAAGGGGGCGGCGAATTTCATTTCTACTTCGTTGCCCGGCAACACGCCCATTTCCAACAGTCTCAAAGAGACGTACTCATCGGTAAAACTGTTCACGATCCCTTTTTCCCCAACCCTAAGCTCTGCCACCGATCTCATTGGTCCTTGTTTTTTATGAAAAATAAGTCCAAAAGTACGTGATTTGACATTAGTCAACAAGTCTAATTTTATGGCAAGGGTCATGGTTTTCAGTCCTTTATTTGTTTTAAAAAATCAACTTAAATTGCCACCTTAAACCTTAATTTGCCTGATGGCCAAAACAAGAACCGCTTTTTTCTGTCAAAACTGTGGTGCCCAGTCGCCAAAATGGACTGGCAAGTGCCTTTCCTGCCATGAATGGAACTCTTACGTGGAGGAAGTGGCTCGTCAGCCT
>JACSEL010000058.1_pt1 | contig 12035 bp, 8 predicted proteins | sample 8223121 | NCBI WGS metagenome assembly JACSEL01 (sample SAMN15704502, study PRJNA253121) | viral metagenome | isolation source: viral DNA from sea star tissue collected in USA, Friday Harbor USA, Seattle... | host: Pycnopodia helianthoides | collected 2013 | reverse complement strand
GTACCATCTGGTGCGGGTGGGAACGATATAATATTATTATTAGGATTACCTGTTCCATCTATCTTACTAATTACCCCATTAATTAAAGTTTCAGGTTTAAAAGTTCTAGATACACCAGTAGCATCTGTTGGATTACTGCTTCCCCAAAATAATGCATTAGGTACAAGAGTACCTGACTCTAAGGCATACATTCCTTCATTGATTGCTGCCTGTGAGCGATTATGTTTACCCCACTGAGAAATACCTGAGCCATTACTGTTAGATTTACGCATATTCGCATCAGCTAAGTATTTAGCTTTAGGAATAGTGTTATCAATTAATTGAAATGCTTCCAATGTATTTATACGTGTTTGATGATCTGAAATAGCAGTCTCATTCACAGCTATACGATTAGTATTACTAGCTACTATTGGCTCTACAGCAGCAATACGATCAGTATTAGATGTAACAATTGGTTCTACTGTATCTAGTCTTCCAGCTAACGCTGTATCTGCAGATGCTCTAGTATTAGACTCAGTAGTTAAATCAGCTCTGAGGCCAGTATCAATAGTTTTAAGACCATCAATATCACTTTGGACAGAACCATCAGTTGAATTGATCTGTGTAGCTGTATAGTCTCCTGACTCAGCCGTAATAACACCATTACGTCCAAAAACAGACAGAACAGCATCACCGGTTTCTAGATGTAACCATCTATCACCTGTCCATACCAATTGATCTTGATCAAATATAGTAATAGCTTCAGGGGAACCAATAGGACCACCTAGATTTACTACAATACCTGTAGGTTTATCTGCATCCAATAATGTACATAGGTAAGTTAAACCATCTGCAGTAGTACCTGTAAATACAGGAATAGTACCTTGAGTAATAGTAGTGTTATTTGGATCACCTACAACAATTACTGAGTTAGTATCTCCAGTACGTGGCGTAGCATTACCTTGAATCTTTAAACCGCCAGATACACCAGCAAGTAAATCATCACGAGTAACATGTCTAAGACCTGAACCAGTTTTAACAAGCATTACATCTGTAGCGCCTACAACACTTACTGAAGGTGTATTATCTATATCAATAGAGATGTTTCGGTTAGCAGTTAAGTCTCCACCTCCTGCTAAACCAGAGTCAGCCATAGTATTAATTTGGATATTCTGTAGCGCAGTAATATCAGCAGTCTGTTGTGTATCAACACCTTCATTCGCTGTAATACGTGTATCATGTGCATTATTAATTGTATTCTGCGCTGTACTAACAGGCTTATCTGCATCAGAAGTATTATCTACTTGCTCCAAACCTACTGTAGACTTAGTTATTACAACTATACCTGTTAGACCATTAATAGAATCCACTCTAGGTGTACCTACTACTCTTTCCCATACTGCATTCTCTAAACTGTAAAGAAGGAAATCGCCTACTTCAACAACATCACCAGCAATAATACCAGCAACACTAACAGTATACATAGCACCACTAGTTACCGGTGCAACAGGAGCAAGTCCACTTGAGGCGTCAAAATCCCCTAAGTGTAATATAGATCCCGCAGGTACAGCATTCTCGCCTTTGGTCCCTTGTGGACCTGCAACAATTACTTCAATAACAGAACTCATCGGGTAACTCCAAGATTTATTTCAATAGAACCAGAAACAATAGTTAATACTTTACCTATTGGATTTGTAAACTCAACATCATAAAAGTATCTACTCTTTGCTTTAGGTGGCGCTACAAGAAGGGCAGTTTGTTCAGGTGTTAATACACATGCTACTTCTCCCTTTAATGCGTCAGTTATAGTACACGTAGCTTCAATAACAGCATCTTCATCTGTTACGCGGGTACGTAACTGCATTCGAGTTGTATAGCCAGTGATATCTACATACTCATCATCGGCTTTATACCTAATGACGAATTCTAAAGTATCTCCTGCTACAACACAAAAATTATACTCTCCAGTACAACTCATATTTTAGTTTCCTTTAATTAAAAGTAAGGGCAGTATATTACAACTGCCCCTAATTAAGAATATAAATATTTAAGAGGTCACAGTTATCAGGCTAGAATTCTGAAGTAACTGAGCCACAATCTTCTGTGCCGGAAACAGCAGTCTTAGATAACCAGCAGTTCCCTGATGAAAAGTACCCTTTATCTCATAAGTACCCGACGCATTTGCAGGAACCTCGATAGTAAAAGAAGGAGGTCTAATAGTGTAAGAATGAGTATACTCAGTCCATGTAGTCCCTCGCTGTACACCGTTCTGAAGTACCTTTATATCTACACTCCCACCATCAGCATCATAAGGAACAACCCCTGTAGGTGTTGTAAAACCTCCCCAGTATATAAAGTCTAATACTATAGTGTATGCTTTAGGTTGAGCAGCATACGTTCCTTTAAATAGAGAGTACTCAGTAGCTGTAGTCATTACTGTTGATCCTACATCTAGGATAGCGGCTGCTGCTTGTTCACCTACAAGATTCTCTACATATACTGTACCGTGAAATTCACCACTAGTTGCAACTACTTTACCTGATATATCAACATTTGTGGCTGTGACCTTACCTGCACTGTTTACTCTAAATGGAGCACTACCAGGCAAAGCACTTCCTGACCAGAATCTCCAACCACTGTATCCAGAGGAAGTAGAGCCATTCATACCAGCAGTATTAGAACCAGAACCAGCAGTAATAATAGTAGATGAGGATATCTTATTACCTACAATAGCATTAGCAGCTATCTTACTTGTAATAATGGTTCCATCTACTAATAGATTACCGTCTATAACCTCATTGATAAGTACCCATGCAGAACCACTCCAATATCTAGTCTGGGAGAAACCAACAACAGAATTAGACATAGTTACAACATCCCATTCCATCTTAGTATCACCAGAGCTAGTAATAATATTGTTAGCTATACTATCAGACCATGAAGAACCAGAAGTAGTAGCGTAATAACGTCTAGATCCACGCTCACCATCAGTACCTCCAGCACCAGAGAATTGAACAGGTCTAGCCCAGTTAGAAACAGTACCTGGAACCAACTCTCTTTCCCAAACAGGAGCTATAGATGTACCGGTATTAACATACTTAGCTTTAGCAAACCAAGTCTTCTCACCTGCAGGTGCTGTAGCAGGATTATCTGTCCAGTTAGTAGGATATACTTCATTGGTTCCATCATATGCACCCCCTACAGCTTCAGTAGGAATACTAGCAGCATTTCTAAATATGTAAGAAGTAAACGAACCATCCTTACCATCAGCATAGTCCACACCTATCTGAGGAGTATAGCCATCTTCTCCTGAGAACTTAGCAGGGAATGACCAATCAACTGTACTCCATACACCACCTACTTGTTTATATCTATTCTTAGATACCCAAGATACCTCACCCGGTTGAGGGGTAACAGGATCATCAGTCCAAGCATTAGGTGCAGTAGGTAGTACCTCAGTAGTACCATCGTATGATCCATTACTAGGAGTAACAGGTACAGTGCCTTCAGGTTCTATACGAAATACATAAGAAGTATAGTTACCGTCTGCATCTGTATAGTCCACACCTTTAATAGGTTTAGGTCCTCGATCTCCAGATAACTGAGAAGGTGTAGACCAATCAGAGCCTGTCCATACACCAGTAACAGGATTATTTTGATACCTTCGAACACTTGCCCATATGAACTCACCAGATATTGGAGTTACCGGTCCATCTGTCCAATCAGTAGGGATTACTTCACTATCAGGATCTCCATCAAAGGAACCACCTAATGGGGCCAATGGTGCAGTGGTGGCGTTACGGTAAACAGTACTAATAAATGCACCAGCAGTTCCATCAAAGTAGTCAGCATCTTTTATAGGAGTGATTCCATTAACACCGGACAGTCTAATAGGCTCAACCCAAATAGTATTAACCCAGGTAGTACCATTCCAGTAATATCTAGAAACACTAACCCACGTACTCTCACCACCTTGTATTGGTTCAGGTGCAATAGTCCATCCAGTAGGAGCTACCTCAGAGTCGCCATCATATGTACCATCCTGGGGAGGATTAGGAGGTTGATTAACATCGTTCTTATATATAGTAGATTTAAACGCACCGTCCCAACCATCTTCTGTCATCTGCTCCCATGAATCACCATCCCAGATATAAGACTTCTTATCCAGGATGTTGTAATAGGCATCATTGAGCGCTGGACTGGGTGGTGGAGTAGATAAATTACCTAACCATCTTATACCCATCCGTTTGTCTCCAACTTAATGTTAGTACCACCACTAGTATCAACTAAACCATACTCAGATAACTCAGCCATAGCAGCCTCATACTTCTGTCTATAGTTAAGAGATTCATTGGTTCCCTCTAAGCTAGGATAAGAAGCATGTACTCTAGAAGCTATGTAATAAAGTATTGGTTCTAATACGAACTCTGGAATGTCTATCTCTTCCGAGTCAGGATCAAACGTTAGGATATCAATAGCTGGATGGTTAGCTCTAAATGTAACAGTTAACGTTGTACCAGACACTGGTGTCGTAATATCTAAACGATTAGGTGTAGGAGTGTAAATAGGATTATCTACAGTACTGTCATTTAATAGTAACTCTTCTCCATCCGCAGTAACTACCTTTTCTATCTTAAGTGAGTTGTCTAGAAAACCATCTGCTATATAAGAGAACTTACTATTCAGGATATACTTTTTAATGTCTGTATCTTGGGTAAGAACAACACTCTCTTGTCGAATGTACAGTCGTTTATGTACTGCAGTAATAGCTAAATTGATATGAGGCATAATAGCATCATACCCATCAAGTAACTCACCTGACTCATGATCATCGCCTAAAGGTAATGTAGATAACTCACCATAAACCAACTGGTTTATTACTTCTTTTAATAACATATTTATGCCTTATTTAATTATAATCGGTTTAGTATATCTCAAAGCCCTAATAGACGTAAGTATCTAATCCTGCTGAATTGTCATCTGCTTGATCCATTTCCCACATATCATTATCACCCTGCACAAATTCAGCTTCCTCAGAAGGCCTCCAAGTAACAAGACTACCTAACATAGACACTGTATCAATCCAGTCATCATGCTTTGATTTAAAACCCCCTGGAGAAGCCAGAGATAATTCATCTATTGCCTCTTTCATCTCAGGACTATTCTTCATTTCTAAAGGTAAGTAAATCTTCTTACTTTTAAAGAGAGGAACTACTATATTAAATCTCTGCATCTTATTTGTATTGGGTCTTATACCATCAGCACCTTTATTATTCTCACTGGCTAGATTGAAATACTGACGTCTATCTAACATCTCGTTTCTGATCCATTGAATGAAACCACCTTGTTGTCCAGATACTTCGATACCTACAGATTGAGGTTTATATTTCTGAGCCAGTCTAAATAGATCATTAATATTAGCATCCATTAACTGTCTCTTAACTACACCGTCTACCCAGAACCAATCTCCATTATGATTAAGGGCCCATACGGATATAACACTGTAATCGGCACTAGTCTTTTCACTGGTAGCGAAATCGGTAGTAATATAAAAGTTAAAGCTATTCTTATTCTTAATAATAGAGTCTCTTTTGTACCACATGATGTCATTATCTTTAATCAATCGATCTTCATCTGACATGATTCGTAGCATAAGCTCTTGGTTAAAGGTATCAACCCTGCCTTTCTTAAACGCCTTATCATACTGGCCTTTTACATACTTATAAGTAAACCGGTCAGGCCATGATCCTCTGAAGTCTTCTTCAGCACAGGGGAATTGCTCACATACCGGGAATACGTTTACAGCGTATGCTCCTGACTCAACTGCTTTATATAATGGATCTTTAGCGTTAAACGGAGTACCTGACCAGATTACCTTTTTACGTGTAGGATCTAGTGCGTATTCAATAGCTTTATCTACTGTATCCTCTACAGCTGCAATTACTGTAGCCGATCTAGCGTCTTCATCAGAGATCAAATCATCTAGTACTGCCAATAGTGGACGAACACCCATCTCTTTAGCACCACGAACACCTGTTTTAGCACCATAGCCTTTAACAATGAACCTTTTACCGTCTATATTGTTAAATTCCCAGCGTATATCTGTAAATCTAGTGACAGGAACCATCTTCTGTAAGAAATCAGAGTTTTCCCAACGGAATTCCAAGTTCTTTCTCATGTTTTTCACACCATTCTCAATACTATCGGATACATAGATAGCTAATGGTACTGTTCCGAAGTTAGGAAGCTCTCCATATACAGCTAAGTACAGGAATAAGTACTCTCCCATCAAGGTTGTCTTAGCAACACCACGGTGACACATATTTAAGATATCCATATCTTCTTCAGCTACCAATGTATCTAACATCTTATAGTGAATAGCAGGAGTCTTATGTGATTCACCCTCTGTACCATTTACTAACTTAATAAAGTTAACAAAGTTAAGAGCAAATAAGCTTGGTACATAAGTTGGATCTACTCTGTAATCTGTACTATTTAAATAATCTTCTACTGACTTCTCAGTAAACAAAGTTTCTTCTGTCATTCTATTTCCTATAGGGTGGCAGCACTAGTGTTACCTAATGCTGCCATAGTTCCTAAGTAGTTATTGTTTTAAGGGCGGCTGTTCCTATTGAAGGATCAGAACTATCCCGAACGATACCATATAATTGAGTACCTGCGGCAATTGAAACACTTATAGATGCAATACCACCTGAAAATACTAAATTACTGCTGAATATCAATGTAGCAGGTCTTGATGCACTAAATACTGTTACTAGATATGTCCCATTAGGAATACCGGTAACATTAAATACCGCAGTAGAGTTAATAGCACCTTGTGAAGTTATAGATGTAACTATAGGTGCAATCATCACTTCTTGGCCATTATAAAGTTTAGATCCTGTAGCCATATTAGCAACAATAGGGTCTTGGCCTTGTTGGCTCCGTACTTTGACATTACCTGTAGGTGTACTACCTAAAGTAAACTCTATAGCAGAACCACTAACAGATGAACTTATAATAGGTATGGTAGTTGCAAAGTCATCGCTAGATACTTCAAAGTTATCTACTACAGTTCCTGGGACAGTCAAAGAAGCACTACCATTTAAGGAATGCTCTATGGTTAGAGTGTCCCCTAATAGAACAGCAGTAGTAGGTATAGGGCCTAATCCACTAGTACCGCCAACAATGATAGAGTTAATAGTATCAGCAGCTCTAAGTGCTTCCATTTTAAATCCAGAAGCATTACGATGCAGTCCATCAATCATTGGAAGATCCATAGTCTGATGGCTGATATAAACATTTGCAGTTTCATTTGCAAACAATGTCTGAGCCTCTCTTACACCTTGCCATCCTGCATCATTTCCTGAGCTTCCAGCATTTCTACCTAACTGCACAATAAACATAGGTAAGGTATCAGTTGTTTGACCTAATGTACTAAGTTTATCTTGGTACAGTAAATTAAGGCTATTTTTATATGTAGCTGCATTACTAGTATCGCCTTCACCTTGACCCCAAAAGTAGAAGTTTTCTTTACCGCCTGCTGCTGTTTGTTTTGCCTTGTTGCCAACATACAAGCTACCGCTAGGTAAATGTTGACTAATACTTGAAGAACTAGAAGCAGTTGTATACATTCCAACAACACAATTATTTGCAACAGACAATTCATTCAGTAGGTGAGCTATATGCTGACTTAATGGCTTATTCCAATTAGTACCATCAAAAATAGCAGTATCATCCGATACTACAGCATCACCGCCTATACCAAACAAACCTACCATGTTCGATTGACCGCCCCCATCACCCATTAAACCAAATCCGATTCTGGAGGTACTTGTCTCAACTGAGGTATTACTACTAAATCTCGTTAAGATTCTATAATACTTCCCTTTTGGTAAGTCTACTTGACCTGAGTATACGCCAGCCATTGGATTAGAGTCTAAAACAGCCCAGTCCAAAACAGTCTGACCTGACACGAACTCTTCAACCCTACAGAATATAGAACCAGGAGTACCAATAAATGTTCCTGCCACTGTATGCGAGTGTGTCGCTCCAAATACAGGTATTACTACACGGTCTTTATGAGGGGTTATTGAAATGACATCACTACTTAACGTACCAATCTCAACATCCCCAAATAATGGATCTTCAGTTTTACTTCTTGAAGTCATCCCGACCTGTGTACCTGATAATATACCTGTTATGTCTACATCTGCACTTATTTGTACTCCGTCCTTATACATTCTGAGAGTTTCTGTGCTGTTATCTACCTCTAGCCTAACAACTGAACCTATCGTAAGGTCTACACCTGAAATAGAGCCCAAAACAGTTTGAGTCCCTCCAATAGTTGACAGTATTTGTATTGTAGCGCCTGTTGTTCTATACCAAATCATATTCTTGTAATCAACGGCACGAACAGCTAAACCACACTCATACCAAACAGAGCCACCTGTAGGGTTAATCACCATAGTTTGTTCTATGTAGTGGGAGGGTGAACTTGCATCATAACTAGCTAGAAATGCATTTCCTGCTGTTACTTTTAAATCCGCTGTAGCATTCACTTTCAGTATTGCTTTTGTGGGCTCATACGTTGCAGTTAAATTCCACCCAGGGATATTCCGTACTTCAGTGTTTTCAGGATAACTTGACCAATCTTCTTGCAATACTATTGCCATTTCTATTCTCCGTATATATTAAATGTCTGCCAGGTATTAAAACCTTTTAGGGGGGGTGTAGGTGTTGCTCCTGTAGCTAAGGTACGATGAATAATAATATTACCATTTTCATCGATCCAATCCCCTGAGGGAATAAGTGTTAATGACTGACGAAGCAGCGGACCAATATTAAAGTACTCTAAGATGTCTGAACGTGACCAAGCACTCTCAGTACTATTTATAAACTCCCCTGGAGGAGGAAGCATACCTTCTGCTACTTGTTCAGATACCTTACGTATAGATACAGATTCAATATCTAAATACCTTCCACCAGATACCCTACTAATATACAGATCTGGATCTACCTGTGAACCGGTAAACTCAAACTTAGTCTCACCAGGAACATTTAAGTTCTTAGCACTAGATCCCGAACCAGAAGGGAAGTTAGGATAGTGGGTCATCTTAGCTGCAGTAACATTAGAACTAGCTGCTACCGTAACAGTAGCCTCATACACCTCACCTATCTCAGAAGCAAAAGTATAGTTACTACCGTTACCACTTGATGAATCTATTCGTAACTTACCATCACTATATTCAACTACGGCAGAACTCCAAGGACTCCAACCATCAATAGTACCATCTCTGAAGTCACCGTTCTTAACAATACCTTCTGCTGCACGAGCTCTTGCTTCAATAATATCAGGAGCAATGTCACCATACTTAGGATCTACCTGAGCAAGATAATTGAACCATGTACCATCAGCACTATTAAATACAATGGATCCTGTATTTTCATAGTTAGCAACAAGTTGTTGGATATCTGGATCCTTTTCCCAACCATCGTTTACAGGACAGTAGAATGCTACCGTAGCTGCTGGAGATATTGCAGACTCTACACTAACAACACAGTTAGTAACACTACCTGAGAAGAAGTTAGTAGCAGGGTTAGTTTTAATATCCTGTACTGCTCCAATAACAACAGAAAATAAACCTAAGAGTTTAATTGGATCTGTATGTGTATCTGTATAATCCAATACATCATCTACATAGGCAGTATACTCACCAGTTACAGTACTAATATCTCCTGTAATCCTGTGCCACTCACCATCATCTACTCTAATGGTTCCAATACCTGGAGTATAGTTACCTGAGGTATGCACCTTAACAAACCCATTCTCAGTACCTATTCCAATACTCTCACCAGCAACACCACTTGCGGCACCGAAAGCTATTTGAGTACCTGAAGCAGTAGTTCTAATATAGCACTCAATACGTACAATCATTCCGTACACTACCTGTAAAGGGTACATCTTAGCGTGGGATACATATTGGTTCACACCATTAAATATAATGTTATTTCCTACACTATTAGTGTAATCCTGGTCATAGTTATTAGTAAGACTATCTAATTTAAACTTAGCTACATTAAGAGGGCCTCCTGATAAGATCTCAACATCTTTAATAATGCCATTTAAGAAGTAATCAGAAGGAGTAGTACCTGAGTTAGCAGCATATGAACCAAGAAGTAAATATCTATCTACATTAGTTAACGTAGTTAGAATACCTGATAGCTCAGATACACCATCAAGGTAAACAACAAACTCTTTAGTACTACCATTAATTTCTATATCAACAGCATGTAGCTTACTATCAGTAACAACTCTAGTACCTGATGTAAGGCCTGTAACACCACTACCCTGAAGACGTAACTTACCGTCTGGTTTAATAGCTAACCAAATTAGATCCCCTGATGCTGTATTAGCATTCATAAGACCCTGATAGACAAGACGAGCAGATGCAGTAAACTTCATCTTAATCTTAATATTACCGGTCAGTCCTGTCTTTATAACAGCTGTGTCAGACATCATATAAGAGTTAGCCGTACTATCAAACGTAGTAAATACGTCTGACACATACGGTGTAAATGAAAGAGGTGTTACCACCCCTTTCCAAGCAACCCCACCCTGCGCAACACTGGATATGATTGTCTTCATATTAATCTAGTCCTTTCACTATTACATTAAGACGAATACCCGAACCACCAGTTACGATTAAATACATTGCATCGCCACCGCTCTCAACCCGGAACTGTGACCCTGAAATAACAGGATCATTAGTGCTATAAGGTACTACGTTCTCTCCATCTGCATAGCCTAATGCTAAAGAAGCACCTGCGGCATCTCCAGACACTTTAACTATAACAATATTAGATGCTCCAGTAGGAAGCTTGTGTGTACCGTTTGTTTCAATTCTCATTTCATTACCTCATGTTAAAAAGTTAGTTTACACTTCTTCTACTACAGCTTCAATGATTACAGAATGTGCAACATCTAACGCTGTAGCTTTACCACTAGCAATCTGCAATCTCTGCTGTTCTGCTAACTCCATAGATGCTCTATTCAAGTCCTCAATAACAGAACCTTCTTTAACGCCTATATCTAATTCAATCTTCTTAGTCTCAGGTGCTTTCAATTGGGTCATAAGGTTATTAGCTGCATCACAACGTACCTTCTCTGAACTAGCATTCATCATTAGATCAGCTGATACATTTATGGCTCTCTGATAATAATCTAGATTAAGCACATGCATAGGAACCAATGTCTGTTCCATAATAAGGTTTACTAATTTATTCTTATTATAAGAAGTAACATAACTAGCTATATCTTTCTGGCTAGTACCATTCATTAAATGCTTCTGATATCTATCAGGGAATGCCTTAGTGTATGCTTCAATATTACTACAACCCATTACTTTAAAAGATACATACCTAACAGCATCTACATAATTCTGGATCTTAAACTTACCGTCAGCTAATACAGAAGTATAACTCAATAGGTTATCTCTATAAGATTCTCTAAACTCATCATCACATACAATACCGTTAAAGGTATCAATAGTCTTCTGGGTTACTAGACTCTTAAACTTCTTAGGTACAACTCTCTGTAGCTGCTCTATTGTTAATTGGTTCTCATCTTCTTCTATTACTGCTACTTCCATTACTACCTCATACTACATGTGTATTTTTTGTTTCGACAAGCGCAGTTTATAGTTTATATACCGGTTATGTCAACCCCCAGGCATAAAAAAAGGCCCCCTTAGGGACCTCTACTATTCATTCTCTTTACAGGCCAAGAGAAGAACCAATATGAAAACAATACTAGCTAATCCCCACATCTACCTTCTTCTTCTTCTTCCGGAAACCTCCCATAAGCTTACTAACAGCACTCTTAACCTTAGTCTGGTCTTTCGCATAAGCCCCTTCCACTAACAACACAATATTATCGTCAATATCATTATCACTAGCTTTAGCTGCCACACCTAACAACCATATAATCATCTTGGGTCCAACGAACATACCCACTAGATTAACACCTACAGTCTTTAACAAACCAACCAATACAC
>JACSEL010000057.1_pt1 | contig 12041 bp, 16 predicted proteins | sample 8223121 | NCBI WGS metagenome assembly JACSEL01 (sample SAMN15704502, study PRJNA253121) | viral metagenome | isolation source: viral DNA from sea star tissue collected in USA, Friday Harbor USA, Seattle... | host: Pycnopodia helianthoides | collected 2013 | reverse complement strand
AGCCAAGAATATTTTTCGCTAATCTACTTCAATACGATTAAAAACAAAAGTGTAAAATGTGGACGAATAAAATATTTAATTATGCGCCATTTAGTTATCTTAACCGATAGCCGACGAACTGGAGTGGCATTTAAACGTACCCAAACGATGAAAAAGCACATATTATTTTTATTATTCTTCCACATTTTACACTTTTGTTTTTAATTGTATTGAAGTAGATTAGCGAAAAATATTCTTGGCTTAAAATGCTAATAGAAATGAGCAATGAAGAGAAAACAAGATATTCCCAAGAAGAGCTAGCCGAGTTTGAGAGACTGATAAACGGAAAACTTGACAAAGCAAAGGGTGAATTAAGATACATCAAGGAATCTTTAACAAGAAGCGGTGATTCCGGTACGGATAGTACATTTGGAAATGTCAAAACTCTGGAAGATGGTGCAGATACGGCCGAAAAAGAGAGTTTGAATCAGCTCGCTGCCAGGCAGCGAAAATTTATTGGCAACTTAGAAAACGCATTGATTCGAATCAAAAACGGAACTTATGGTATTTGCCAAGAGAGCGGGAAGCTCATTAGCAAAGAAAGGTTGCGTGCGGTGCCCCACACAACGCTATCTATTGATTCTAAATTGAAACAAAGCAATTAATTGGATTATTTGGCTAATCATATTGAGGCACTCATATTTTGTTCGCAAAAACCGATCGCTGATAAGGAGGTAAAAAACTGTCTCACAGAAATGTTCGGGGCAGATGTGCCAATCGCTGATATTCATGATGCCATCGCAAAACTGCAAGAAAAATACAAGAGTGATGAGTATTCTTTCGAACCTGTACTAAGTGGTGCTGGTTTTCAGTTTCTAACAAAACCAGCTTATCAAACCAGTATTAGGATTCTGCTCAAACAACAATCCAAGAAGCGATTGTCTAACTCCTCTCTAGAGACTTTGTCAATCATAGTCTACAGACAACCAATTACTAAAGGTGAGATTGAACAAATTCGTGGTGTGAACTGCGACTATGCAGTACAGAAGCTATTAGAAAAAGAATTGATCGAAATAAAAGGTAAATCGGAAGCTGTAGGCCGGCCTATTATTTATGGCACCAGTCCGAATTTCATCGACTATTTTGGCCTCAACGATCTCAACGAATTACCAACGCTCAAGGACTTTGAGCAAAAAGAAAACAAAATAGGTGACGAGAAAGAATAAGGAGTCCCACAACGATTCTTTCCTTTTCGATACTTTTGTGCGATTAGACACGCCATGCGGAAGAGAACAAATCTAAAAAGCCCCAAGAAACCAGCACATCAGCTAGAAACACTCACGTATCCGGCAAGGTTGAATAAATACATAGCTAATGCGGGTATTTGTTCCAGACGTGATGCAGATATTTTAATCGTCAAGGGTAAAATTAAGGTTAACGATCAGGTGGTAACAGGATTGGGGACAAAGGTAAAACATTCAGACGTTGTCAATTTCAATGGCAAGGTGATTGAACCGCAAAATTATGCTTACATTTTGATCAACAAACCGAAAGGCTACATTACCACCATGAACGATCCTGAAAACCGAAAGACCGTCATGCAGCTCATCAAAGGGGCTAGTGAATCACGTATCTATCCCGTGGGTCGCTTGGACAGGGATACTACTGGCTTACTGCTATTCACCAACGACGGGGGGTTTTCCCAAAAGCTGACCCACCCTTCTTATAAAATCAAAAAGATTTATCAAGTCGAGTTAGACAAGCCTCTGACTGCTTATCACTTTGAACAAATTGCCCAAGGCATAAAACTGGAAGATAGTGAAGTGAAGGTCGATGAAATAGCTATTTTATCTGGTGACAAAAGAAGCATTGGCATACAAGTCCATGTGGGGATAAATAGAATTGTACGAAGAATTTTCGAACACTTTGAATACGAAGTTGTCAAGCTTGACAGAACCATGTATGGGATTTTGACCAAAAAGGATTTGCCCAAAGGAAAATGGAGAAACCTGACCGACAAGGAAGTGGTTTTATTAAAGAACCTCTCCTAATTACTTCAACTTAGCAATCACCGTTCTACCTCCTTTGGTTCTATCACCAATATTCACATTGATCTCGGCATCCAACGGAAGAAATACATCTAGTCGTGATCCGAACTTAATGAACCCGTACTCTTGTCCCTGTTTCAGGTTTTGATTTTCCACCACATACCATTTGATCCTACGCGCAACGGCACCGGCAATCTGCCGAACTAGAATTTCCTCACCGCCGGCCAACTCAACTACCATTGTCGTACGCTCATTTTCTGTGCTTGACTTTGGATGCCAGGCTACAAGATATTTGCCTGCATGATATTTAAAAAACTTGACTATGCCGCTGGTGGGCATTCTGCAAACGTGAACGTTCAAGGGAGACATGAAGATAGAAATTTGCTTTCGATCTGATTTGAAATACTCCCGTTCTTCCGTGTTTTCGATGACTACTACCTTGCCATCTGCAGATGCCAGAATGACATTTTCGCCTGCTTTGACCTGAATCCTGGGGTTTCTGAAAAACTGCAAAACTAGAAGATAAATGATCAAGCTGGCCATTAAGGCTAATTGTTGTGCCAACTCACTAGCGGGCAAAAAGTACCTTAACCCATAATTAGCTAGGGATAAAATACACAGCAACACGAAAAGAATCTTGTATCCTTCCTTGTGTATGGTCATAATAATGAAAAAAGGAAAAACTCCTAGAACCCCCCCCTGTATTTATATGTTGTAGATACTTTTTCAATAGCCACGATGTAAGCAGATATCCTCAATGATACCTTATATTCCTGAGATATTTCATACACCTTATTGAAAGATGTCTTCATGATCCTATCGGATCTGCGATTCACCCTTTCGCGAGTCCATTTATACCCCAATCGATTTTGTACCCACTCAAAATATGAAACGGTAACACCGCCGGCATTGGCCAAAATATCCGGGACAGCAAGTACGTCATGCTCTTGAAGAATAGCATCTGCTCTGGCAGAAGTAGGCCCATTTGCACCTTCCACAATCAGTTTCGCTTTAATTTTTGCTGCATTCTCAAAAGTAATCACATCTTCTTTTGCTGCGGGTATCAATACATCCACTTCCAATAGCAATAATTCATCAGGATCGATTTTCTCAGCTCCCGGGTATCCTTCAAGCTGACCATTGTTTTTATTTCTATATTCAATGGCTTCGGACATTTTAATGCCTCCATCATTGTAGTACGCACCGGAAATATCACTCACCGCCACCACGCTTACCCCTCTTTCTTCAAGCAGCTTGCCTGCCCAAGATCCCACATTGCCAAACCCCTGAATGGCACACTTGGCATTGAAAGGGTTTATTTTCATTTTTTCCATCGCCGCAAGGACAGAGATCATCACCCCGCGACCAGTTGCTTCTGTCCTTCCAAGCGATCCCCCCAAAACGATTGGCTTGCCGGTGACAACAGCGTTGACAGTCATACCCTGTGCACGAGAATATTCATCCATCATCCAAGCCATCTCTCTTGGGCCGGTACCCATGTCTGGAGCTGGTATATCCCTGTCCGGGCCAAAGATTTCATGCATGTTTTGCGTATAAGCCCTGGTTAACCTTTCAATTTCACCTAGGGACATTTCTCTGGGATTACAACGGATACCGCCTTTGGCTCCACCATAAGGAATATCCACTACAGCACACTTCCAAGTCATCCAAGCGGCCAGAGCCTTGACCTCATCAAGGTTCACCCCCATATCAAACCTTACGCCACCCTTAGATGGCCCTAGAATATTAGAGTGAATGACCCGGTACCCTTCAAAAACTTTGATTGAACCGTCGTCCATAGTGATAGGCAACGAAACTATGGCCTGCTTATATGGGGACTTAAGCACATTGTAAATTTCGTCATCAAGACCTAATGCTTGTGCCGCAATATGAAACCTTGACATCATTGACTCAAAAGGATTCTCTTTATTCTTGATTGGAGCCGGTTCTATATATCCCATTTTAAGTGTTTGTGTATTGTTATTTTTAAGTAGGCAAAATTATACATTCATCTAATGAAAACAGGAAATACCCCTGATATTAACTCATTCGTGTTCCTGCACAAAAAATTTCAAAAAAATGATAATGAAAGGAATGGATAACAGCAATCCGTCGAACCGATCCAAAAATCCGCCATGGCCTGGCAATTTCCGCCCGGAATCTTTGATGTCCATGCTCCTCTTGAAAAGCGATTCTACTAGATCCCCATAAGTACCTGCTATGACGGTAATGACAGAAATTACGACCCAATGCCATAGCGCTAGATCTGCAAAATAATAGGATACGCCAATGGCAAACGCTAACGATAGTATGGCACCTCCTACGCTACCTTCCCAAGATTTTTTGGGTGACACTCTTTCAAAGAGTTTTCTTTTCCCAAATTGAATACCTGCAAAATACGCCCCGGTATCACTTGCCCAAAGGATAAGAAAGATACCTACGATAATCTGATAGCTGTATTTGTCCAAAATAAATGCAGCTACGCTCAGCAACGAAAACGGAAGGGCAACATAAATAATCCCCAAAAAAGTGAAGGCTATATTAGTAAAAGGTTTCTTTTCATCCTTTTTGTATAATTTGATAAAAAAGATACAGGAGCCAAATGGCAAGATCATAAAAAAAGCGTCGAACGTAATCGAACCCTTTTCCACTAAATAGATCATGGTAAACAAGATAACACCCATGACCGTCCCAAAATTTCTTATTGGAACTATTCCGTTAGCAATAATGAGTTTGTAAAACTCCCACTGGGTGAGGACGCATAAGAAAAGAAAAACACAAAAAAAACCATACTCATGATATGCTATGGCAAACAAGACAAATAACGCACCTATTACCCCTGTGGCCAGCCGCTTGGCCAGGTCTGAAAACTTACTTGAATTCGATGTCATTCTCTATGATCTTAATTGCCCTGATCACATCATCAGGTGCCACCAGCACTTCAAAATGACCAAACTGATAAGAAGCATCTTTTTTGTTGACCAAAACAGGCTGTAAACCAGATTCCTGCAGTACGGCTATAACAATCTCAGCACGATATTCGTGATTATCTGAAAATACTTTCTGCCAATTACTCATTTTGAAAATTACCTGTAATATGAAATTGTTTTCTGAACAATACAAACAGGATCCCACCAATAATTACAAAGGACAGTGCCGACCAAATTGAAATGGTTTCAGTGCTTTTAATATCATATCCTGCCAAACCTTGCTGGAACATATAAATCATCAAGAGGGTGAATCCATTATTCACAAAATGAGCTATTGAAGCATACCAAAGGCTTCCCGAAAAATAGAACAAGTAACCAAAAAAAGCACCCAGCACCATCCTTGGCAGAAAACCATAAAACTGTAAATGGAAAGCACTGAAAAACATCGCTGTTACCCAAATGGCTACATGGGGATTGTGCCAAATATCCTGCAAATATTTTTGAATTAATCCACGGAACAGTAATTCCTCTCCAATTGCCGGAACAACTGCAACTACAACCATTACCAATAAAAAGTAAGGGAATGAATAAAAGTCTGTCAGGTATTCTGTCATTAGCCTCGCCTGCTCTTCCAGCCGATCGAAAGTCGCAGCTATGGCTTCCGGAAAATCAAAGCCCATGTTCCATTCAATCAGAAGGCTATTTACAATCATTAAAGAAAGAGTCAGTCCCAGCGTAATGAAGACGGCATTGAACCCAAAAAATCTTGAATGAAAATAATCGGCTAAGGTGCCAGACTCATATTTTCTTACAAAAAATGCAGGCAAGACAATAAAACTCAAAACAGCAGCTCCTGCTTGAACGATAATCAGGGTGAATTGTAACGCAGGATCGGTGTCCTCCATACCAATCTTGCACATGAATTCTTCTATGGAAATACCCAAAAAATCTAGACCCAATGGCATGAGCAGGGCTGGGATCAAAGAGTAAGTGCCCATACTGAGTAAAGCAAGGATTAATAATAATGACAATGGGCTTCGTGAGCTTTGTAGTGAGTTGGCCATAAAGGGGCTAAATTTGCGCGACAAAAATGATCAGGATATCATGAATAAACAAAAAGAACTATTCAAATGCCCAAAGAGATCAGTATGGTAAAAATTGGCGATATAGAACTAGGGGACTTCCCACTACTACTGGCGCCCATGGAAGATGTGAGCGACCCTCCGTTCAGGGCGGTATGCAAAGAAAATGGGGCAGATATGATGTACACGGAATTTATTTCGTCAGAAGCCCTTATTCGCAATGCTGCGAAGAGCGTGCAAAAACTAGATATCTATGACTACGAACGCCCTATTGGCATTCAAATCTTTGGGGAGAAAATAGGGTCAATGCGTGAGGCCGCAGCTATCGCCGAAGAGGCTAATCCTGAATTAGTAGATATAAACTATGGCTGTCCGGTTAAAAAAGTGGCTTGCAAAGGCGCAGGTGCCGGAATCTTACTGGACATTCCCAAGATGCAGCAAATGACTGATGAGATTGTGAAGCGTGTGAGCAAGCCCGTCACGGTCAAAACGAGATTGGGCTGGGATCACGATACTATCAAAATTGTGGAGGTGGCCAAAAGATTACAAGATGTGGGCATCAAAGCACTCAGCATCCATGGCCGCACCAGAAAGCAAATGTACAAAGGCGAAGCAGACTGGAGCCCCATCGCAGAAGTAAAAAACCATCCTGATATTCATATCCCGATCTTTGGAAATGGTGATATTGACTCCCCCCAAAAAGCCAAATTGTATAAAGAACAATATGGCGTAGATGGGATGATGATCGGACGAGCGGCCATAGGCAATCCATGGATTTTCAACCAGATCAAACATTATTTTGATACCGGAGAAGATATTGATCCACCCACACTATCCGAGCGTATGGATGCGGTGAAGAGTCATTTAAAATTCTCGGTAGAATGGAAAGGCGGCAAGAAAGGGATCTTTGAAATGCGCCGGCATTATGCGAATTACTTCAGGGGAATCCTTGGTTTTAAACCTTTCCGTGCCAAGTTGGTGGAATCCCCTACTTATGAGGGTACGCTTCAAATCCTAGATGAAATAGAAGATGTTTTTCATGCCTAAAACTTGGTCAATCAATAAATGAAGGGCAAGGCTCGCCGAACTTAATTTCCTAGGTTCTTCTAATCATTCTGAAACTTTAGTTTTCCGGGGGCTTTTGTTTCCAAAGTTTTTTGTTCTCTTTATGCCTCTTAGAGTCCCGTTGTGTTTTCTTCTTAATGTTTTTTTCGAGGGCTTGAGTCAGGTCTACGCCAGTTTGATTGGCTAGGCACAACAATACCCAGAGAACGTCAGCCATTTCATCTCCCAAGTCTCCATCCCTTTCTGAGCTTTTGAAAGATTGATCCCCATATTTGCGAGCCATGATCCGTGCCAGTTCGCCAACTTCTTCCGTCAGTACGGCAAGATTTGTCAGTTCGCTAAAATAGCGCACGCCATACTTTTTGATCCAACCGTCTACCAACTGTTGAGCATCTTCTATGGTCATTATTGTTTGTTTTTTGAATCAATCACCAGGGTCACAGGGCCGTCATTAATTAAATTTACTTTCATATCTGCGCCAAACTTTCCGGTTTGAATACCCTTGCCTAATTGATGTTCAAGTTTATCGATAAACTGCCCGTACAACGGGAGGGCAATGTCCGGCCTTCCCGCTTTTATGTAAGAAGGGCGGTTGCCTTTTTTCGTACTGGCGTGTAAGGTGAACTGACTGATCAGCAAAACATCTCCACCTACTTCTAGCAGGCTCTTGTTCATAACGCCATGATCGTCATCAAAAACCCGCAGATTAATGATCTTGTGCGTAAGCCAGTCAATGTCTTTTTGGTCATCCGCCTCTTCAATGCCCAAAAGAACCATTAGCCCTTCATCAATTCGCCCGACTATTTCCTGATTGATTTTTACTGACGCCTCAGACGTCCGTTGTAACACTGTTACCACCTTTGTATTCTTTGGTGCGTGCAATTCTTTTCATTTCCAGTGGCTTATGTACATGCACGCCAACCTCTCCGCTGAGTGCAACATAAAACATGGATTTCGCTACTTCCCTGCCTTCAATAGCCCAGAACTTTAACCTTGATCCAATGATGAAAAAAGAAAGCACACTAGATACAATCTTTGCGGCCTCTTCCCAAAGCCTGAAATTATTCCTAACACCCAGCAAAAGGGAAGGTTGGAAAATATGAAGCGCCCTCAGGTTGAGCCCTATCAATGCGTCTTCGATTTTGCCTTTTATGGCATTGTAAAACAAACCGGAATTGGCATTGGCGCCGTATGACGATACCACATGAAACTGACAGCAATGAGTATCTGCTAATGACATCTTGGCGAGCTCCAAAGTATAGGTAAAATCTACCTTGTAGAACGCTTCTTTTGATTTGGCCACTTCCATGGCAGTCCCGATGCAGCAATAGTAGTCATGGGCGGAAATCTGATCTTTGTAGTCGGCCAGGTTATCAAAGTTGATTAATAATTCCTCTATGCTATTATCTTTCACCCCTGTGGAGCTCCGCCCGACTATCAATATTTTTGAGTAATGGCCATTCTCCAAAAGGACGTTTAACAGTTCCTTGCCTACCAAACCGGTAGCACCTACGATCAATGCTGTTTTGCCTGACATGTAATTATAATTAGAAGTGGTTCAAATTAGATACTTACACAATAAAGGTACAAATAATTAATAAACTTATTGCCAGTTTTAGTTTTCGCCAAAGCGTACCGAAAACAGATATTACCCTCCGATAGACTCCGCAAGGACTAAAATTTTGTTGTTTAGCACTTCTGCTACCCCTCCATCAATACTGAAGTGGATCTCCTCGGTTTTCTCTTCATGGGTTCTTACAATCCTCACATCCCCTTTGCCGATCAAGCCGATCAAGGGCGCATGATCATCCAAAACCTGAAAAGAACCGTCGCTTCCAGGAAACACGGCAGAATCTACCTCCCCTTCAAAAATGTTTTCGTCCGGTGTGATTATCTCTATGTACATCGTTTCAATTATTTAGCTTCGGCCAATAATTTCTCCCCTTTTTCTTTCGCCTGATCAATATCCCCCACGAGGTTGAAAGCCGCTTCCGGCAAGTGGTCCAATTCACCATCCAGAATCATATTAAAGCCTTTGATGGTATCTTTAATATCAACTAGCACACCTTGCAGGCCTGTAAACTGCTCTGCCACGTGGAACGGTTGGGACAAGAACCTTTGGATCCTTCTCGCCCTGTGCACCACTTCCTTGTCCTGATCGGACAATTCATCCATGCCTAAGATGGCAATGATATCTTGCAGTTCTTTGTACCTCTGTAGTATCTCGATAACCCGTTGCGCACATTCGTAGTGTTCTGCCCCGACCACTTCTTCGGACAAAATCCTAGAGGTAGAATCCAAGGGGTCCACTGCGGGATAGATGCCTAATTCGGCAATTTTCCTTGAAAGTACCGTGGTAGCGTCCAAGTGGGCAAAAGTAGTTGCGGGAGCCGGGTCCGTCAGGTCATCAGCAGGTACATAAACGGCTTGCACAGACGTAATAGAGCCTTTCTTGGTAGAGGTAATCCTTTCCTGCATCTCCCCCATCTCCCTGGCCAATGTTGGCTGGTACCCCACGGCCGATGGCATACGCCCTAGCAAGGCAGATACTTCGGAACCGGCCTGGGTAAACCTAAAAATATTGTCCACGAAGAACAGGATATCTTTCCCTTGGCCTTCCCCGTCCCTAAAGTATTCGGCTAGGGTAAGGCCGGAAAGCGCCACCCTCGCCCTCGCCCCTGGAGGCTCGTTCATCTGGCCAAAAACGAAGGCCGCTTTCGATTCGCCTAACTTTTCCTTGTCAACCTTGGAAAGGTCCCATCCGCCTTTCCCCATAGACTCCAGGAATTCGCTGCCGTAGTTCACAATGCCCGACTCGATCATTTCGCGGAGCAGATCGTTCCCTTCCCTTGTTCTTTCGCCGACCCCGGCGAACACTGAAAGCCCGCCATGGCCTTTGGCGATGTTGTTGATCAGTTCCTGGATCAGTACGGTCTTGCCAACGCCCGCGCCCCCAAACAGGCCGACTTTACCGCCTTTTGAATAAGGCTCTATCAAGTCGATTACCTTGATCCCCGTGAACAAAACCTCGGTAGAGGTTGACAGTTGTTCAAACGGGGGCGCAGGCCTATGGATGGAGAGGGTTTTATCCCCTTTTGGTGGTTCAATCCCATCGATGGCCTCCCCGATCACGTTGAACAGCCTGCCTTTAACATCCTCCCCGACAGGCATGGCGATTGCCGATCCGGTGTCAATAACTTCCATGCCACGGACCAGGCCTTCGGTGCCTTCCATCGCGATAGTCCTTACCCTGTCTTCCCCCAAGTGCTGCTGGCATTCCAGCACTACTTTTTGCCCGTTTTTTTTGGTCACGTACAGGGCATCGAAAATATTAGGGAGCGTAGCCCCTTTGGCATCAAAGCCCACGTCCACCACGGGCCCGATTACTTGTGTGATTTTACCACTATTTGCCATCTTTTGATTGTTTGTTTCAAATGAAAAACCGTGTCCTATTTTCCCAAGTTGCGAAGTTAAGGTAATAATTAGTTTTGCCCCAAGTATCGTATTTCTTTTTGGGCTATTACGATTTTAATGAAATACGGAAGGTTGCCCCCCGGTTCGCGTCCGATCTTTTTACGAAGATCTTGCCCTTGTGATAGTTCTCGATGATACGCTTAACGAGGGTCAGCCCCAGCCCCCAGCCCCGCTTTTTTGTGGTAAACCCGGGTTGGAATATCTTCGAAAAGCCTGACTTGGGAATGCCCTTGCCGGTGTCGGATATGTCGATGATGATCTGCCCTTCATTGGCTTTGAGTATCTTGATATGTATCTTCCCCTCGCCGCCCATCGCGTCCACGGCATTTTTGCAAAGGTTCTCTATTACCCATTCAAAAAGGGGCTTGTTGATATTGGCCTCCAGGTCCTTGTTGGGAAAGCATACCAAGGTAAAGCCCACCCTCGTCGAAATCCGCTTCTTCAAATACCCCAGGGTCCTTTCCACGAGGCGGTACACGTTGGTGCTTTCGAGAATGGGCTCGGAGCCGATATGGGAAAACCTGGAGGCGATCATATTGAGCCGCTCCACGTCCTTCTCGAGCTCTGCTATCATTTCCATGCCCTTTAATTCCGCGTCGGATTTCAGGTACTCTACCCAGGCCATAAGGGAAGAGAGGGGCGTGCCTAGTTGATGGGCCGTTTCTTTTGCCAAGCCTACCCAGACCTTGTTTTGTTCGGCCACTTTGGAATAATCGAAGGCAAGGAAGGCGATCATCCCGAAGATGCCGATGACCAGGAATTGCGTGAGCGGGTAATACTTTAGCTGGGCCAGGAGCCTCGAGTTTTTGTAATAGATAAATTGGTGGCCCGTAACGGCGCCGCCCCGGCGGAGCGTTACGAGTAGCGGCTCGTGCTCTTTTTCCATTTCCCGTATCTCATCCAGCAAAACCTGCCGGCGCGCCCCCGCCGTGGCGGCACGGTCCGCCGCGCCGATGTTTTTGTATTCCAACGGGTTGCCCAGATCGTCTGTCATTACCACGGGGATGGACTTGTTCGAGAGGATGATCCCGTCAAAGATAAAATCAAGATCGGCATTGTTTTCTTGGTTGGAAAAATACTCTAAGGTATTTGCGTAAAGCACGATGAGCTTTTTTTCCCTTGCCTTGATCTGCCCTGCCAAAATATCGATGTAATAGGCGGAGGCCATGCTGATCGCGACCGATACGCCGAGTATTACCCATTTGAACTTGGGGCGGTTCCTGTATAGGCCGAGCGGGGTGTTGTCGTATAGGTTTGAAGCCATGCCTTATAAAAGCCTTTGCGGCAAATATAAGTTTTGAAACTGCCCGGCCTGGTTTATTTTCAATTTTTAAGGGCCCTGCCCGCTTGTTTGGGGGATGTGCGGGCGCCGGGCGGGCATGCCAATAGCTAGGTGCTTTGGGCTTGCCCGCCCGGCGCCCGTACATCCCCCAAACAAGCGGGCAGGGCCCTTAAAAAACCAA
>JACSEL010000056.1_pt1 | contig 12050 bp, 9 predicted proteins | sample 8223121 | NCBI WGS metagenome assembly JACSEL01 (sample SAMN15704502, study PRJNA253121) | viral metagenome | isolation source: viral DNA from sea star tissue collected in USA, Friday Harbor USA, Seattle... | host: Pycnopodia helianthoides | collected 2013 | reverse complement strand
TACCCTCAATGGTGCATTTTAGAAAACTAATACAATTTATTAGAGAAAACAATAGATCTCATTTTTCAAAAGGATACATAATTGCTAACACTAATGGATATAAATACACAGAGGATATTACTGAGATTGCAATTTATCATCAAGCAATTAGAAAACGTAAGATGAGCCTACATAAACAAGAGCTGGAATTAGAGAGATTGAAGGTATTGCAGGACATTGCAGACACTAATGAGGCTAAAATGGATAGAATAATGGAGCATAACTAACATATCCGCAAGAAATACGCATAAATTTCAATAAAAGGGGAGATATACCTCTTTTTTAATATAATTACAATATGAAATTAAAAGAACCTGAGAGAAAACCATATAAACAAAAGCATAGGGAGACTACATATTTACTCAATGAGTGGATAATGGAGCATAGGAAAAATATTTTTAAAGCTATGAATAACCCCCCTACACTACCAATGGCTTATTTTATAGGCAATTTTAATGCAACCGAAAGAGATAAATGACTACTGAAAGCTGAAACTAATAGAGAGTATAGATGTTTTGCAATAGTGTATGATAAATTACTTAAATTATTATTAGGATTTCATAGTAGTGGTATAATCAAAACCTTACGACCTGAGGAGATTAAGACTGCAATACAACAATATGCACCAGATCAAGCAAAACACTACAAGACAGTAGATTTAAAGCAAGATAATACCAGTAGGGTTAAAATAATATTAAACAATGATGGAGTTAATCAACTAAATGAAAATAAAACAGATTAGCCAATTTGCATATCTTAATGATCTAATCAAGGATATGCTGGAAGGTAAGAAACCAAGAGCTGAGGGTATATTTATGAGTGGTACCCGTAAAAGCGGTAAGACAGTAGCAGTAATGTTATTTTTCTTATCTATTTTGCTAATTGATGATATTGATGCTGATATGTTTATGCTACGGTACAAGGTAGAGGATGCAGGGGAGTTATTTGATGATCTTATGGAATGGGCTACAATGACCGAACATAACATTTTTTACCACCAAACAAAAAGATACCTAAGATACAACAATAAAGCAATTAGGGTGTTAGGGGTAAAGAGTAATGTAAAACAAAAGCAAAAAGCATCCAGTAAAAGTGGATTAAAGAGTGGGAAAGGTAAAAGATATGGAATTGTATTTTTTGAGGAAACCACCGAATTCCCTAAGGATGAGATCAATGCATTGTTAGAGGCTATTAGGGGTTATAAGTATTTAATCATTATTAATGCAGCTAATCCGTGAAGTATTAAAAACTGATATGTGGCTAAATGCAATAGTATGATGAGGTATGAGGAGAGCGAGATGTTAGCCAAAGGTTATCAATTTAAACATTCCGGGCCGACAATAATACATTATAGCAACTGAGTACATAATGATTATTTAGCAGCCTGAGAGAAAAGACTACTAACCGAATTATGAGATATTGATCCAATTAGAGCAAGGATATCATCATTAGGTATGCCTGGGATTGCAGATGGGACAATATATGCAGGATACCAAGAAAAGATAAAGGATACTAACCAATTACCAATAGGGTGAATGGAAAGAGTACAAGAATGAACCGGTGGAATTGATTGAGGTATTAGAAGGGACGCCACCAGTGCAAGTGTATGAGCTGTGGGATTTAAGCAGGAATATGTAGCTGGATTAGATCAATATAGACATTCTAATGTAGCTAATCCTGTTTATAAGAACAATATGAGGATGGTATCAGACATTATTGATTTTTATCAAAAGAATAGAAACAAGTATAATTTTAATAGTATAGAGATTAAGGTGGATAATGCAGCCCACGGAATAATAGAGATGCTAAACCAAGAGGCTAACAACCGAGGAGCAGGACATTGACTATATTTTATACCTACTCCTAAATATCCAATTATTGATAGGATTGATTGCTTTTGTATGGCGTTCTTAACTGGGATGTTCTATGTGGATAAGAGAAGGATGAGATACTTAATAGAGGAGTTAGAGATTGCAGTATATGAGGAAAACATAACTGGTAAAAGAGTTAGAATGGATCAAAACGACCACGGAATTAATGATATGGAGTATGCACTTTCAGATCATATGTATGAATGAGCCCCAGAATGAGCGGGACTGATAAGGGAGAAATTATAAAATGGAAATAAAAGATTTAGATCAATTGAAGGATTATAACACTACTGAGTTTTTAAAAATATTAGACAAGGTAGTATTTATGGACTTAAAAAATGAGTTAGCAATACATAGTGCTAAATTATTATTAGGTAATGGCTACTATGTAAAGAGTGATAATGATGCTATTAAAAAGTTTTTAAATGAGACATTGCAAAAAAACAATTTTGAAACAATGCTATATACCATTGCAAACTTAACCAGCAAGTATGGCCGTGTAGTAATGACTATTAACAAAACCAAGACAGGAGAGTTTTATTTTCAATTTGCAGATTACCGATACTACAATAGGGTAGGTAAGGCAATAATAGAACCGTTAGGAGCTGTATTGTATAAACATCTTTATTTAGATGATACAAAAATAGTTATTAAAGAAGTATGAGATACGGAGAAGGTAGTACGTAATATTGTAGAACCCAGAGATCTAAACATTGAAGGGTTAAATATCCAAGTACCAGCGGATCAACAGATAGAGAAGGTGTGAAGGCATAATTTAGGTATAGTACCAATTATTGAGTTTCTTAATAAACCAATGAGCCAACAGATTTTAGAGATCAATGGAATTACTAATTTTTATATTTTAGCAGATGATGATACTGTGAAGTATATACCTCATTTAGTTAATAATATGCTAAGGAGTTTTTTCAAGGAAATACTAACTAATAAAACCCGATTAGTAGGTAATTTTTCAAGTGCATCAATACGAAAACTAAAAGAGAGTGGAACAGCCATATCTGCATTATTAGATGAGTTTATGCTTTCTGTGAAACCAATAGGAAAGGATGGGGTAGCAGAAGGAGTTAATGTAGTATCACCAGAAGGTAATATTTTTGGATCCTTAATGGAGAGCATCCAAGGGATGAGGGAGAAGTATTTTGAGGCCTCCGGTTATTCTTTACAAAATGATGCAGTACAGGATACTGCTACTCAGACATTGTATGCTAAGAGTAAGGATGTAGAGACTACTAAGTTTAAGAGGAATGCACTAATATCTAAGATCAATGACTTATTAGACCGTTTATTGTTAGCAGAAGGATTGATAACCGAAATAGATCAACAAAAAAGAGAGTACTCATTTATTATTAGAGAAAACCTAAATGTATCCGAAAGTGAAACAGTAGCATTAGTTATCCAACAGATAGAGAGCGGCCTAATGACGCGTGAGGAAGGTATTGCAAAGATTAGAGGATTAGACGAACCTGAGGAGGCTATTCCTATTTTAAACGCAATTAAAAAACAAGAGGAGGAGGATATGGAGAGAGCAGCCAAACAAAACGAACTATTTACTACAATGGCTGATACTACCACTAAACCTGCTGAGGAGGATGATGATGCAATTAGATCCGAGATTAATAAAGCAAGCAATAGCCCGTAGTAATTTACCAAAGATACAGACAGATAAACAAAGCAAGTATTTTATTTGCCCTTTTGATATTATTTTAGGAACCACCAACTCCTCTGAGATAGGACTATTTGAGGACAACTACAACCCTGCTGATTTTGGAAGTTTTGAAAAAATATTTTCGGGTAAGGATAGCGTTCTTACAGTATGGACTAATTCTACAAGTGCAGAGAAGGCATTAGATGATGATGATTTTCTAACCAAGAAGTACAAAGTAGGAGAGTATCAGAGGGGAGTATTAGTAGATCAAACTACTAATATTACATTTTCTGCATCCCAAGAGGATAATGATTTTATTAGCCAAAAAAGCATAAAGAATATAATCATTAGATTTGAAGGATGAAAACCTACCGAGGCAGATATATTTAAGTTTTACATTCTACCTAATTCTCAAACAGATAATTTATTTTATATCAATAGTATTACTGAGTTTAATAATCCACAAAACAATAAAACCGAATATGTAGAAATTAATTTTCAAAACCTAACCGTGGAGTTAGCAAAAAGCGGGAGAGCAATATCTAATTATCCCCAATTTTCCGCACCAGGTGAAGGTTATGCATTTCCATTAATCCAAGAGGAGGAGTTAGTAGTAGATCCGATTAAATTAATGGATAGACCTATTGATGAGATACAGATAGAGTTTTTCGGGCCGACTATAATATCAGGTATAACAATAATGGGTAGGCGTGTAGGATTAATTAAAGATGGAGATGACTGAAAAAATGAGGACAAGATAGTAGCCCCTCATCTATTAGTACCATTTGAAATGAAAACACCCGACCCCTCAGATATATCCAAAACATCAGCAGCAGAGAGCAACTACTATGTTATTGTTAATGGAACAATTGATTTAATAAGCCAATGAGAGGACTGGAAGGAACAGGTAGCTGTTAATTATGATATTACTAAAACCAAGAATTATGAAGGCGTTATTCTCACAGATAAAGTAAAAACTACAAAAAGCAACCAAGGAGCAACTAAAAAAGATATTTGAAATAAATACGATATTGACTACTCAGATGTTTTAGCACCTACTCAAAATACCTCTTTCTTTTTTGATGATAATATAGATTTTTCAAGTTTAACAAGTATTGATATCACTACATTTTTAATGTTTAATAGTTTATTTTATTTGGATACCGAAAGACTACCAATTTCAATATCTGAAACCACTACCTGATCCTTTAAGAGTATCCCGTTAATAGGAGCATTTCTAAACTTATTAACATTAGGATTACCAATAGGATGAACCAACTCAGAGGTTAAACTACCTGCTAAAAAACTAAATGGATTAGTACCAACATCATTATATGATTTCGGGGCTAATGGAACAATAATATCAACCAATGGAGCATTAGCATTAGATTTATTCCGAAATGAAACCTCAGATAGTGTGGGTGCATTGATAGGTACTAACAATATAACTACTGCATTGAAGTTTTCAATTACAGATAAGATAAACCAAAATGGATTAAGGGATACATTAGATTTAGGCCAAAAAGGATCTAACGGATGAAAGCTAAACGAAAATGGAAGGCCTGCATCTCCTCAACTTACTATAAAGGAAGGATTTGCAATAGACTTAATAAATATTAAAGCAGTAGGTAAAGTAGATTACAAAATTACTGCATACTCTAATGGAGCCAATATTTACTCATCTAAATATCAAACTAAAAGCAAGTTTTCAGAAAGTGCAAGAGAGTGAAGTAATACAATTAAGTTATCTAATTGAAAAGAGATAAATAATAAAACAATAGATTATCCCGAGGCCATTACTCCTCCAACATCAACCATTATTAATATCCTACCTGATTTACCCATTAACCGTAATGATATAGCACAAAGTAATCAATTTGATGTAAAGGTACCTAACAATAATGTTAAAGGAACTACCAACACAACAAAGTATTTATTTGTAGATAATTTCAAAGGAACAAGAACCCAGATATTAAATGAAGGTTATAAATATGCAACTCTTAATTTTGATATTGCATATCAATATACAACCAACACATATAATAAAAATGAATATTTTAACATAACATTAAAGGTGGATCTAAACAATGTAGGAGATAAAGATCAATTTCAATATAGCCGTTCAAGTGGAGATATAACTGCATATACATATACTGATGATCCTAAACTCGCCTGACCCTGACCTATTAGCGGAGATATCGGAGCATTGCAACAGATATATATTGAAGTAGATGACGATGGCCTAAATGTTAAGAGTAGGAATGTATTAAACTTTTCAAGGTTAAAGGGTAATTTTGCAGACGTTTACAGGATTGTATTTTTTGAATTAAATGGAGCCTGACCCATAGATTGATTTTTAAAAATTAAATTAAGAAATATAAAATTATCTAAATAATATATAATTTAAAAAAGGAGAGATATGCCGGAAAATAACAACAATGAAACATTTACATTAGATGATATTAACAAACTTAAAGATAGTTATCAAACTAATCTAAATAAATTAAACGAGGAAAACATTGCATTGAAAAATACCGCTGAGGAACTAAGAGCTATGCCTCAGATTGAAAAAACATTTTTAAAAAATGGAGGTAAGCAAGGCAATGCATTTAATGATTTCTACAATATGAATAAAACTAAACTATTGCAAAGCAAAGATTTAACTGCTGATATCAATAGTATAAAATTAGAGAAAGACTACTTTTTTAACCAAGAAGTAGCAACTAAAAAAGATGAGACTAATTTAGAAGTAAAAATACCTACACCAACTACAACAGCAGCCAATGTAGGCGAACAGGTGCAACCACCTACAAACATTAAAACAAAGGCTACAATAGCAAGCCCAGAGTTTTGACCGGGTACGGTTATACCAAAAACATAAAAAAATTATAAGGAGGCAACATGCCATTACATACACCAGGAACAGTAGGATACCAGGATCAGGTAGATACATTATTAGTAGAGGCCAAGGTACAACAATTACTGTTTAATGATAGTTTAGGATTAGCAGCAACAGCTACTGCTTTAAACCCACAAGAATTAGCAGCAGGATCTGCTATGTTTAGAAAACCCTCAATAGTACAAAGTGAGGATTTCGTTTTTGCCGATAGAGACAAAACACCAGATTTACCAGAGCAGGAAACTGTTAAGGTAGACCTGGATCAGAGGATTGTAGCAAAGGTAGAACTTACTGCTTTTGATAAACGACAATTAGGATCAATTGCAGGAGCACAGGAGGCTTTTATAGCGCAAGGATTTTATGTAGGATTTAAAAAAACACTGGATGCAGAGTTTATTAAATTAGCATACAACCAAGCATTTGCAAGAGGCGAAGGATTAGATAAGGGGTACATTGTTAATCCTAAATATTCCTCTGCAAGATTAGAGGCGGATCTAACAACGATGTATTTTGATACAGTAGATTTAGCCGCTAAAATGAGATCAACATTTACAAAACAGATAATAGGATTAAGCACTAACAATACATTTACTATTATTGCACCAGCAGCCCTACCTCGTTTTATCTCAGGAGCAAGAGCATCCGCACCACAATATGAAAATATTAAGAACGGACAATTTAGTATGATAAACGGAATTGCATTAGCAGAGAATGAGATGATGACTGCTAAGATTGATGCAATGGATTGTTTTAGTAAAAATAGATCTTATGACTTTTCTAAAATTGAAAACATAACCATACATAAGGAGGCTATTGCATTACCAGTTTTTATTGATAGAATTGTTAAAACAATAGGGGAAAACTCAGGGAATGATAAATACATTTTCAATGGAGGATTTGGACGAGGAATTGTTAGACCAGAACTAATAAGAGCTATATTTAATGTTAAACCAACTGGACCGCTAACATTCCACGGAGCTAATCCTACACAGATTACTGGATATACCGGGGGATATAGCGACCAGGATAAAAAAATAGCAGGTATCTTATCTGATGAACCTAATCAAAAAATTATTTCTGAAAATATAGATCTTAAAAAGAAATTGAAAGCATTAGCCGAAAAACAAAATGCAGACAAGCAACTTAAAAATGATTTAAACATTAAAGATAAAGAAATTAAACAATTGAATAAATTAGGTAATGATTTAAACAAAAGATTAGATATTTCTAATAAAAAAATTAATGATTTAATTGAAAAACAAAAAGCATCTAAACCAAAACAAGATAAACCTGAGGGTGCATTTATTAACTAAGTAATAGCCCGTTATTTTATAACTGATGAGACCAAGGGCAAAGCAGATGATTACATCATTTGTTTTACGAAGTTAAACATAGATTAAGCAGCTTATGGCTGCTTTTTTATATATAATTTATATATGAACTTTTTCAATTTAATTTTAAAAATATCTGTTTATTTCAAAGAAGTGAGAGCTTTTGCAACATTGTTATCTAAATTAAAAACTAAGACAATGAAGGATCTAATGTTTAAGGTTATAGAGAACCCTGAGGAAGTAGCAGAAGTTTTAGGAAACTTAAATACTGCCGAAAGGAAAGCAATAGCCGAGGAAGTACAGGATGCAGTAGATGAAGGTGGTGAGGTAGTTATGTTAAAAAGTAGCTGAATGTTATCCGGCATATGAGAACCTTACGCACAGGGACAAGTAGGCAATTTATCTATTACTTTAAAAAGCGGAAAAAGTTATACATATCCAGGTGTTCCATTGACTGTATGGGATGCAATGAAAAGAGCACCCGGTGGTTATAACAAAGGAGCAGGTACTCAATTCTGAGCCCTTTATTTAAGAGGTGCAAAAACAACCACAGGATATAATCAGGTAGCATTAGCATTTAAATTAGCAGGTGTAGGGGGTAGAAAATAATGGCTTTAAACATACAATTTATAACTTATGAGGAATTAAAAACCTTTTTAGTTTTGGAGAACGATGAAAATAAAAACTTATATACACAGGATATAAATGTAGCATCTTTAAAAATATTAGCATTATGTAATAATGGTAATTTACTTAATGATTTTAATAACAATTTAATAAGTGATGAGGATCTATTTCATATTAAACAGGCAAGTTTAATATTATGTAAATGAGGTATTGAAAATGGTAATTTTAAAACAGCCCAAAGTTTATCCGCATCATTAGGAGCCTTTAATATTTCCCAAGGATCTCAGGGAGATAATATGATCCCGGATGAAGTAATAGAGCATTTAGGACACACTAAATACTATAATGAAATATCATTTCTTTCAAACGAACCCGAGACTAATTTAAATGCAATAACAATTACTACTGATGATATTGATAGAGGCCTTTCTTTATTACCAAAAGGAAATACTCTAACTACTATTTTAAATGGGATGTATCTAAGCCAAGAGGCTACTCATTTATTAGTTTTGCAAAATGAAAAGAAAACCCAACATTTAGACATTGATGGTAATGTGTTAGGTAATTTTGACCCAACACTGGATAGACCCGGATCAATGAAAATGATTTTTGAAAATGGAGGCAAAAGCTTACCAGATATTTTAGATAAAAAATTAGATTACTCAACTGATGATACATTTATTATTTATTCCCAAGATAAGAAAACACCTACAATAGGATCATATATTTTATTTGGAACAGATAGATTAAATTATGTTATTAACAATAGGACTGTAATAGCCCTAAGAGAAACAGACATCAACATAGCAGCCAATATTGAAATGAATGCTAATAAGATTACTAATTTAGCACCTGCATTATCAGGTACATCCGCAGTTAATTTAGACCAATTAAATGACGTAGAGGATAGAGTTAAAATTGCAATTAATCTAAATGATAGTTTAAGCAATAGAGATTTAGCTATGTTAAATAAAGTATCCAATAATGGATCTAATTTGAAAGAAGGCAAAAGCCTACTTTTTCAAAGTTATCAATATGCAACGCTGCCTATAAAGAGTGTAATAATAGGATCTACACCAACTCCAATACCTCTACCAAAAGGTACAGACCAATGAGTAGATCAATATTTATTTACCCCGACAGCAATAGCTACCTATTTATTTAAACATTTATTTTATTATATTCTTAATCCTTTTACAGATACCAATAAACAAAAATATAGAATTATTGCAAGAGTTAGAGGATTAGATGGGACTGACTATGCATTACCTTATGATTTTGATTTAAGTAAGATAAAAAGTGCAGACATACAAAAAAAGACATTCCCTAATTTCTTAAAACTATTTGCAGATTTAAACCCAGCTAATGCACCCTACACATACAATATGACTATACAGGGATTAGATGGATCCGAGGGCGCATTGCTAATTGAAACAGAGAGCAGTGGTAGTTTTGATGTAGCAATACCAGGAGCCTCACATTTTGAAATAATTGAAATGATACCTAAAACCGATAAATTAGTTTTAGATAATAACATCCATTTTAATGACCCTAACATTTATACAAGTTTAGGATATGTTATGCCTGATACTCCGGGAGGAGGAAAGGACGATACTCTACCACCATTATTAGAATATGCAATTTTAGACATTCCATATATTAAAATAATAAAAAAAGTTTTTGAAGTAGGAGAAAATGCCACAGGAGAAATAACCAAAACAGTAGCCAATTTTGGAAAAAGCCTAACATTAGCATCAACAGCCCCAATTAATAATGTAGGATCTAATCCAAAGAGTGATACATCCGCAGCTACAATAGGAGATGTTAAAGCCCTTATACATACTGAAAACCCGCTAATAGATAAAAACCTTTTAAAAAATGGAACCAGCAAAAGTGTAAGCATCCCGTTCGTTATTAATCCTAATGGGACTGTAAATGATTTAGAGCTACCGCTGGAAACCCCTGATGTAGAATATATTGCAGGCAAAACATATGCGGATGTAAATAAAATTAGAGTATTATATAATGTAAAATGAAACACCGGCGCAGCAAAGAGCATCAATGCTAACTACAATATTATTTTTAACAAAGAGGATAACGGCGATTGACTGCCTACAACTCCTGAGATAATAATATCATTACCTCCTATTACTGGATTTGATGACCCTGAGAGAACATTGATACCTCAGGCATTAATTAAAACGAGTGCAGGACATCCTTACAAGTTTGATATCTCATTTAAAGATGGTACCAACGCATCCGATTATGCAGGGCAAAAACTATTTTTAGAGGTAGAGCAGATTTGATATAACGAATTAGAAACAAGTGGAGGATCAGTACCACCAACTCCTTTATTAACTTATAAAAACCAAAATTACCAAAATATAATTTCTCGTATAACACCAACCCCAGATGACGGATATGAGCGAACAGTAAAGAACTGGCAGACTAAACCTATATCTACTAAAACAATGTTTAATATACAAAGCAATGGAGGGTTAGTAATTAATGAGGATTATCGAAAAGAAATTGCTGATAGTGGGATAGACCGAATAATAAGAGCAGATTTTACAGCCGATGGATTTATTAATAGTGATGGAGACTATTATGCAAAGTTTGACGTTTCGGGTGCTTTTGATTTTAATAACAATAGATTTTTATTGTACTCAAAAAACAAAACAACAACAGCGGGATATCTAAGCAGAAACATACACCAGACCGGAACAACATTTTTTAAAATACCGCACGGTATCAGTGCAGGAGATTTACTATTTTTACTAATTAAAGTAATCCGTAGCCGTACCGGAGAGTTAGCAGAACCATATCATCTAACATTTACTGAAATGGGAAATGCTACCTTACAAGGAGAGAGGGGAGCCAGAGGACAACAAGGGCCGAAAGGAGACCCCGGAGACCCCGGAGGTGGAGGAGCAAGAGTAGAATTATTTAATAGTACTATAACTGCAATAAAACAAACCCAGACAATATTAAGCGGAATAAATGATTTAGCACTTTATAAAAATATTATGTTTTCTATAACCTCACCGGAAACACCGCCAACACTTTATTGAAATACCCAGTTTTTTATAACAGATATAAGCGAGTTAAAAGAGGACACCACCAGAAATTGAATACTCCTATATTTTGTAGCATATCTCTCATTTTCAGGTAGCCATAGTTATACCTATTTTATATATAAAACAAACAGCCAAAAATTATTTATCAGTAACCCCGATACAATGACCGGAGATTTAGAAATTAAAATAACAGGAGAATTAAAATAATGAAAGTAATAAGATATATATATCGCTGACTTAATAAAAGCGATTTAAAAGAGTTTAAACAGGAACAATTAAGCGAAAATAAAATAATAAACCATAAACTGGATATGCTGGTAGATATCGTAGTTTATGGTAATAACAACCCGAGGAGATAGAATATGACCGATAAAGAAATACATAATATTAAAACAATTAGAAAAGCATCCGCTAACAATTTATATGATGACTTTATAATAATTTTTAAATACAACCAAAAGATTAGAAAAAAATACCCGAACCTTTTGGATAAAATTAGATTTCACAGAGACAACTACTATGATTTAATTGATAAGTGTAAAC
>JACSEL010000054.1_pt1 | contig 12099 bp, 17 predicted proteins | sample 8223121 | NCBI WGS metagenome assembly JACSEL01 (sample SAMN15704502, study PRJNA253121) | viral metagenome | isolation source: viral DNA from sea star tissue collected in USA, Friday Harbor USA, Seattle... | host: Pycnopodia helianthoides | collected 2013 | reverse complement strand
CATCGGGGTCCCACAGGACACTAAAGCTGCGGTGAAGTGGTGGACCCTGGCCGCCGAGCAGGGGGACGCCAAGGCCCAGGAAACCCTGGGAAAGATGTACCGTGACGGAGAAGGGGTCCCACAGGATCATGAAGCTGCGGTGAAGTGGTACACCCTGGCCGCCGAGCAGGGGAACGCCAGGGCTCAGTTCAGTCTGGGTTATATGTATGACAACGGACGAGGGGTCTCACAGGATCATGAAGCTGCGGTGAAGTGGTACACACTTGCTGCTGAGCAGGGAGAGGCCTCTGCCCAGAATACTCTGGCCGCCGAGCGGGGAGATGCCAGGGCCCAGGGACACCTGGGATGGTTGTACGAAGAGGGCATCGGGGTCCCACAGGACTATGTTGCTGCGGTGAAGTGGTACACCAGGGCTGCCGAGCAAGGGTTGGCCGAGGCTCAGTTGTTTCTGGGAACAATGTACCGGGACGGACGAGGGGTCTCACAGGACTATGTTGCCGCGGAGTATTGGTACACCAGGGCTGCCGAGCAGGGGGACATCGAAGCACAGGAGATTCTGGAGGAGATGCACCGGGATGTTGGGGACTTGATATGAGCACAGACCGTATACCGGCCGGTGCAAATGCTCGGTGACAAGTCTTTTTATTTTTCCGTGCTTGACTTAATTGATATACTATGCCACTATACATATTCAGGGCAAGCGGCCAAAAGAAAAGGCAGCACCGCGACAACGGCACTGCCCTCAATCAGACGGGACATCATATGACAAATTCTCCTGACAAGCAAGCCCCTCGCGGTCGCACGATGAACGCCAGGCCTAAAGACTTTATACGTGCGGCGAGTCAAGGGGACGTTGAGGCTCATTACGAGCTGGGCTATATGTACGACAACGGAGAGGGTGTCCCGCAGGATCATGAGATTGCGGCGGAGTGGTACACCGTGGCTGCCGAAAAGGGACACGCCAACGCACAGCACTATCTTGGTTGGTTGTATTTTGAAGGGAACGGGGTTGCCCGTGATTATGAAGCTGCGTTGAAGTGGTGGAACCGGGCAGCCGAATTGGGGGACACCAAGACCGCGTTTCTGCTGGGGTGTATGTACGACCACGGAACCGGTGTTCCAAAGGATAGTGTCACCGCCCATATGTGGTTTAATATCGCGGCAAGGGACTCGAAAAGGCCGCTGTGGAAAAAGGGGTCCTCGGACAGACGGGACACCATCGCTGAACCAATGACACCGGCCCAGATCGAGGAGGCCGAAAGGCGGGCCACTGAATGGATGGGGAAACATAGAAAATTGAGGATCGTGAAATGAAATTAGTTATATTCTTTACCTTATCTTTCCTACTTATAGTAGTAACGTTTACTGTCCAACGCCATTCACCCTTCCTGAGTCTGATAGTAGTAACACTGGGTGGTTTTCTTTTGGGTAAATTCCTACTGGATCAAGAAAATGAGTAAGACCTTAAACGACCTCATCCATGCAGCGGAGCAGGGGGATGCCGATGCCCAGTATTGTCTGGGTCATATATACGACAACGGAGATGTTGTCCCACGGGATGAAGAAGCTGCGGTGAAGTGGTACACCAAAGCTGCGGAGCAAGGCCACGTTGAGGCTCATTATAATCTGGGGTGGATACTCATTGAGGAGGGCGGGGTCTTGCAGGACAACGAGGCCGCCTTGAAGTGGTGGACCCTGGCAGCGGAGTTGGGGGACAACCGGACCCCGTATTTGCTGGGAGTGATGTACGACCTGGGGGAAGCAGTCCCACAGGATTATGTCCTGGCTTTCATGTGGTTCAGTATTGCGACCAGGGGTACGGTGAGGAAAAACCGATCTATGGATAATCGGGACACCGTCGCCAAAAAGATGACACCGGCCGAGATCAAAGAGGCCAAGAGTCTTACCACAAAATGGATGAAGAAATACAGGAGCATGAAATGAACGCAGAAGAAGTGATCCTTGCTGCCAGGCAGGGGGATGTTAAAGCCCAGTGCGAGCTTGGGATGATGTACCTTGAAGGCGATGGTGTCCCGCAAGACGCCGTGGCTGCGGCAGAGTGGTTCACCCAGGCTGCTGAACAAGGGAACGCCGGGGCTCAGTGCGAGCTGGGAGGGATGTATCGTGACGGAGAAGGGGTTGCCAGGGATTATGACACTGCGGTGAAATGGTACACCGAGGCTGCGGAGCATGGGGACGCCAAGGCCACGTATATTCTGGGGATAATGCACTTTATAGGGGAGGGAGTCCCACAGAACAATTTCCAGGCGTATGTGTGGTTCGAGATTGTGTCACGCCGGCAAAACAGACCCTTTCCCTGGCGGGAGGGTGCGATCGAGCATAAAGACCGCATTGCAGGGGACTCTACGGTGGCCGAGATCGAGGGGGCCGAGGATGCCGCTACTGATTGGATTGCGACCCACGAACATAAGTGGATAGTGAAATGAACTTATACTGTGTTCGTGCTGCTAAATTGGGGAATGCCCAGGCTCAGTATGAGCTAGGGGGGTTGTATGACAACGGCAAAGAAGTTCTACAGGATAAAGAAGCTGCGTTAAAGTTGTACACCGAGGCTGCTGAACAAGGGGTGGTCGAGGCCCAGTATAAACTGGGATGGATGTACCGGGACGGAGAAGGGGTCCCACAGGATTATGCTGCGGCATTGAAGTGGTTCACCCATGCTGCCGGGCGTGGGTTTAACCCGGCCCAACATGATCTTGGGTGGATGTATTGCAGGGGGTTGGGTGTCCCACAGGACCTTGTTCGGGGGGCTATGTGGTTAAATATCACCGGATTGTCCGTGGAGTGTTGCAGTTTTGCCAAGGATATGACACCGGCCGAGATCAAAGAGGCCAAAAAGCTTGCCGATGATTGGGAGAAGAAATACAGGAGCATGAAATGACAGACCATCTTGAGGACGCCTTTAAGAGGAATCTAAACGCAGCGGAACAAGGGGATGCCGATGCCCTGTTTGTAGTCGGGGATATGTACTTCAAGGGCTACGGAGTCCCACAAGACAAAGAGGCCGCATTTAAGTGGTACACCGAGGCTGCTGAACGAGGGGTGGCCGAGGCCCACAATAAACTTGGTTGTATGTATGGCAATGGTGATGGAGTCCGGCAGGACCTTGTTATCGCTTACACCTGGTTCGCGGTGGCTATCGCATTCGGCAACCTGTCATCGATCAAGGAACTGGAGAAACTTTATGGCTGCCATTTGACGCCTATCGAGGTCAGCCAGGGGGCAATTCGTTCTATAGATTGGATAAAAAGAATTAGAAGGAACCTGAAATGACAAACCATCTCAACAGTCAGGAATTAAGTAGCCGATGGGGTGGTGTGCCGATGTCCACATTGGCGAATTGGAGGGCCCAAAACGGCCTTCCCTTCATTCGGAAAGGTTCATGCTTTATCCGGTACACTCTCAAGGATGTGGAGCAGTACGAACAGGATCACAATCTGCTTGATCACGGGGAGGTATTGACCACCAGACAACTGACGGAGCGATGGGGTGTCTCACAGCTCGCGGTGACGAGTTGGCGAAAGAGTCGCGGTCTCCCGTCCATTCGGAGAGGTCCATGCTCTATCCTGTATACTCTCAAGGCCGTGAAGAAATATGAGAAGGATCACAATCTGATTGATCAAGGGGAGGTATTGACCACCAGACAACTATGCGCCCGATGGGGGACCTCGACGGTCACATTGAAGGGTTGGCGGGATAGTCGAGGGCTCCCGTGCATTCGAAAAGGCTACCGCGCTATTCTGTATCCCCTCAAGGATGTGGAGAAATATGAGCAGGAGCACAACCTGCTTGTCCGAGGGGGCGATTTCCTGACCACCGCACAATTGATCATGCGCTGGGGCGTCTCAAAGCCTATATTGACGAATTGGCGGACCAACCACAATCTGCCATTTCTGTGGAGAGGTTTTCACAATATCCTGTATCCCCTCAAGGATGTGGAGGAATACGAGAAGGCCCACAATCTGATTGACCAGGGGGAAGTATTGACCAGCAAGCAATTGACTGTGCGCTGGGGGATTACAAAGCAGGCCTTGAGTTTTCGGCGAGAAAAACATGACCTCCCCTTCTTTCGAAAAGGGCATGGTACTATCCGGTACCGCATCGAGGACGTGGAGCAGTATGAGCGGGCCCAGGGGGTAAAATGATTGATTTCGCCGATAGATTTATCCAATCCGCATTTTTTTCACTATGCCTCATGGCTCCCCGCTTGCCCCCTTTGCTGGTTCTCGGCATACTTACAGCATTTTTAGCCTGGGCAACCGTGGGGATTGAATACCGGCCCCAAAGACGATAAGTCTTTAGGGACGGGAACGACGAGTGACTTTAACTTTAACCAAGGAATGAAAAAATGAACATTAAATTGACATTAATAGCCGCTGCGACAATGGCGGCCTTGTCAGCCGGTACCCCGGCGAACGCACAAGCAGATTGCAATTCAGGATGGGCAAATACTCGTGGGAGTGTGGCGGGTGTAAACGCCGTCAATGACAAATCCTGTTCGGGGCCGGTCCTCGGACCAGACGGCAGGCCGATAAGGGCTGTACCAGACCGAAAACCAGTGATTAAGTCTACAAAAAATGTGCAGACCTACGGTGACGACATTATACAGGCCAAACCAACTACCCCGCCCGGCCACCCCTATGGGGACGACATTCTACAAGCTGAACCAATACTCGATGATATTGATATTCATGTCGTTGAATTTTTGGGTGTACCTGTCGTTTACCCTGAACCCGAAACTGAAATCGGTACTATCGAGATCACACCGGTTGGCGGCACAGTGACTACCAACAAGGCGGCACTCGATGTCCAGTCTGATCCACCGGAAATTCCGGTGGATGAGGGTATCCAGTACCAGATCACCAGCGGTATCCAGGTGAGTGAAAAAATGAGGGAGTTTCGTGTCGTGCGAAACAAACACATTTTAGCCACATTTGCCGGATGGGTGCCGGGTACTTGTGACAAACCCGATGGAAATATATGCGTCGATGCTTATGAGCCTGGCAATCCTGAACCCGGCACAAATGCACCTCGTGGCATATTCGTTGAGGTCGAAACTGAAACAGAAGCCGTTGAGGCCGAGGTCAAAACAGAAGCCGTTGAGGTCGAAACTGAAACTGTTGAGGTCGAGGTCGAAACTGAAACCGTTGATGTTGAGGTCGAAACCATCGGGCTTAATATTGATACCAAGGCAGTAGCAGAGGTCGTGGTCTCGCCTTTCCAGGATCACATCCGGTCACTGGCTTTGGTAAGTTCACCTCGGCTGTGGGAAAACCATTGGCGGACTGCCGATTGTATAAGTGCAACCAAGAAAGAAAGTGTTGACTGTAGCAAGGCACAGTTTTGGACCTCGCTTCAAAACAGCAAAAGTTCAGACGGTCAGTTCCTTTCATTTTCTGGTGGTACAAGTGTAGCCTCGAATAACGGGTTGATTGGCCTGATGTTTCAGACAGCCAGGGGCAACGGAGTGGAAACGATAATGGTCGGTCCTCATCTTACAATTCCATTGCGGGATTACTGGATGTTGCAGGGGCAGGCGTTGATCGGTGAAGCGAAAGCCGATGGTGTCAAATCCACGATATGGTCAGCGGATGCTGCGGTGACCGGTTATCGTGACTTTGGTGACAATCTGTTCTTTGGGCCTCACATTGGGATTAGTAGTATTAATACCAAAAGTGCCGTTCGGAACAGCTTGATTACTGGATATCGCGTACAGAAAAACGTCAGCTATTTACAGGGTGATGTCGCCTTCAATTTGCAGGGCGGCAAGCCGGTTTGGAAAGCAACGGCCGGTTTTGACGTGCCTCTGTCTGACAACCTTAAGCTCGGACTTTCCGGTTCTGCCATAATCGGTGACGATCGGAAGCCGGCTTATGGTGGAATGGCTGAATTGTCCTGGAGTTTCTAGGACATAAGGAATACCGGCAACAGCGGATATGCCGGTATTAGTGCACCCGCTCCCCCGTTGGGGCCGGTGCATCGCCAGACAGAAAATGTCTGGCTCGCAGCAGGTCGCCTCCCCCGCCGTTGGCGGCCTGCTGCTTTTTTTATACCCTCCCGGAGAAAAAAAATGGACCCTGAACTCAAAGCCCTGATCGGCAAAGCCGAGGACGGACACGCCGATGCCCAGAATATTGTAGGGTGGATGCACAGCAATGGAAAGGGCGTCCCACGGAATTTTGAAGTTGCGGTGGAGTGGTACATCCGTGCCGCTGAACAGGGGTTGGCCAAGGCCCAGTTCAATCTGGGGGTGATGTACGCCAATGGAAACGGAGTTCCACAAGATTACGTCCGTGCCTATATGTGGTTTTGTATCGCTGCATCATCGGGACAAAAAACCGCCCTGGACCACAGGGATATCATCGAGGCTTCCCTGATGGGATACCAGATCGAGGGGGCCGAGGATACCGCCGCGGATTGGATTGCGACCCACGAACACAAATGGACAGCGATATGAACATTGCTGATCACATTCGCAAAGCCATGCGAGGGGATGTCGTCTCCTGTTTTAATCTGGGGTGCATGTATCACAGCGGGTTGGGGGCCCCACAGAACTATGCCGCTGCTGTGGAATGGTACGAACTTGCTGCGAGGCGGGGTTTCCTCAGTGCACAGGTTTACCTGGCCCGGATGTTTCACCATGGAGACGGGGTCCCCGTGGATATCAAGGCAGCGGTGAAGTGGTACACCAAGGCCGCAAAGCAGGGGGACGCAGGGGCTCAGTATGAGCTGGGCTATATGTACGACGACGGAGATGTTGTCCCACGAGACAAAGAGGCTGCGGAGTATTGGTACTCAAGTGCAGCGGAGCAAGGCCATGCCGTGGCTCAATACCGTCTGGGATGGTTGTATTTCTTTGATGAGCCAAGGATTTATATCCTCGCCCACATGTGGTTTAGTATTGCCGCTTTGAATAGGTATAAATTGCCAACATGGTTAAAAGGGAATATCGAAAAATGTATGACACCGGCCGAGATCAAAGAGGCCAAAAAACTCGCTGCGGATCGGGTGGAGAAATGGACACTAGAGAAAAAGTTGTAATGGCAATATTGTTCGCTGGTGGAGTGGCTTCCATGGCTATGCACTGGATAGATAAATCACAACAACCAGAGGTGAAAATGAGTATACATATCGAGGACATTCAGGACATTGGAAAATGGATCGACGAGGCGGTCGCTGATCTTCCGGCGATCTACAGGGAGAACGCCAAAATGACACTCTCGCGAATGGATGAACGAGAGAAACTCCTCACACTTATGAAGTTCAGGGAATTGTCCACCACCGGTGAAAAGATAAAACGGCTTTGGGACTATTCACTGAACAAGTAACAAAAACCCGCTATTTTGTTACTTGTTCAAATTTGTGTAACGAAATCAGGTCTTTTTGTTACTTAATGCGTTGTGATCGACGGCCTCTTTCTCGTAGGCTTTGATAACTGCATTCTGATCCTTGATGTACCGCAACATATCTTGCAGCCATTGGGCCAGGGATAGATAATCCTTCTCGTTATAACCAAATACTACAAAAGGTTTTTTGTCCCCATCGGGGGCGACGACGACTACTTTGACCTCAGGGGCTACGACACCGGCCGGCCGGGGATAAACCTGGCGTTCAATCTGTACCTGCGTCGTTGTGATGTTCAGTTTCTTTGGCAATGTCGCGCAGGACGTCATTAGTAGCATCAGTAGCACGGCGCTCAACAATTTCAGGCTTTTTGATGGCAGCATCTTCAAGTCTCCCTCGGTACGAGTTATACTCTTGGGTTATAGTTTGTCGCAGCCTCTCGGATTCAGCCAGTTTATTGGCCAGTTTGTCCCTGGACAGTGTAGCATTTTTGTAACGTGTCTCTGTTCTCTCGATGTGCCTTTCCTGCCGCTGAACAGAGTTTTCCAATTTCGTGTTGTTGAATGACAGGAGACTGATCTCCTCTCGCAGGCCGGCCACATAGTAAAACGCCCCTGCGATCAACATGTACAGTCCCACCACAAAAATCAAACATATTACGAACCTGATAATCATAAGATTTCCTTTTACATCTTGACCACAAAGATAAACGCTAATCCGATCGCGTACAGTCCTATCGCGAAAATCAAACATTTCACGAACCGGAACACTGTGTAGTTCTCCTGCCCTGGGGGCCACAGAAACAATCCCGTCGCAATGAGCAAACATACCACGAACCTGATAAACATTAAACTCATTTTGGTGATTTCCTTCTCACGTTTTTTATAAGCTAAAGTATTGGTTTTAATACTCATTCAGGTGATTTCCTATTCTGGTTTTTATCATCCCATGTCGCACCAAAAATATACGACCCTATGACCGAGCCGGCAAGAAACATAACCCCATTGGCGATTGTCAGGTTCAGTTGGGTATCCTTACCGGCCAACGTCAAAAACACAACGCAACCGGCACAAAATCCCAGGGTGGTATAGATTATTCGGCGTCTTATTTTCCAACTGTTTTTTGGGGTCATCTCCCGGCTACCCTCTTTTCGAGCAGATTGATCCTGGCGTTGACAGCCTCAAGCTTTGCATCTCTCAAGGCCATGAATTGTCTGGCGTCCCTGTTTGTGAACATTGACTTTTCAAGATGGGACATCCTTACGGATACACTCTTGAGGCCGTCCTTCATGTGTGTCAGGTCGGTCTGCACAACAGCAAGCTGTGTAATGGCCGCCAATATCCCGGTGATCAAAATTCCATCTGCAACTTTTATCATATCTACAACCCCATGGAATTCCAAAGGCCTTCCCTGAGTCCATCGACACCCAGTCCTTTTGTTTGGCGCTTAAGCCAGTTCAACAGCCCTTGGTTGTTTGCCGGGGGGTTGCTTGCAGCAGGGGGATTACTTACTTGGGGTTTTTTGCCCCATGCTCTCCGGGCTGTCGGGGACAGGTACGGGGGAGCCTTTGGAGTACCCGTGCGTGGGACGTGTAGTTGGGTGAAATGCGCGAGATTCGAATTATCCATGCCAATATACTTATCCATACTCCTCACGTCCTCCATAACCGACTGCCTGGCTTTAGGGTTCATGCCGCGTATATAGCTCATGTTTTTGGCGTTATTGCCCCTTAACTGGCCACGGCCACGGGTAAGAAGCAACCAGGGGAGTGCCCCGGCCACAGTGGCCCCCTTTGTCGACCAGGGATAATCACCCTTGGTCTTTGCGATTTGAGCGTTGTGGAGGTCCTCGAAATATTGCGAGGCGGCATAAGGGTCTTTATTCGAAAGGATCTTGCTCGGAGGTGACGAGAAAATGGATTCCAAACGCCCTTTCAGATAGGGGTATTGTCCCAGCGTAAGGCTGTCGGCGGCGATTTCAGCCATGTCCCCGACTGTGTCCAAAGCCCCAGGGTTGTAGGAATCTGCAAACAATTTCTCAAGGCCCCTCCTGGGCAGGGAGTTCCAAAGGGCTTCCCGCTCTGCCTTCTGATCGGGTGTAGGGCTTTGGTTCTGTGCCAGCTCCCGGTATCGATCCGTGTTGTATTTAGTTTGGTGTGCCTCTGACAGCTCGGCCACAAGATCTTTTCGCTGGTCAGGTGTAAGTGTCCCCTCGGCATCCAGCTTGCGAATGCGTTTCCTTTTAACCCCATCGGAGAAGTAGGTAGGTTCGTAATTCAGTCCGGTAACCCCACGCTCGATTATGTAGCGGCCGTGGTCACCATAGGTATCTACAAGACGATCTTTTTGTTTGTCCACATATGCTTTCCCCGCCTCGATGCTGTCGTTTTTCCGCTCCTCGATCCGCTGCATGATTTCGTCACGCATTTCTTGAGGCATCCGACCGCCACCATGTATAAAGTTCTTTACCCGCTCTACCAGGCCGGCCACGGGACTACCAGCATTAAAAACCGATTGTACCTCACTGTCACGGGCAACGGATATGGGATCCACAGCTTTCAGATAGGCCGTTGCTATCCCCACGTCGGATATGGAGGTCTCTCCTGAATATCCGCTTTTTATCTGCGCGTATCCATTTTCCAGTTGTGCCAGTGCCTTATCCATATCATTGATTATGGTATCTTTTTTGGCCCAGTCGTCAGCGGCCACCCCAAATGTTTCGGCCCTGTCGATTACAGCCAAAGCCTGTTTCTTTTCATCATCTGAAAACAGATTCCACTTTACTGGATTGGCCCGGAAGGCTTTCAACCTCTTCGCCCGGCCGTCCAAATCCCGGTAGTCGTGCATAAGTTGACCAAGGGATTGCATGGGTGCGGCTTCAACGGGTGCGGCCTCAACGGGTGCGGCCTCAACAGGTGCAACAGGTGCAACAGGTGCGGCAACGGGTGTAGCAGCGGCCTCAAAGGGTGCGGCCTCAACGGGTGCAACAGGTGCGGCAACAGGTGCGGCAACAGGTGTAGCCTCAACAGGTGCAACAGGTGCGGCAACAGGTGTAGCCTCAACGGGTGCGGCCTCAACAGGTGCAACAGGCCCTGACCGCTGCACAGGACTTACATCGAGTATCTGCTGTTCCTGCACAGGCTGTGGGAGTGGTTGTACCTGTTTACGCAGCAATTGTTCCAGTGCCGGGTAGTACCCGGCCATAGGGTAGGTCTGTTGTGTGGTCGGGCGGCCGGGGAATAATGAGAACCCCTGAAACAACCCTGGATCGTTAAATGCCATATCATAAATCTCCTCGGCCTTCTCCAGCCCACTGTTGTCTTGCCAGGGCTTCCCTGCGGGCTTCCTCTCGCCGCTTTTCCTCGGCCTGTTTTGCGTATACCTCACGCTCGACACTTTCAAGCTCGGCGGACCTTTTGCGATCATCCTTACCCCGAACATATGAGTTGAACAAATGAGCCAGACCAGCCAGATTACTACCCGATGTGACCTGACCCAATTCGCCCCCCTGGTCCCTGTTCAGCCTTGCCCGTCTCGCCAACAACTGGCCAAGTGCAGAACCTGATCCCTGGGGTGCTGTGGCCTGCACAGGGGATACATCAAGTGTAGCAGGTGCGGCAACAGGTGTAGCGGGTGGTGCATCAGGTACAGGCTGTACCCTTTTTTGCAACAATTCCGTTAACGCAGGGTAATACTCCGGTTGGCCGGAAAACTCAACGGGAACATTGACCATTCGTTCAGCGTCCTGGCGGTATATCCCCCGGTCTACAAGATCATCTACCCTATTGATGGCGGGGTCCTGGGTCAGATCATTCTCTGATTGATCGCCGAACCAGGATAACCACGGACCGAGTCTGCTGTTTGTCATCCCGCTGGAAGCTCCTGTTGGAGCATTGACCATCTTTTCAGCCTCCTGGCGAGATATCCCACGGGCCATAAGATCATTTACTTTCTTGACGGCAGGATCATGAGTCATGCCAGTCCAATAATTATCCATATTTACCACCTCTTACCACCAACTATTGTTTTTGTTACCACCGCCACCGCCACCGAACCATCGGGCCGTACGACCAAAGGTATTATACATATCACGCCTTTGGCTGTCCCCACGATTGGTGTTGAATTGGTTTTGTGTGTTTCGTTCCTGTTCATACCCCAACAGATCAGGCGCACTGTAGCTCCCTTGCGGCGGGCTTTGGAATTGTGGCATATTAACCTGGTTGCGATTACTTAACGTGAGTTGTTCATTCAGACGACCGGTCCGCAACCCGAAACGCTCCTGTAGCTCACCGGCACGCTGCCCGGTCAGCCCAGCCATTCTTGCCTGTTGGTTCTCAAAATTCTGTTGAGCGATCCGGGTATTGTAAGTATCGATACCCCTTTGGCGTTCATAGTCTGCCTGTTGTGTCCTTCCGGCCATATCAGCCCGACCGGCATCCTGACCATATTGTTGCCCTTGGCCTTGCAACCCAAACTGACCACGGCCCAACACCTGTTCATAAGCCTGTTGCTGTGCCTGGTTGGCAAATTGCCCACGGCCCAGTGCCTGTTGCCAGTCGCGTCCCTGAACCTGGAAGCCCCGGCTAAAGGCCTCCCTGTTTGCCGCCAGACGGGCGTTGTCCATCCGTTGGTTGAACGCATTTTCATTGCGTTTCCACAATGAGCTGTCAGGCCCGATGCACAGGCGGCTGTTGAATGAACGTAAGCAGGAGGAGAACAGCCTGCTCCGTCGAGG
>JACSEL010000055.1_pt1 | contig 12157 bp, 18 predicted proteins | sample 8223121 | NCBI WGS metagenome assembly JACSEL01 (sample SAMN15704502, study PRJNA253121) | viral metagenome | isolation source: viral DNA from sea star tissue collected in USA, Friday Harbor USA, Seattle... | host: Pycnopodia helianthoides | collected 2013 | reverse complement strand
CTTTTATGTAAACCGGTAGCCGGCTAGAGTCCTTCCCTACTATGTTAATGCAGTTTGATTCCATTATGGACCGTACGTACTCAAAAGAATCGAAGTCGAGGCCGGTGGCGGATGTCGTTACCTCGTCTTGAACGGTTAAGGGGACGGACCGGGCCGACCCCTCTCTGTATATCGGTACGTTTGAGTACTTTGTAAAGGCCTGCCCTTTAGTTGAAGAGAAAAACCATAAGCGGAGTCCGCCCGGAGTAGCCAGCCACTCCAAAAGGTACTCCCCCCTTGTATGGTAAGGGCGGTAAAGTTCAGAACATGGGGCGACTTTCCTGAATACACTCATAAGCTTGTTAATCTACGTAAAAAATAGTGGCGGCCACGGTAAAAGGGAAGGGAGTATATTCTAGCAATTCAAAAATGTCCGTGAGCTTTTTCTCCCAATACGGGTATATTTTGCCCGTTATGCCACTTGCTTCTATTTTATACTCGTTGGCCCGTTCATTGTCATACTGGCGAAGGCGTGAAAAAAGTATCGACTGGTGGTATTCGTCTGGCATCCTTGTGGAGTCTATCACGATCATAACGATACGCTTCTAATTTTTTTAGAAACAATACCATCGCCGTATGGTATGCTAAAATCAATAAACGTCAAGTCATTTTTAAATTCCAGATCATCGGATGTAAGTACACGGCATTTGATTTGGTATGAGTCAGCTTTTACAAAATAATTTTGCAAGGACGCATCACCGACCGAGCGGTAATCCAGTTTGGAGCCGGGTACAGTCCTGTCCACTAGTTTGGAGCCGGGTACAGTCCCGTCCACTAGTTTGGAACCGGCTACAGTCCCGTCCTTTAGTTTGGAGCCGGGCACGGTGTTTTCTACCAAAGCGTTAAGGGGCAGCCGGTCGGGGTCAATCCTTGTGAAACAGTACTCCCCGGTGACTTTAAAAGCGAGCCCAGAGAAGTGCGTGCGGCCGTACCCTAAATACTTATCGCCCCGTTCGTTTCCTGTACCGGGGTCAATCCATTTGTAAGGCAGTAGGTTTATGCTTCCGGGGTCGTTGTCATCTTGCCCGGCTATAAGCACATGGGTGGCCGTGTTTTTGTTCTCAAACCTTAATTTTAAGAAAACATTACCGGGCAGGGAATACAAATTGACTTTGAAAACGGTGCCGGTGAACGAGCCCAGGTTAATAATAACCTCGTGGTTACCATACCCCTTGCTAAAATCCAAGTCCTCGTAATCTTGACTGCCGTCCGGTGTATATCGCTTAAGGGTCGGCCTCTCAAAAACAGTGTTCTGAATAGCTTCCAATCGCACCCTCTCGTCGTCTCTCTTTCTAAGTGGTGTAGTATCCCCTATGAAAGCCTTTAAAGAGGATTCGGCTAATTCTTTTGTTTGTGATTCTTTGTTCTCTGGCATTTTGTTATTAGTTTAATGGTGCGTCAAAAATATAATCAAACCCGTTGCTTTTCTTTTCTTTACATTTTGTTAGTATTTCATTTGCAGGGGGGTTTAGGTTAAGGTTTTGAACCTCGTACATTTTGCCAGGGACCCATTGGCTTTCGAGGGTTACCCTCTGTACGGTACCGTTGTCAAATTTGGTCTTCTTTGCTACAAGGTTGTCAAAGATAGCGAGCCGACCCAAACGGGGGCGTTCAATAAGGGCAGAGAACTCCCCACCCATTATTCTTTCTATTACTGTTTGATCATGGGACGGGAGGTCAAAGGATACCGTGTACTTGTACAATACCTCCCCGAAGGTATATCCCACCGAAGTGTCCTCGCCCCCGTGGGATATTTCATACGTGAAACCCACCCGTCCGCCGGCCCTTAACTGCAGGGATGACCCGTAAACAGTTAACTCCTCAAGAACCTTATCGGTTAGCATTTTGCACTCAACACACCCGTATCTGCCCAAATTAAAGGGGTCTGTTACGTCGCATTCGAAAAGCAAAAGTCCCAAAGCCTGAATCTCTGTCATACCCCTAGATCAAAGTTTATATCGCCACCGAACGCCCTGAATTCAATATTATCTGATTCAGCCTGTTCTACCCGTCCGCCTTCGTGAAACTCGGGGTACTCCCCCTGGTTGTATGAAAGAAACTGCAAGATAGGCTCTTCCAAAGCGTCGGCCATCGCTATGTAGTGCCGTGTTTCATTTCTATAATCCTGCCCCCCAATGGCTGGTGTGGAGTCGGGGTCGTTGAATATCTGTGGCCCGACGGGGGTCATGTTCAAAGCCCCTGCAGAGATATAACGGTAAAGCCATAGGTAGCAACAGTACCGTTTTACGCCTCGAAATATTACCGTCCGCCCCCCGGGGGCATAGTTCGTGCCGTCTATCAACTTGACAAAACGGGGGTCTCCCGGGGCGGATGTCATTGCCAGATACAGACTGTCCCCTATCAATTTTTGAAGGTAGTTGGTTTGGACTTCTAGGGCAAATACGTCAAAGTCTTCAATATTTAAGGAGACCAGTCGGATGGTCCTCACGTCGTTAAGTGTGAATATTAGGTTGTCCATTTTTTTCCATCATTTTTTGTGGTACTATGTTAAGCTCCCCGTACCCCTTCCATACTGACACGTCAAGTACTTTACGAAACGAAGAGGCCACCGCTTGTCGGTACTGCTCCGTGTCCATGATCTTGAGGTTGTAGGCATCCACGAACGAGTCCCGTGAGAACAGCCCTTTTTCACCGATACCAAGTAGCACACGGGGGATCGTTGAGGCACTAATAATGTGATCACGTGCCTCCCTGTTTTGATTAACGAACCTTTTATCTGAATCCGGGGGGGTCATCTGTTCAATGAGAGAGACCTGTGAGAGAGCCCCCTCCGTGTTCACTGGCATGGGCAGGAGTACAGACCGGCCGGCGTGCTCTGCCCCGTGAAGCTTTTTCAATTGCTCTTCAAGCTTGTTAACAGCATCATCGGCACCGGCGCCACCTTTGTTTGTAGGGACTTTAATCAGCGTCTGGGCAGAGAAGCCCCGTTTTATACTAGAAAACTGAAACACCTGCGTCTCGTGCTGGTACTCTGCAGATAAGATTGCAGTGTGCAGGGGGGCTTTCGGGTAAATTTTACCATCGCCTGAAAAGTACATTAACTGCCCGTGGTAACCAGAGACCCCCATCTCGGCCATACGGGATACGGGGTCAAATTTCCTGAAAGAATCAATTAAAAAACCATCATCTGTCCCCCATCGTGCACCGTCGCCGGCACCGTTCCATTTTTTAACACGGCACTGGGGGGTCTCCTTGCACTTGCGAACCAGCGATGGGTCAACTGCAAAGATTTCAATGACCTCGCCTAACAAGTTAAAATTTAAATGAAGGGCAAAGCAAAACAAACGGGCATAACCTACAGTAATGCTCTGGGACAGCACCTCGTTAAGGGTCTCCCCTTCACGGTTAACCACCTCGTTACCTATATCCCCGTCAAAGCCCTGGCCTAAAATGAATTCAGAAAACCTACGTGTACAACCGGAGGCAGTTGGGCTTAAATCGATTGCACGGTTTACCCGCTCTTGGTATAAGTTATCTGAACCGTTTCGTATTATTTCGTATGAAAAGAAGTCAGAGCCTACGGCTGGGGCCGAGGAGGCTTCAATTGAAGATATTACCGCCTTACTGTTGAACGAGGGCTCGTCCTTTTTTGCCTTTGTTTTGTTTTGTACTCCCATCTTTGCAAATATAGGGCTTTTTTGTTAAGGGCCACAATGTTCATTGATTACCTTTTTGAGGCAAATTTTTCAATCCCTGAAATGCCCAAAGAACCGCCGGCAAAGAACAGTAAGGAAGCAAAGATGTCAAAGGGCATATCGTCCCCTCGTACTGCATACATGGTGAAAGTATAGATGAGTGTCATAAAAGCGGCCAGCCGTTTGCTAGAAAAAGAATTATCAGCGTCTTTCAGCAAACATTTTAAAAATCCTATCATAAGGCTTCAAGATAATGGCTTTTTTTCAGCACCGCCCCCGGGCCTAATATATCAGAATCGAACAACTTCAATACAGAGGGGGGCACGGCCTCCCCTGCCTTCAATATTATTGTTTCAGTACCAAACCCTAGGGTACGGTATGGCAAGCCTTTCAGGAACGAAGCAAGGGGGTAATACTGCCCTCCGCTGGGCGTTGACTGGGTCGCTGGGCGTGCAATGGGCACGGGCTTAACCTTTCCTTTGTTTTTTGCCATCTTGTTCTATTATTTTATGGGCCAGGGCCTGCTTAAGTAAATGATCTGGGAGGTCGCCCAGGGCTTTTTGCCCAATAACCTCACCGCCAACCCTTAGCCTCCTGGTCCCTGTGTAACTATACATATACATTAATTTTGGACAATCCTTAACGCTTCCAAAGCCGCTAAGGTAGTAGGGCGGTCTGTTTTCTTAAACGTTACCGGGGGCAGGTTTTCTAGGCCTGTCTCAATAGTTGAAAGCGTAACCATTAATCCACCGCCGTTGGCAGGGTCTGCCGGGGTCTCCCCGTAGCTGGTCATTACCAGCCCCGAATCCGACCCGTAAACATTAGCAACCTCTTCTGAATCCAATACAACGATCGCCACTAGCCTCTCAAAATTAACAGTAGATACCAGCTCCGATTTAAGCGTTTGGGATGCCGACGGTATGTACATTACAAGCGTGTGTTTAAAACCGCTTTTACCACCTGTATTCTTTACCAGCTCGGTGCTCGGCACCGGGGCCGTAATCGGCAGGGTGTACTTTACCGCTTTATCACCCGTCTTAAGCGTTACCCCGGATATTTCACCAGTAGAAGAGTCTTCTATACGGGCGGACCCCTGCCAAGCCTCATAAGCCAAAAGATAAACAACGCCGGACACGCCCGAACGCCCAAGCCCGGTGCATCCGGGCACTTCAAAATCACTCAATAATTTGCATCCCATATCTTAAGGTTTAGCGGTGGAATTAATATAAACGATATCCTTGCCAGTCTTGTACTGCACGCCCATGTGAAACCTCATCAGCATTTTGTAGTTGGTGTCGGTGTTTACCCTCTTCATTATCTGCATGTTTTCAGTGTCGCCGTCCACCCATACCCCTTGTGTAAGGTTTGAGTTTTGCTTATGACTTGCAATGGTCGCAAATACAAAGTCGTCTGCAAGTCCATTGATAGCCACGAGCTTAATCCCTGCCCCGAACGCTTGGATGATCATCGAATTTGCCTTTACGTCCGTAACTGGTATCTGGGTCTGGCTTTTTGCACGGGCCGCATAGTACAGATCAAACGCTTTGATAGAACAAAACATGATAAGGTCGGGGCTTTGTCTTATACTTAAAGGCACAGCCTGCCTCAACGCATCTATACGATCAAGGATATTATCTACAGTCAGCACAGCAGCTGTGCCTACAAAGACAGCATCTGGGTCAGCGTCTATCAGCGTAGCAAAGCCGTCGTAATGCTTTAGGTACGCCTTTGTGCCGGTGGCCTTGGTATCCCCTATAGCGTGCAACTTATTCAGCTGGTTTTTAATGGCATCCATTGATGTAGCTAAAAAAACCTCCTTTATTTTGGGGTTTATTTTTAAGTCAATCGACGGCCCTTTTGGTTGGAAATTTGGAAAGTAGTTGAGCCAGTCCCCCACGTTTATAGTGTTTTTGTACATTATTTTATGAACATTTAAGCTCCTATGTGCGAAGGTTAAATTAGTTCCATTAAAATCTGCACCTGTAGGGTCTTCTACGTCGTCTGACAATGGGTTTTCGTCATGTATGGCGTTTGGCAAGGTTAACGGCTTACCGTCAACGTTCATAAACGTTTGGCAGTAAGGCCCCCACTGGAAACCAGGCCCCAAGGTTATTGCACGAATAATTGACCCCGATACCGACCCCGTGTAGGGGTTGTCTTGAATAATAGTTGGCATGTCTTTTTATTTTGGTTTAAATTTTGTTTTAATTTCTGTCTTTTGCATTGTTTTGCTCTTGAGTACAAAAAGCTATCTGGCTCGCTACTGTTGACAAGTGATTAGACTTCTCGTTACTGGTCTCGTTCTTATTTTCTACGTCAGGGATTTGGAAATTTGACCCCGTCGTTTTTGCAAAAGATTCCAAAAGGGCTTGCAAGCCTTCCACCTTTTTATTAATGCTTTTCACGGCCTCGGTCTCCCCGTCGACTGCATCGCCGGCCTTATTGGAGTCGCCTTTTGCATCGGGTTTTGAGTCGGGTTTTGAGTCGGGTTTTGCATCGCCAGGCATTGATTTTTTAACCTCTTTTAAAGAGGCTTCAAGAGCGTCGACCCGTGCTTTTAAAGCATCAAAGTCCTCGGTGGTTACTATCATGTTAGCATCGCCCTTGTTTGTTATTTCGGGCACTACAACGTCAACGACCTCGCCTATTTCATTAAGGATAATATCAGTCCTGTTCTGGAGTTTTACGCTCCCTTTTAACTGGGGCCCTGGGCCCAGCCTTGCAAGCTGGTCGCCCTTTACGGGCGTTGCGGAGTTGCTTAAGAATACGGCTCTCCCACCGTCTGCAAGGTGAACCTCCTGCATGGCTTTTGATTTTTTAAACATGTTAAATAATTTTGGTTTGTACTGTTGTGCCACCGCCACCATTTTGATAGCGCTCTGCCCCCTTACGGAGCTGTAATAATTTTCTTTTGATTGTGCCTTGTTCATAAAGGCCTGGTTACTGTTAGGGGCTTTTGAGAGGAGCTCGTCCGGCTTGCCCTCAACGACCTTGTACGGCTTGTTGTCTTTTCTTACAATGGTAAAAGAAGTGCCGAATTTTAAATCCACCGCCTCGCTGGCGGTCAGCCAGTGATCACCTTCGTAGGGCGGTTTAAAAACCTTGTTGAGAAAATCCTTATTCACCCCTTTGTTCAGAAGGCGGTCATAGGCCATATCGTTGAATTTGCGCAACCGATCGTAGTCCCCCTTGGTCAGGTCTTTCTCGCTTACCCACCATGGGGGCTGGGCCACGTGCAACATTATATCCACGTCAGCCTCAAACTCGACTGTATCACAAGAGGCCATAAGGAGGGCCGCATACGAAGCAACCAGGCCTATCCCAATAAAAACGGTCTCCCCGTCATGCCTCGAAAGGGCATCGTGAATCCTAGCCCCGTCGGCTATAAAGCCCCCCGGGCAGGTCACCCATAGTTCAAGTCGCTCTCCTGAGGGGACTGCATTGATTTCAGCCACCGTTTTGTCAATGCCCTCCTCCCAGTTATCAATTTCACTAGTCAGATATATTTTAGCCATGCGCAAATATATTAATATTTTTATTTGATACCAAAATATTTAGTTTTTTTACTGTCAAAGTTCTTTAAGGTGGACGATACCCAGTCAACGTCTTTAGTGCCTTGCAAAGATAGCAACCATATTTTAGCCTTGTAACCTGTTTGGTATTGAAGTGCCCTGGCTATCTTTTGGGTGGTGTTACCGTTTTTATCACTGTCCGCCTGTACAAGCACCAAATGATCAAGGCCTTTGTAAGTAAACCCCGTGCCCCCTGAATTCACCAGCGCCAAAGTGTCTATCTCACCGTTCTGAAAAGCGTCCAAACAATCCCCGTTGCTCTTACTGTTGAACACGTGGGGGCATAAGGCTTTTGACTGCTCAATAGTACCGCAAAATAGCAATTTACGCCCTTTTAAGTCCCCTATCAGGCGACGGGCGACCGCCAGCTTTGACGGGGAGGACTTTACCGCCCTCATCCGCCCTAATATTGCAAACCGGGCCGCTTCTGACTTAAACCCGTGCATCTTTACGGACTCCTTTGCCCTGTTATCGTGATATGCATAGTTGGACGCTTCTGAACGGGAGGAGATGGGGACTTTTAAAACGTTAACCGAATAGTTTGAAAGGATTCCAAGGGCCACCGCCTGGTTTAGGCTAACCTCGTGCATTACCTCAAGTCCAAGCCTCCCGTACAGTTCTTTTTTAGCCTTGTGCTTTGACGGCGTGCCGGTCATTGAAACGACACCGCCACGTAGCTCCCCGTTTAGCAACGTCTTGAGGTTGTTCTCTGTGGCAAAATGGTCCTCGTCAAGTACTATCAGCCCGAACTCCCCGGTGCGTTTGTTCAACGAAGCCCACGTGCTTGTACTAAGGTTTGCAAGGGACTCCCCGGCCCCCCACTTCCTGAACTCAAAGGGGATATCATCCTTGGCCAGCTTTAAAGAAGGGGTAACCCATAGTACAGACGGGGGGGCATCCCTTTTTATCAAGTCGATCGCCAGCTTTGTCTTGCCAAAACGGGGCGGTAACAACACACGGTAACGCCCATGGCACGTCCCGGGGCGAGGTATCGCTCGCAGGACGCTTTCCTGCATTTGGTTTTTTAAAGATTCAAGACTGTTGTTCATTTTTTTCTTTTCTTTTTTTTTTAACTAATCGTAATCGCTACTGTAGTCAATATCATAATAATCGCCGTGGGCGTTAGAAACCTCCGCCGTAAACCGAACGAAGGCCGTTAATGAATAAAAGGGCGATGTGTCCACCTCAAAGAGAAAAACACCGTTAAAAAGCTTTAACGGCTCTTTTGTAACCAGTAACGGTGTCCTAGAAAGGGATTCACCCTTCAAATTTAACTGATCGCAGTATATATTCGTCTCACTGTAACCTATGTCGTTTACTCTTGAACGGATGTAAGACCCTGGCAGGGGGTATCCTTTTACATAACGCTTGGTAATACCTGAATCGGTAAAGCCCGGGGACACGGGGGCGGAGGCATGTACAAGCAGTATCTCGGGGGTTGTTTCGTTGTCAACAGACGGGCTGACCCAGTCATAGTCTAGCCCTCCCCGGCACGATTCACGGTACTGTATGTTAAAGCATACCGACAGCCCCGTGCCCCCGTCCTTCATGTCAATGCCAGTCGATATTAAGTCCGCAGGGGTAGAGATGTCGGCCACGACCTCGCCGTTTGAAGAGGATGGGAATATGTCGTAATCGGTAATGATCTCCCCTGCGTCCTGGTCGCCCGAAGAGGACGACGGATCTACGTACCGGACTTCCAAGCCCCAGTCCTGTTTGTAGTTCAGCACGCCCCCTTGCATGTCCTCGGCTTTGACAAAAATGAAACGGGCATCGGTGCGTACCGTCTCCCTGTCTTCACTTATGTACAATGCCTTCGCCGTTATTGGCTTTAAACCCTCTGCAAAGAAAACAATGTAATCGCCCGGTTTTAAAAGCCCCGGGGCCAAGGCACTTTGGAGTGCAAGGGAGCACCGCCCGTTAACGTTGGAAATATACGAGAGCCCTATGTCCGCCCGACGTAAATCCACGTTAAGGGGGGCGTAGGCAGGAAATATGTTGGACCACTGCCCGTCGGCATCCTTTTTTAAGGGGTAGCCATCACGATTTAAGGTTAACCCCATGCTTTTTTTATTGCTTTTTTCACCCTTTCTTTCTCAAACGCCACCGCCACCGATTTAATTTCCTTAATCCCCTCGCTTAATACCAGTTTTACTTGAAGTCGCCGGCTCTTGTCAGTAAAAAGCCTTGTGCCATGCTTGGCTATTTTACTGCAGATGGTATCTGTTATTGCCCAAACGGCTTTTTTTGGGGGCTTTAAGCGTCTTTCTACCCATTCCTTTATAATATCGAACGGGGGACGCTTGCCAGGCCCCCTGCCGTAAAGCAAATAATGCACACGGGGTAGCCATACAATGGAAACCGCACCGCCTTTTACTTTGTGCTTTACGGACTGCACGGCTTTTGCGGTGTCCACCAGCCCTTTTTTAAAGAATTCAGCCCTTATGCCGGATGCCATCTTCTTTCCTATAATATCAAGTTCCTTGCTCATCTCTTTGTTGCCTCGTTTTGGCGCTTAACCTCGTGTGCCTCTGTTGCAAGGCGGACGTGATAAGCTATCAAATGCCTTCGGGCGGTGTCTAAATCCATTTCTAGGACACCGTCCATTGTCATGTTTAAAAGTTCGCACAGTTTTTGGATGGTGCTCTCCTTTCCTGTCTTTCTAGCAATTTTTTTGAGTACGTTATTTTTAGGTGTCGCAGGCGCAAGGCCATCGTAAAGGCTTGAGACCAGAGCATTGTGCGAATCCTCCCCCTGCTGGTAAGCTTGTACAAAAAAAAAGCCTGGGGCAGTACGTCTTTCCATGGCATTGAAGCTAGCCGGCGGTACACCCCCTCCGTCTTCTCAATATCGGTGCAGGATTCAGGCAGGAGGCCCAGGGCAAGGCAGTACATCCGCCAGCTGGTACTTTGTAATGATGCCCTCCTCCTCTCGCTGTGCAAAAAGGTCAAAAAAGTAACTTTGGTAAAACTGCCAAATGGAGATGCCTTTTACGGATATGTACTTGCCTTCAAAACAGAGGTACTCCCTTGTCTCTTTTACCGTAGCCACTATATCAATATCAAACAAGCATGCATGTAGGTGGCGGAGCGTGCCCCCTTTGGACGGCTTTAGCTTTGCCTTGCGCAACCGTTCTAGGGTCTCGCCGGTGAATATGGAAAGATACCCGGGCAGGTCGCAGGCGTGCCCCCGTATCATAATATCGTTAAACTGTTCAAATGTAAGCTTTGAACATGGGGGCACTTTATACCTCTTTTTTTCAATCTCAATATCAAACATTTCAGAATGCAAAAAGTTGGATTAACGAAACATTGCCCTTGGCAAACTGCCAGACAAGTATGGCAAAAAGTACAAGGCGGATGCCCTGGGTTACAAGCTTGCCTACGTCCAAACGCCCTGGCCCGCCGTCGTTACTGTTAATGTTATCTGCAAGGTCTCCAAGGACTGGGATTGACAGCCCTGCCGTCTTTAAGCCCACTTTTAAGGCCTTGCCGGCAAAGGTCTGGGCAAAGGGCTTGCGAAACCTGAAAGCATTGCGCCTGGGCCTTTTGTGTATGATTCTAGTATTGTTCATTTGTTTGTTTTTTTGTTTTCATTGTTTTTATTTTTAATCCACGGACGGCTCTGTTTTGTTTGATTCAAGACGGCGGATAGAAAGCAAGCGCCTCTTGTCATAGGGCAGTATGCATACGCCCCCGTCCCCCGTAACACGCCCCCGTCCACCGTTACCACACAGTACAAACAAGTCGGTGCCGTGCTCTCGTATGAACAAACCGGCCCGCCCCTTTAAGAACCCGGTGCCTTCTATTTTTGACGAGGGGGACTCCCCGTGCCAAAACACGCACACGTCCCCAAGCAGTGGGGCTTGGCCGTCGTACTCCGGCCAGGCAGAGGGGGGTATAATATCATAATGCACGGGCTCGCCTTTGTCTAGCCATCCACGGTCGTCAGGCGAATGGTTGTAAGGGAGGCCGGCCAGACGGGCACACCAACTCAAAAAAACACTGCCCCACCCAAAGGGGGCGACGGCTTCCTTTGACTGGCCAATACCGTATAGGTATTTTACTATATCCGGGCACCCACCGCCGTCCATTGGTCCAGAAACCCCGTACTCGCCCAAGGCGATGCGCATCATGTTAACTGTCCTGTCCATTCAACAAAAGTACTAACCTAAATTTAAAATACCAAATGTACCGAAGCATAACGGGAGGCATCAATGCCGTGCTCATCGCACGACTGGTCTGGGAACTCAATAATAGTATCATGCCCGGCGATCGTACGGCGTTGGTACTTGTAACCCTCCGCCTCTTTTATTAAGTTTTCAGAGCTTTTATGAATAAAAATATCGTACTGTTTGATTAACCTTATATCTGCAACAAGACCGTTTTTTTTAGGGGCGGAGACTGCCTGTAGGCCGTTCTCTCTTAGCGTTGTTATGAATTGCTTTGGGTTGTGATCGCACAACAGTAGGTCATCCTTAAACGAAGGACTGCCCTTTATTGCATCTGCCACGTCCTGAATGCCAGCATCCGATGCGTAAAAAAGCTCCTCCCAGTACAACCGCTTGTTAACGTGATCAAAACAAACCTTTACGGCCGCCATAGGGTCCCGTCCCCCAAAGTCAACGCCGATCGCCTCGTGAAAGTCCACGCCGGCCGGCAGTTTGTCGAACGTTTTGAACTTGAAGATACGCCCCTCCACGAACCCGACCAGCCCCAGCCCAAAAACCCTCCAGTAGTTCTCATCGGGGCGGATGCCCCACGGGGCGGTGCTTTCAATTGCAGACCGCTCCGCATCGGGGAGGTACTCGTTGTCTTGGTATGTAAGCTTCAAGTAATCGCACGCACCTGTCTCAATGCTATACGGCGGTTCTGGGCCCATACCGAATAC
>JACSEL010000053.1_pt1 | contig 12258 bp, 13 predicted proteins | sample 8223121 | NCBI WGS metagenome assembly JACSEL01 (sample SAMN15704502, study PRJNA253121) | viral metagenome | isolation source: viral DNA from sea star tissue collected in USA, Friday Harbor USA, Seattle... | host: Pycnopodia helianthoides | collected 2013 | reverse complement strand
GTTCCAACGGTGGTTTTCTCATAGGTAGCGGACTTGCCAGGGCACCGACCAAAGGCACACAGCGGGCCTTCACCAAAGAGTTGTTGGATGCAACCATGCAGTCGGCATACCAGGAAGGTGCGAATGTTCGTAAAGTTGTTTGCTCACCACATGTCAAGTCGGAATTTGTCAAGTTCATGAGTGACACCAACGTTGCGTCGTTCAGGTATGCCGCCAACTCCGGCACCAAAAACACCATTGTTGGCACAGCGGACATGTATGAAGGACCGTTCGGTAGAGTGGCAATTGAGCCAAACAGAGTTATGGCCACCAATGCCGATCTGGCACGGAATGCATTTCTGATTGATCCGTCGATGCTGGAGATGCTGATGCTCAGACCAATTCAGGAAGTCCCCAATTTGGCAAAGACTTCCGATGCTGTCAAAGGCGTTATTCTGGCGGAGGGAACTTTGAAGGTCAAGAATGAGGCAGGCCTTGGAGTTATTGCCGACCTTTATGGTCTTACTGCTGCCACCTAATGAATGGAGCGGTCAAACAAAAATATCATAACTTGAGAAGGCGTGTCATGAGTGGAACGACAAAGAAACCTGTACCTGCAATTGAACTAGTCCCTGTTACGCTTATTACCGATTGGTGGGATGGTGATGGTGTCCGATATTCCGCTAGGGAAACTGTTAAGGTCACTGTGTCTGTTGCCGCCCAAATGGTGAGAGCGGGCATTGCCCTGGAGAGCGAAAAGTAATGAGCTGGAAGCTGCACGAACGGGATAATGAAACCGGTCGGAGTGTCTGGATCAATCGTGATGGTGAAGACCTTCATTGGAAAATCACCTACAGTTCCGACGATATTGTTGACAGTAATCGGGTAGCCTTCAACGACAGCATTGGAAAAAGATGGGATACTGGCAAAATAATAGCCAGTATCCCGCTCAATGTATATTATGACCAGCTTGCTGAAGCTCAAGATCAAGGTGACGACAGGTATGTTTCCGCTTGGCTTAACGACACTGACAATCAGGCATTCAGAACATTTCGGGGTAAGGTATGATCATAGGCAACAAAATAGAACTGATTGTTGAAGCCGGTATTCGTGCAAACGATAAAAATGCCGCTGCCCGCAAGGATATCTTTGTGGGACTGGCCGAGCGTGCAATCAACGATATCTTTGTTGGTTTTCCGGCTGAAACAACGCTAAAAGGTCCAAAGGCACCCTTGCCAAAATACTACCGATCCGCTGTGCAACTCACCTATGATGATCGTCAGCTGCAATTGGTGGATATGTCCAAAGCCAAGGCTGGTGATTGGTATTATTGGATATGGGACGGCCATGTCCACGTAGGTACCAAATTCTTGCAGGAGAATACCAGAGAATACCACTTTAAGTATATGGAGGAAATCAAGCCTTTGAGCGACGATTGTCCCACACCCTTCCTGGAAAACTACCCCGAAATATATCTGACAGCGGTCACCAGCCAGATATTGAAAGCCAACATGGAATTTGAAACTTCAAACCTTTTGGATAATCGCCTCTATGAATTGGTCACAAGAACCAATAGAGCCATCGCTATCAAAGAACACTCCGGCAAAGAGGAGATACCTGGATGTCAGTAAGGGAGGTTTTGAATAGTGTCAGGATTGCCACGGGTATTGAACCGGCTACATCCACAGACTGGGAGGATACGCAGCTCCGGCATTTTGTTGTTTCTGCTGCCGAACTGATTGCCAATTATGCACCGTGGGAACAAACACTCAAAAACTGGTATGTTCCCGGTAGTTGTTTGCCGTTTAAGCATCGTGCCGAATACAGAATTGCACTCCCTGAGGATATTCGAAGACTACTTTCGGTCCGGCTGAATTCCGACGATACTGTATCGAGATTGATAACGGATACCAAAACGTGGGAGGCAATGACTCGAAACCCGCCAGTTCATTGTTACCATCATCTCAATAGTGGTGACCTCTGTATGCTTCCAGCACTGGATGCAGGTGGTGCTGTAGTGGCATATGCAGGTATGAGCTATCTCAAAAGTGGATACATAGGTACAGCACCGACTGATGACGAAGAGTTTCTGTTTCCCTCTCAATTGGTGGAGCTTGGTGCAATATGGAAATGGAAACAGCAAAAAGGCCTGGACTACGAACCACAGAAAGCCGAGTTTGACCAGGCACTTGACCTAGCTGTCCAACATGACCGTGGAGGTGGTTAATGCCTCTATCACAAATATTCACCATTCCAGCACCGACGCAAGGATTGGTTACAAATACCCCTTCAGGTGCAGGACAGCTAAATACAGCACGCTTTATGGAGAATTTCTTTCCGTCAAGTGAAGGTGTATCACCACGTGGTGGAACAAAACTCAGGGTGCGTGTTCCCTCTGCCATCACAAGTGTGGTTGATTACAACTATGATGGGAAAAAAAGACATTTTGTAGCTACAGAAACGGCTATCTATGGGTTTGACGGTGATACTCCTGAGGGTTCCACACTGGATGTCCCGGATGTACCGGATCTTGCGTCCGGCAGGTTTTCTGTGGTCGTTATGGGTAATCGCGAAGGTACATTTCTTCTGTGGTTTAACGGGGATAACCCGGCCCAGATTTATGATGGTACAGACTGGACCGTGACCGACAGCTACAATATCGTCGATGCTGAAGGTGATATAGCAGGCAGTCTCCCGGCCAGCGATGTTAATTTTTCATGGGTATATGATAACCGGCTGATCCTTTTGGAGAAAGACAGTCTTAATGCTTATGCACTCTCCACCGGCAAGATCGATGGTAATGTTACAGATATCCCTGCATTGACCTCAGTATTTGCCAGGGGATCATACCTGGTATCTGGCGGAGTGTGGTCCAGTGATTCCGGTTCGGGTATAGATGACAGATGTATATTCATCGCCAATTCCGGTGAGGTAGCGGTATATACTGGTGATCCCGATGTCGAGACCGGGCCAAACGCCTGGCAATTGGCGGGTATCTTTGATATTGGCCGACCAGTTTCTAAGTATGGTTCGTTTCGGATTGGTGGTGACTGGTGCGTTGCCACGGATACCGGTATTATCCCGATGCAGGCTGTATTAGGGAGGGATGTCAGTGCCTTGTCGGTGGTGAGTCTTACCCGTCCTATCGAAGATGAATGGAAAAAAGCCATATCAAAAACCAGTGAGCTTCTCCGGGAAGATTGGCACGTAATCCGATGGGAAGACCGGGATATGTTATTGGTTGCACCCTCGACAGTGTCCGAAGACAAGGACAGCTTTATCTTTGTGGCAAATACCCAAAACAATGCCTGGACTACATTCACCGGATGGGATGTCAACGCGTTTGGTATTTTTGATCAGATACTATTTTATGGTAATCATCAGGGTGAATTGTTTCAGTGCGATCATGGTGGTACTGATGATGGCGAGCCGTTTATCTGCCGGCTATGCACTGAGTTTACCAATTGCGGGAACTATGGAAGTTTCAAGGTTGTAGGTGGTATTAGACCGACCTGGAAATACAATACTACCGTGGACATAACATCCGATGTTACTATGGACCATGATAGCAGTTTTCGGCATGATCCAAAGATTGGTCGGTTTGTTACTAACGAACCTTTGTGGGATTTGGCTCACTGGGATGAATTTGAATGGGCCGGTGATATTATCGACGACTACAAGGCTAAATGGCAAGTAGTCAGTGGTCACGGATCCTGGCTGGCATATCAAGCTCAACTTGCTAGCAATCACGGAGAGCGTGTGGATTGCACTTTGCTTTCAGTCGAAATAAGCTTTACCACTGGTACAGCTTTTAACTAGGAAATACACAGATGGCATATAACCCTTTTTTGCAGGACCTGCTGAATTTTGGTGGTAAGGCACTCATCGCCCGGGAGCTTGCCAAAAGTAACACACCGGTCAATCCCATAATGAGTCAGGCTGATCTTGAGAGTAGTGCAAATCGCCAGGCACGATATGGGCAACAAGCCCTGGATTATTCCCTGCGAAAGTCCCAGCCGGACCAATACACACCGGGTGGTCGTCTTGTTTATGATCCACAGACTGACAGGCTGGTAACTACTTTGTCACCACGAGAACAGGCTATTTATGATCAGGAGCAACGTACCCGATATAACTATGGTAGATTAGCAGGAGAACAACAACAGAGCCTCTACGATATGGTAAAAGACCCTTTGGATACATCAGGGCTTACACCTCGTGGAGACATAAGAAACGCACCCTTGCCAATCTTACCGGGATTCACCAGTGGAAATCAGGAGCGGGATCGGGTTTATGATGATGTCATGGGCAGGTTTATCTCAGGGCAGCCGTTGCCGTCACAGGAATACAGAGGTCCTCAAAGTGGTCTTATGGGGAGTATCAACCCACAAGGTGGTTCACAGGGCGGACTTGGTAATTCCCCACAGGGCGGTCTTATGGGAGGCATTAGTTCTCAACCTGGCCAAGTCTTTGGTTCACAGGGAGGTGTTACACCTCAGACCGGCACATCGTACAACAGTGGAATGGCCGCATTTGACCGACTTCCTGCCAGCGGTCCTGTGGAAGCTCCAGTGCCTGCCAATGCATTGCCTACACCAATGACAGCGGCGGAAGGCGGGTGGCCCGAGAGGCCTTCATACTCTGCTGGTGGCGGCACTTCACCGTGGAGTGCATTTATTGCAAATTTATTGGGAACAGCCGAGGGGCAGAAACTGTTAGCTTCAGGTTGGGACGCAATAACTCAAGCATGGAATGCCTGGCAAGGGGATACATCGGAAGGATTTACCCAGCCCGATATTGGGGATGTTCCAGCATCGGTAACGTATCCCGAGGGAGGTGAGCCTGAACCATACAAGCCTGATGAGGGTTTCAGCCAACCCGATATTGGGGATGTTCCGGTAACGTATCCCGCTGCACCGCCAGTACAAACTGCACCACGACCACTGCCACCAGTACAAACTGCACCACGACCACTGCCACCGGGTTACGTGTCGCAGCCAGAACCTGGTACACCAGACAATCGTGATTTTAAATTGGCTCAAATTGCCAGAGGGGAGTTACCGTTAGGGGAGTATTTTGGCACGGAAGTCAGCGATCCCCGCCAACGGAAACTTGGTGAAAATATCGACAATGCAGAATATGTCAAAATGGTGTCTGATTTAGGCTTCCCGCCTGAGAGTTTGCCGACATCTATATTTGCTTTTAATCCCGCAATGGATCCAAGTAGAATGCCAGCCGAAGTCTTTGATAGCAACTTGTGGGACGAACGTGGAAGTATGCCAGCATCGGTAACGTCCCGAGGTGAGCCTGAACCATACCAGCCGGATGAGGGTTTCAGCCAACCAGATATTGGGGATATTCCGGCATCGGTATCACCAGAGCCGGATACACCAGGCAATAGGTTTTTCAAGATTGCACAGATTGCCAGGGGCGAGTTACCATTAGGGCAGTATAGGGGACAGGAAGCCAGCGATCCCCGTCAACGGAAACTTGGTGTAAATATCGGGGAAGCTGAATATGTCAAAATGGTAACGGATATGGGCTTTCCACCTGAAAGCTTGCCACCATCTTTATTTTCCTTAAATCCGGCAATGGATTCAAGCAGGACTCCTGCACAGGTATTTGATACTCCTGGCTTACGGAACGAACGTGGAAGTATGCCAGACATCGGGGATATTCCGGCCGGAACTACATCACGACCATTGCCACCGGGTTACGTGTCGCAGCCTGAACCACAACCTGTACTGCCACCGCCTGTACTGCCTGAACCACAACGGCCGTTAGGGAATCCCTTGCTGACCGCTGGTTTCTCCACCCGGCCTATAACACCAAACAAACCTTCCGGTGGGGTATTTGACAGGTTGAATCCTGATGGTTCATGGCCCGCTCCGGTTGCCAAGCCTTCCGGCACACCACTGGCCGCCGTGTACGAAATGGGTAGGAATGTTGACGGCACACCTGTAAAAGGGATTGATGTGGCACCACCGAGACCTGTATTTGGTCCACCAATGCCTGAACCACCGGTGGAGGATACTGTTGACCCTGGTATGGTGGAAGTACCAAGGGGGATAACCGGCACTTATGGTGAGGCAATCGCAAACAGGAGACCTTATAGCCGGCCAACTCAAGCGGGCATTGAGAGCTTCATGAACCTGGGCGGGAATGCCGGTTCAGGTGCAGGCAGATTTGGACACCCTGCATTCAACAAGAGAGGTCCGGCAATCCCGACTACCCCTGCCGGAATAGCCCGGAAACAGCGCGAGGATGAGGTAGCCATTAGAGGTTTCAAGCTGGCACAGATTGCCAGGGGCGAATTACCGTTAGGGCAGTATCGTGGCCAGGAAGCCCGTGACCCTCGTCAACGCACGCTGGGTGTCGATATCAAGCAGGCAGAGTATGACCGGATGTTGTCGGAAATGGGCTTTCCGGCCGAGAGGATGTCGGGGTCCGACTCAAGACCTGGCTTTGATCGCACGGGTGCATCACCAACAGCTCAATATGGTCCATTGGGCCAGTTGCCTGCATCGGGTCCGATATCCGGTGAGTTTAAGCAACCTGGCGGCTTGCTATCGCAGATTGGCGATGCCGGTCCCATTCAGGACAGATTCGCTGAAACAGGGGATATCGCCCGGGAGTTTGGTGCTACGGGTAGTATGTCCAATCCCTCTGATGCGTATCTTGAAAAATACGAGGCGGAAATACTCAAGCCGATGCAAAGGCGGCTGTTGAATGATCGGAAACAGGAGGAGAACAGCTTGCTCCGTCGAGGCATTGGGCCTGACAGCTCACTTTGGAAACGCAATGAAAATGCCTTCAACCAACGGATGGACAATGCCCGTCTGGCAGCAAACAGGGAAGCATTTGGCCGAGGGTTTCAAGTGCAGGGACGAGACTGGCAACAGGCACTTGGCCGTGGGCAATTTGCCAACCAGGCACAACAGCAGGCATACCAACAAATGCTAGGTCGTGGCCAATTTGGGTTGCAAGGGCAAGCTCAACGCTTTGACCAGGAAGCCACCCGTGGCCAATTTGGTAATCAGGCTCAAGAACAGGCTTATCAACAGGCACTGGCCACTACCCAGTTTGCCAATCAGGCACAACAGCAGGCATACCAACAAATGCTAGGTCGCGGTCAGTTTGGGTTACAAGGTCAAGGTCAACAATATGGTCAAGATGCTGGTCGTGCTGATATGGCCGGGAGAACTCAGCAAGCTGATTATGAACGGCAGCGGGATATGAATGCGTATAACGCTCGAGCCGCCCAACAGAACTTTGAGAACCAGCAGGCAAGAATGGCAGGGTTGACCGGACAACGTGCCGGCGAACTACAGGAACGGCAGGCATTGAGGACAGGTCGTCTGAATGAGCAATTCTCACTGGGTGACCGGAACCAGGTGAGTATGCCACAATTCCAAAGACCGGTTGCCGGCAGCTACTCCGCGCCTAATCTGTTGGGGTATGAACAGGAACAAAACGCACAAAACCAATTCAACACCAACCGTGGTGACAGCCAGAGGCGTGATATGTACAACACCTTTGGCCGGACAGCTCGATGGTTCGGTGGAAACAAAAACAATAGTAGTTGGTGGTAAGGAGATGAATATGAATAGTTGGTGGAATGGCATGACTTATGATCCTGCCGTCAAGAAAGTAAATGATCTTATGGCCGGCGGGGTGTCCCGCGAGGAGGCTGTCAAGATGGTGCAGGGTGGCAACCCCGGCACTGCCCAAACAGGGGCTGTCAATGGTGCGAATAGCAGACTCGGTCCGTGGTCCTCCTGGATGAAGGACCAATACAACGATTTGTTTCCATCCCCCCAATCAGCGAATGATCTGACCCATGATCCCGCCGTCAATAGAGTAAATGATCTTATGGGTCGTGGGGTATATCACCAGGATGCTGAACGGATGGTCAATGTTCCTGTTGGGTTTACCGACACCGCCCAACGAGGTTTTACTCCTGCATTGAATGCAATGGGGGGGCAACCATTGGGTGAGCCAAACACTGGTCGCGGTTTTGCTCCTGCATTTGATGGGATGGTTGGACAGGTTTCCCCTGCACCTGCTGCACTTAATGTATCCCCAGCACCCGCTGCACTTAATGTATCCCCTGTGCAGGCCACAGCACCCCGGGGATCAGGCACGGATTCTGCACTTGGCCGATTGTTGGCCAGGCAGGCCCGGTTGAACAGGGACCAGGGGGGCAATTTGGGTCAGGTCACATCAGGCAGTAATCTGGCTGGTCTGGCTCATTTGTTCAATTCATATGTTCGTGGTAAGGATGATCGCAAAAGGTCGGCCGAGCTTGAGAGTGTTGACCGTGAGGTATACGCAAAACTGGCCGAGAAAAAACGGAGAGAGGAAGCCCTACGGGCTGCCCGCAGGGAAGCTTTATTGCAGTCCCAGGGTGGAAACTACAATAGGACCAGCAGAATCCGTGAGGATTATGATACGTTTGGCAGCAGATAAAAATACAGAGGGAAATTATAATATGGCGTTTTACAACAATCAGGGACCAACCCAGGGTTTTTCCTTATTCCCCGAATATAACCAGCGTCCAACTGTACTACAGGGTGGTTATCCACCTCAAGGGTTTGGCACAGCCCCACAACAGGGGTATCCGGCACTTGCCCAATTGCTGCGTAAACAGGTACAACCAACCCCACAGCCAGGGCAGCAGCAGGTACTTGATGTAAGTCCTATGCAGACCCCAAGTCGCAGACAGCCTATGCAACCCCTTGGTCCACAGGCCGTCGAGAGGGCTGTCACGCCCCCCATGGAGGCACAGTCCGCCATGGCCGCAGGTGGGATGCCTGGTTCTTCAAGGGGAATGCCGATGGAGGCACAGTCCGCCATGGCCGCAGGTGGGATGCCTGGTTCTTCAAGGGGAATGCCGATGGAGGCACAGTCTGCCGAGGCCATTGAGGGGAGGCCAACAGGTAAGGAAGATAGTGATAAGCCTACTATCAGACAGGTATGGGAAGCTCAAGCCAAAAGTCTTTATGATAATGTTGCGAGGTACAACAAGATAAAGGCCGATCCCCTTTACACAGATTTGTTGAACAGGCCGGAAATTTCATGGATGCGTGATGCAGAGTATGATTACACAATGTTTAAGGATGATTATAAACTTGCTTCTGATGAATGGGCCAAAAACGAGCCTGCATTTAAGGAAATCGATGATATTCTAAGAAATACGAATGCACAGTATGAGATAATAAAAGATGGATATTCGGGAAAGACGCCCATTTCCGATGTGGGAATAGCAACCGCCTATTTGAAAGCTATTGATCCTGATTCCGTTGCCCGTGAAAGTGAAGTCCAATCGGTTTACAGGGCAGGGGCGCCATCGGAAGTATTTATACAGAAAATAAGGAATATTCGAAACGGGGAAGGGAAGATGCCACCAAGATTGCGGGATGATATCATGCAACGTATCGAGGAGATGAAAAACGCCCGCATTCGTGCCGCAGACAGCTATATTTCAAACGAAAAGGAAAGCTTTATTCAAACCCATGGTAACCACGGCCGTTACAGAATTGCCCGTGTATTTAAGGACCGGAAATATAAGCCCACGGCCTTCACACCTGGAGTCAAACTGAACCGTATTAATGAGCTGAAAAAAAAGGGGACATTTACACCTGAACAGGAGGCCGCGAGGCAAAAAGAGAGGCAAAAACTTGAAGCCGAGCTGCCACCAGGGTTCCAGGCGGGGAGGGAGACAAAAACGGACTACGACCCCGATGCTATTGATATAGGCGTGGACATGGGTGAGATTCTTGCCGATAGTCTCACACTCGGCGGGTATGGTAATTTAAAAGCTAGCTGGGATTCATTCAAAACGGGAGTAAGTTTTGATGATGCCCTGGCTATACATAAGAACCAACTTGGCGTGACGTCAAGTGAATACCCCTTGACGTCAACAGCAGCCTACGGATTAGGTAAACTCGCCCTCGGTCTTCTGATGTTACGGACTGGAGGGAAGGTCCCCTGGGGTAAAGGGTTGAAAACTGTGGCTGGTAAAGGCTTAACGAGGAAGGCCGCAAGTTTTTACGACAAATTGGGTCCTGTCGCCAAAAAGTTTTTTAGCAGTGGTATTGGACAATCTGCGACAACCGGAGCAGCAGCAGCAATCGGAACAACACTAGGGGTTGGGCTGTTAGGGGATTAACTCATTAAACAACAGGAACGAGATATGATCAAAAAAACTTTTAAAACAGGCCCTCCCTCCCTGCTGTCCCCGGAGGCCAGAAAAGCCTATGTCAAAAGGTTGCAAAGCCCCCGAAGGCCTGCTGCAAGTAATCCCCCCGCAAAGAACCGGGGTTTGCTTGATATGGTTAAACACCAGAAAAAATGAGTTGTTGTCAATATGTTAAAGGTTTCAGACGGAATTTTGATAACAGGGATATTGGCGGTCATCACCCAGCTTGCTGTTGTGCAAACTGACATAACCCACATAAAGGATGGTTTGAAGAGCGTCGCTGTGAGGATGTCGAAGCTCGAGGATTCAATGCTCACCAGCAAGGACGCTGAACAACTTATTGCCTTGAGAGATGCAAAATTCGAGGCGGTCAATGCCAGGATAGATTCAACCGAAAACAAAATAGATACTATAAGGCAAAAACTGGATGAGTAATAATCAGTGTTTTTTCCCGCAACAAAAGGATGTCCCAAAGTTTTACGGCAGACTAATGGGAAAAAATCAGGGCAAAGTGGTTTTGCCTTACAGAATGAAGCTGGCATGGGATACTTCAAAATTCATAAGCAGATTCAGTTGTCATAAAAAAGTGGTAGCACCCCTCAAAGCTATCTTTGAAGACGTATTGACTCATTATGGCCTGGAAGAAATACAGCGATTAAGACTCGACTTGTTTGGAGGCTGCCTGAATGTCAGAAAAATGCGTGGCGGCTCGAGCTATTCTATGCACTCATGGGGTATCGCTGTTGATCTTGATCCTGCACGTAATAAATTCAGGTGGGACAGTAGGCGGGCATCCTTTGCCAAAAAAGAGTATACTACGTTTTGGGAGATTGTTGAGAAACATGGAGCCACAAGTTTGGGACGCGAACGGGACTTTGATTGGATGCACTTTCAATTTGCCAGGCTAAATGACCGCAAAAAATAGTTGGAAAATAAGACGCAGAATAATCTATACAACTCTGGTGTTTTGTGCCGGTTGTGTTGTGTATTTGGTGTTTGCCGGACAAGATACTCAGTTGCATCAGATAATTGCGAATGGCGTTATTTTGCTTGCAGGATCGGTCATCGGGTCGTATATTTTCGGTGCGACATGGGATGATAAAAAACCGGAATAGGGAATCACCAAAAAGAGTATTAAAAACAATACTTTAGCTTATAAAAAACGTGAAAAGGAAATCACCGAAATGAGTCTAATGTTTATCAGGTTTGCGGTATGTTTGGCAGTGGCAGCGGGATTATATACAGTAATTGGAGGATCAATATTTTATGTGAGCAAACTGCAAGATGATATCCGAATATTGACAACCAATAATAGCAAGCTTGAAAACTCTGTTCAGCGGCAGGAAAGGCACATCGAGAGAACAGAGATGCTGTACAGAAGTGCTACCCTGTCCAGGGACAAACTGGCCAATGAACTGGCTGAATCCGATAGGCGAAGACAGACTATAACCCAGGAGTATAATTCCTATCGAGGGAGACTTGAAGATGCTGCCATTAAAAAGCCTGAAATTGTTGGGCGCAGTGCCACTGATGCTACTAATGCCGTCTTGCGCGACATTGCCGAAGAAACTGGACATAACAACAACACAGGTTCAGATTGAACGGCAGGTTTATCCCCGGCCGGCCGGTGTCGTAGCCCCCGAGGTCAAAGTAGTTGTTGTGACCCCTGATGGGGACAAAAAACCTTATGCTGTATTTGGTTATAATGAAAAAGATTACCTGACATTCGCACAGTGGCTGCAAGACATTTTGAGGTACATCAGGGATCAGAATGCGGTTATCAAAGCCTACGAGAACGAAGCTGTAAACCATAACAAGAGTTTGAAGGACCAAGAATAAATGACCGGCCATCCAGTTATTAAGAAATGCTAAATAACTGGTCGGCCGACCATATTACCCACATGGGAAAAATGGTCACTGTGCCGGTCGGCTTGACATGCCCAGGGTTTTGCCATGTCAGTTGCGGCTCGTGAAGCAGAGGAATCCTCAAGGGGAACAGTCATTCATCCTCCGTGGAAAAGGCCACCTATTAAGGGAAACTTAATAGGTGGCCAGCTTGACACCGCACCCCATAAAGA
>JACSEL010000052.1_pt1 | contig 12372 bp, 12 predicted proteins | sample 8223121 | NCBI WGS metagenome assembly JACSEL01 (sample SAMN15704502, study PRJNA253121) | viral metagenome | isolation source: viral DNA from sea star tissue collected in USA, Friday Harbor USA, Seattle... | host: Pycnopodia helianthoides | collected 2013 | reverse complement strand
GGGGGGTGGGTTGGGAGGGCGGCGACTGGTACGCCAACAAAACCGCCCTCCCGAACCTAGCCTCGTTTTGCAACCGACATTTAAGGATGGGCCTGGACAAGGAATACGACATGGTAGAAGTCGGCAGCCCGGATATTTTCCTATACCCCTACATATACCTCACCGGCCATGGCAATGTCGTTTTTAGTGCCCGCCAAGCAGAAAACCTAAGAAAATACATGATCGCCGGGGGCTTTCTCCATATCGACGACAATTACGGGATGGATCAATTCATACGGTTGGAAATGAAAAAGGTATTCCCCGGGCTCGAGCTCGTAGAACTGCCCTTCGATCACCCCATCTACCATCAAAAATTCAAATTAAAAAATGGCCTCCCCAAAATCCATGCCCACGACGGCAAACCGCCACAAGGCTTTGGGCTTATCTACGAAGGCCGGTTAGTCTGTTTCTACACCTACGAATCGGACCTTGGCAACGGCTGGGAAGACCAGCCCGTTTACAACGATCCGGAAAGCAAAAGGCAAGAAGCCCTGAAAATGGGCGCCAACATCCTGTCTTATGCGTTCACGTTTGGATCGTAAAGCCCCAACGACCCGGGGATCGGAAAAGACGGACGGGCTTGACAAGGTTACCTTACGCCGAGGGCATTTACGACAACATCCCCCAAACCGTTCATCGCATTGATCAACGATATTTCCCGGAACCCCTTAAGGTCGGCCAACCCAATGTCCATCAAGATAATTTTTTTGTTTTCCAATAAATACCGTCGCCTCACACCTTGGAGCAATGGGGACCTAGGGGTCATCCATGTGCTGCCATCATAAAAAGCAACATTGGCAAAACAAGAGTCCGTAATTAGTTTTTTTCGCACAATTAAAATATCGTCCGCCCCCCCCCTTTGCCGGAACAGCCCTGACAACCTGCTCCTATCCTCAAACTTGTAGTTATATAAAATTTGATCGTCCGCTATGGCCTTGAGGGAATGTACCCTTGGGGTTTGGTACGGTTCATATTCCACACTGCCCTGTTTTGCGCCATAGGACACACGGCATTTAAACTTGCCATCGCCTGGCAAATCCTTTAGCATATCCCGTAAAGACAGGGCCTTGCGCCCTGCGAAATAAGAACGGAAAGTCCGGTCCACCCTATCTTGGTGTAGGTCCAGTAGTGGGATGTTGCCATCCTGGCAACATATACTTTCAATGAACCGGCACATATACTTTATCGATCATTTCCTGGTATTCGGAACTTGCATTGCTTAGGAAGTGGATCCCCCCCCCACTTTTATAGATCAATTGATCGCCCTCTTTTCCAACAAACCGGATCATCACCCCACTGTCGAAATCAAATCCATCAAAATAGCCTACGACACCGGTATAGTATCCTCTTTCGTAACCTTCCACGCGGCCTATAATGTCCAGTGTCCCCTGCTTAGGCGCCCCGCAAATAGAGCCTGCCGGAAGTAGGGAATAAATAATCTCCCCCAATTGATTATGATAGCCCGGGGCCAATTGCCCCGTAATCTTTGAGCTTACCTGTAGCAAGCGTTTTTCATTGGTGCGTATTTCGTCCATATACCTGAAACTTTCCACCTTTACGCCTTTAGCGTGCTTGCTCATATCATTGCGGACCAAGTCCACGATTGTGGCATGTTCTGCCATTTCTTTATCGCTGCCCAAAATGATCTCGGCAGCATGGGGCAAGTCGGCATCTATAGTGCCTTTCATCGGAAAAGAGGATATTTCGCCTTTTTCTATTTTGACGAAAGTCTCAGGGGAAAAAACCACAAATTTATCTTTGTACCATAGCTTGTATTTGGCCTTGCTTTGATGGAAAATCCCCTGAAGGCCGACCTTGGCTTCAATAGCCGTTGGTTGCGTCAGGTTGAGCAGGTAAGTATTGCCCTTGGTAATTTCAGTATGCACCTGATCAAACTTAGACCGGTAAACACCGGGGGCGATCGGGCTTTTTATGAGACGGATTGGGACGTTGTCCACAACAGGGCTTTCAAAATTCCTGACCCCGTCGATGTCAAAAAGAACCGCTTCTTTGTCAACCTGGCCAATAGGGATAATATGGTTTTTCTCGCACTTAAAATCAACAATCAAAAGAAAGGAAGCCCCGACACTGGCCAGTCGGTTGATTTGCAGGATTGCCGATTCTTTATTCACCCTTTATCTTGTGCTTTTGCCCGGTTGCCCGGAACCACATCTTCTTTTCAAATGCCCAAAAGAAAGTAAACTGTCCGAAAAGGAAACCATAAGCCAGCAGTATTATGTTATAGATCGGAAGAATGAAAATATAGTAAAGCACGGTAAAAAAGGTATAATATTCCCCGTTATCCACAATCAGCCCAACTATCGGTTTTTTAAGGAACAGGACGGTAAAACCTGTACAGGCAAATACGGTCAGGACCAAGACCACCTGGCCAATACCCTCCAGTTTCCAACGGTTTTTTAATGATTGTAAAAAACCCATCTTTAATAAAACTTGCCCATGTATTTGTCCTTTCTCCCCATTTCGGACGAAGACTTGTCCAACACCAAAAATTGTTCCCAGAAGTCGTTTACCGGCAAGCCTGCTATCACTTTCACCGGTTCTTTCTTTACAGGGTGCAAAAAATCAAGCGCCCTTGCGTGCAAGTTGATACTTGCATCAGGGTTTGCCTTGGCAAAACCATATTTCACGTCCCCGCGGACCGGGCACCCCATAGATGCTAACTGAACCCGTATCTGATGTGGGCGGCCGGTCAGGGGCCTTACCTCCAATAAATAATGATCGTTCAGCTTGCCCAAAACCTTGTAATTTAATTCGGCCCTTTGTGTTCCGTCTTTAGGTTTCTCATAAGCCGTGGCCTTGTTTGCCCTCTCATCTTTTTTCAGGTAGTGGACGAGTTTGCCCTGCTCCTTGTATGGCTTTCTTTTTACCACGGCCCAATAGGACTTATTGATTTTTCGATCTTTGAATAGTTTGTTCATCCGCTCCAAAGCCTTGGAGGTGCGGGCGAAAACCACTGCGCCACTTACCGGCCTGTCCAGCCTATGGACAGTTCCCAGATACACATCCCCAGGCTTTTCATACTTGCTTTTGATGTATTCTTTACAATAATCGAGCAATGGCTTGTCCCTTGTTTTGTCGCCTTGTACCAATATGCCAGAAGCCTTATCGACAATCAAAAGGTGGTTATCTTCATATATGGCTATAAAAGGCTTGTTCATTACAAATTGATTTTCATGTTGACCTTAAAGAATAAATTATCACGGACGGACGGGTACGCATAGGCCCCATGCCTCAATACCGCATCAAAACCAAGCCCAAGGTAACCAATATCTAAATAGTTGAACCTGATCAGCTTTTTTAGCCCCACCCCAGACTCAAAGTAGCCGCCTTCCATCGTCATAAAGTTTAAATCCTTCCCTTCGTGCCGTTCGGGGCGCGATAGTGTGCCATAGCCTGCATTATGATATAATATAAATTCCGGCTTCATGATCCTGTTGGAAATCAAGAAGTTCCCAAAATTGTGGTTAAAAAACAGGCCAACTTGCTTATCCGATAAAAACTCGTAGACCTGCATGGTTTGGAAATATTCCGGAACGCTCAGTCTAGAGCCAGACGTCCCCAATCCTGTAATCATGTGCCCATAAGGCACATCCCCGGCAACATAAGCGGCACGGATGAGTATGTTGGATTTGCCTAAAAAGTATTTCTTTTTATACGCTAGGCTAGCGTCAAAGCGGGAATAACCAAAATCACTGCCCAGCCAGTCCTTGTCGGCATGGCCGTACTTGAAATTGAACACAGGAAAGTCATGATCAAAAAGCACCTTCTTGCCATAAAGGTCAAGGTACTGCTCGTTCCTCACGTACCTAAGCGAAAGGGATATTTCATTGATTTCAAAAAAACTGTTCGAATAGTCCGTTTGGTCATACCTATAATCATAGGTAGGTTGCTGCCGGGAGGTATAAATACTTGTTTGCGCATAAAGGAAAGGGGCTAACCGCCTATTCAAGCTAAGTTTATACGTCTCTTCCCGATCAAATAAATTGCCCTGGAACGACCTGATCAACTTGTCTATGCTAGGCGCCTTGCCTTCAAAAAAACGCTTCGAGCCCACTTCCCTTAGATCCTTTTGATAGGCAAAAAGCACATAGGTATCCGTTCGTTTTTCGAAGCTGTACTTCAGGCTCATGCCGTACTTCCATTCCCCGTCCCCAAGCCCGTACCCTGCATAACCCCCAATGGCCAACCTTTCCGAAAAGTGATCGTTCGTCCTAAGCCCTGCCCCTAGCCTGAACTTCTCATAGCTATTGATCACAAAAAAATCATCGATCCGCAAATCAACCTTCCCTAATTCCAAACTTAGCATAAGGACAGACTCCGCAAGCCCCTCTACTATCCGCAAGCCCCTGTAAAGTGAATCCGAGGCCATAAACGTATTGAGCTCCATAGAATCCAACGGCAATGCCCTGTTCGCCTCCAGTATCTCCTTTTGCTCTTCCTTGCCGGCCCGGTCCAGGGCAATCCCTACATCACTGAAATCCTTTTGGGCAAATTTCGTCTCAAGGTTTATATCGGACAGGTACCGGCGGTTCTCAAGCATTAAGTTCCTGCCATAGAACTTTAGTTCCTTGAAGATAATATCCGTATTAAGCTGGACCGGGAACCATTGCCCAAAGACCCTGTCATACCTTTGCCGTATGCGCACATCGATCTTCGAATTGGCCACGATCGACTTGGCGGTCACGTTGGTCAGCGCATAATCCTTCGCATGCACCCACAGCAACCCCTCCAGGCCATCGAACCGCTTGTTTTTTTTGGGCGCGTAGCTGACCACAAAAACGGTATCCATTTCAAATAAAGTAGTGTCCTCTATATAAAAATCGTATTGCGAAAGGCCCAAAGGGTTGATCGGGTTGATGTAGTCTTTGTCAAAAATATCGACGATGTCGTTATAAAAACCAAAAGGCTGGTACAGCCCGCTAAACGCCACAAAAAGCCCCCCACTCAGCCCAGAGACCTGGGCCGCAAGGATAGTCTCGTTCTTAAGGCCCGGCTTGATAAATTTCGTTTCCGATACGGACTCCGACACGTACAAGTGCCTCGTATCGAACGAACTGTCGACCCTTATCGGCTTGGGCCGCAATCCGCCCTTGTTTTTATTCTTTATCAATTTTTCCCGCTTGATCAAACGGGCCAGCGAATCCGAGATTTTGCCCTCGGCATCCAAACGGTAAACATCTTTGGTATAAGACCGGTAACTATACTGCGCGAACCTCGCAGGATCATGGCTTTTCCGGTTATCGATCACTTTCCGCACCAAAGCATTCGCAGGGTTTTCCCCGGCCTCAAAAACCAGCTCCCCAAGTTCTATTACCTCCTTTTCCATGTACACGGCGTGCGAACTGTTTAGCTCGGCCACCGTCATTTCCCGGCGGACAAACCCCACATGCTGAAAAACAATACTGCCTTCGTGCCCCGCAGGGACAGAAAGCCTAAACCGTCCATCAATATCGGAAATGGTGCCCGTACCGTCAACGGCCACGGTCACAAAGGGCAACGTTTCCTTGCCCCCTTCCGAAAAAACCTGCCCGTACACCTCCTGTGCCTTCAAAGGAACGGCCAAGGCCGATAAAAAAAGGGACAAGAACGCCAAAAGAGATATGTTCCTCACAATATCGTTATCCATATAAAAATACAAAAAGCCGGGCCTGCGGCAGAAGCCCACCACCACCCCGGCCATACCTGCCAAAGACAACCAAAAACCTTAAAATCAACTGTTTGAATTTATTTTAGCCCTGGCCTTTCCAGGCCATAAAAGCCACGCAATATTAAACCAAATAAGGGTATCGACTAAAAATAGGCAAGGAATGTTATCCCCATTAGTTCAAAAGACCCGCCTTGCCCGCCCGGGCACAAACCCCACATGCACGGGGCGGATCACATTCACTGCACCCAGTGAACCGGATTCACTGCACCTAGTGAACCGGATTCACTGCACCCAGTGAACCGGATTCACTGCACCCAGTGAATCGCATTCACTGCACCCAGTGAACCGGATTCACTGCACCCAGTGAGTCACATTCACTGCACCCAGTGAATCGCATTCACTGCACCTAGTGAATCGCATTCACTGCACCCAGTGAATCGCATTCACTGCACCCAGTGAATCGCATTCACTGCACCCAGTGAATCGCATTCACTGCACCCAGTGAATCGCATTCACTGCACCCAGTGAACCGGATTCACTGCACCCAGTGAACCGGATTCACTGCACCCAGTGAACCGGATTCACTGCACCCAGTGAACCGGATTCACTGCACCCAGTGAACCCGCATTCATGGCATGGCACGGGAAGCCCAGGCACGGGGCATCCCCCTTTTTCCCATACCGGGCACTTTAGGGCAGGAGGCCAGGCCATTGACGGCCGTGGCCGTCCGGCCTATTTAATGACCCTCCTGAATGCTTTTACGTTTTTTTTGTAGTAGGCCGCGTTGAGGCTGGACACAACGACCCCTTTTGAGGTAGAGGCGTGGATGAAATAAATGCCTTCATTGCTTACGGACGTGATCATCCCACTGTGATGCCATGTTTTGCGCTTGGCCTTGAACTTGAAGAAGACGATGTCGCCGGGCTTGATACCGCCCCAGCTTACTTTTTTGCCATGCTTGGCCTGCGCCTCCGCTGTCCTTGGGATTTTGTACCCGGCCTTGGCAAAGGAATTTTGCATCAATGCCGAGCAATCGATGCCGGCCCTGGACGTACCGCCATACCGGTAGGGCGTCCCCTTGTAAGCGTAAGCGGCCTGCACGGCATTTTGGACGGCCCTGGCCTTTTTCCCCTTCTTTTGTGCCGCCGCGCCCCCCCCCATGAGCAGGAGGGCCAGCAATAGCCATATCCCTTTTTTGTGCATGTTTCGATCTTATCATCTGCCCGTACCGCAGGGGGCCAAGTTAGCGAAAGGGGACGTTTTTAACGGGGGGTGTTACTTATGAATTTTACAATAATTATCTTTGTTGCCTTGTTGGCGACTATTATTTTGAATTATAAAAAAGGTTAAAAACTATGTCTTGGCAGTTTGAAGAAGAAGGGCCTTTGGGCGTACCGTTAAAGGATAAAGAAGACGAGGGCCGCACGCTCATGGTTTTCAATGACGAGGTCAATTCGTTCGGCCACGTCATCGAAACCTTGATGAAGGTATGCAAGCACGGACGGGCACAGGCAGAGCAGTGTACTTACATCATCCATTTTAATGGGAAATGCCAAGTGAAAAAAGGGACGTACGAGACGCTGGCGCCCATGAAAGAGGGTATTTTAAACGCGGGCATCCATGCGGCGATTAATTGAAATGGGGGATGGAATTTCCAAGTGAACTAATAGAAGAGGCGGTAAAGGAGATATCCAAGTTGCCCGGGATCGGCAAAAAGACGGCGCTAAGGCTGGTGCTGCACCTGCTCAAAGAAACAGGGTCAACCACCGAAAACCTGGCCGGATCGCTGGTGAGGCTGCGCCGGGACACGAAGTACTGCGCTACCTGCCACGTTATTTCGCACACGACGGAGTGTACTTGCCGGACCATCAGCCGGGACGTATCGGTGATTTGCGTGGTAGTCGATACGCCGGACCTGTTGGCCATCCGCGGCACCGGGCAGTACCAGGGGATGTTCCATGTATTGGGCGGGGTGATTTCGCCGATCGAAGGCATCGGCCCGGACGATTTGCATGTCCAGTCTTTGGTCGATCGGGTCAAAGCCTCGGACGGGGAGGTGAAAGAGGTGATCCTGGCCTTGAGCGCTACCATGGAAGGCGACACCACTTGTTTTTACCTTTCAAGAAAACTAGAGGGTAGCGGGGTGAAAATTTCAACGATTGCCCGCGGGATACCCATTGGGGGCGAGCTGGAATACGCCGATGAACTCACTTTAGGCCGGAGCATAGTAAGCCGCACAAGCTATTCCCCAGAGGGCGTATAAGCGGCCGCCCGGCCAAAGCCGCGCTTCTTTTGTTTTGGGGCATTTCGGGCGCCGGCGCGATCGGTTGCCCGCCCGTTGCGTTTGGGGATGGTGCTTCCTTGTATTTTTGGGGGCGTAGGTGTTGGTTTTTTTTACCCAATCCCTATGTGGATCGCCATTGCCTTGCCTAGCTTCGTGGCAGGACATTTCAAATATAAAGTTAATGGAACACTTATCGGACAGGGTCAAAAACATGGCGGAGTCGGCCACGCTAGCTATGGCAGCCAAGGCCCGTGAATTCAAGGAAAACGGGATCGACGTAATCAGCCTAAGTTTGGGGGAACCGGACTTTAAAACACCAAAGCACATACAAGAAGGGGCTAAAAAGGCCATTGATTCGGGGAAATATTTCGCCTACCCCCCCGTGAACGGCTATGCGGATTTGCGGCAAGCCATTTCGGATAAGTTTAAACATGAAAACGGGCTAGGCTATGCCGCAGATCAGATAGTTGTTTCTAACGGGGCCAAGCAGTCTATCGCAAACGTGATGATGGCACTGGTGGATCCGGGGGAGGAAGTAATCGTGCTGTCCCCATATTGGGTAAGCTACACTGCGGCGATCGGGTTGGCAGAAGGGGTGCCCGTATTGGTAAAAGGTACGCTTGAAAACGATTTTAAGCCGACAGCGGAACAAGTAAAAGCCGCCTTGACCGACAAGACGAAGGCTATCATATTTTCTTCCCCATGCAACCCTACCGGCTCGGTGTTTACCAAAGAAGAACTGGCCGGGATTGCCGGGGCGATCAAAGAAAGGGAAGGCGTGTACGTGATCTCTGACGAGATTTATGAGCACATCAATTTCTCAGGCGCCCATGCCAGTATCGGAGCGTTGCCGGGCATGCTCGAAAGGACCGTTACGGTAAACGGAATGGCCAAAGGATTTGCCATGACAGGATGGAGGGTCGGCTATATTGGCGCCCCGGCCTGGATTGCCAAAGCTTCCAATAAAATACAGGGGCAAGTTACGTCAGCTAACTGCAGTATTGCCCAGAGGGCCACGCTTACCGCACTGACTTCGGATATGAGGCCAACCCGGGCAATGACCGAACAGTATGGCAAGAGAAGGGCGTTAGTTTATGATCTTTTGAACCGTATTCCCGGGGTAAAGACCAACATGCCACAAGGGGCATTTTATTTTTTCCCTAATGTCAGCAGTTACTTTGGCAAGTCCGATGGGGCCATAAAGATAGGCAACGCCAGTGATCTTTGCCTCTACCTTTTGGGGAATGCCCATGTCTCATTGGTAACAGGAGAGGCTTTCGGCGATCCGGATTGTATTCGGTTGTCGTATGCCGCATCTGAAGAAAACCTAAAAGAAGCGCTTAAAAGGATAAAAGGTACGCTCGCAAAACTGACCTGATCATGAGACCATTCGATCCGGGCGACCCCGTACAACAAGGCCAGGCCGCACATAGAAAAGCAGGATGCCCCAAAAAACGGGCTTAGTCAGGCCGCCAGTTTTTAACCGTCTCGATGAATACTTTTACTTTTTCCGGACTGATGTCAGGATAGATGCCATGTCCGAGGTTGGCAATATGGCGGTGGCCACCAAAAGATTTTAACATGCCTATGGCCTGCCTTTCGATCTCCTGATCCGAACCGTACAGCACGCATGGGTCCAAATTGCCCTGTAAGGTTTTGCTATCGCCAATCAAGCGCTTAGAGTCGGGAATATCCATGTTCCAATCCAGCCCTATGGTTTCGCAGCTCAGCCCGCCCATTTCCTTCCTGGCGAAATAGGCCCCTTTGGCAAAGACAGTTACGGGCACCGTATCTATGGCATCGCAAATTTTTGAAATGTACTTCAGCCCAAACTCTTCATATTGGGAGGGGGACAAAATGCCGGCCCAAGAGTCGAATACCTGTACCAAGTCTGCCCCGGACCGAACCTGCATTTGCAAATACCTGACGGTACTCTCAGTAATCATCCCGAGCAACCGGTGCGAAAACTTTGGCTCGGTGTAAAGCATTTTCTTTGCCTTCGAAAAAGTCTTGCTACCAGCCCCTTCGATCATATAAGAAAAGATCGTCCAAGGTGCCCCGGCAAACCCGATAAGCGGCACACGGCCGTTCAGTTCCCTTTTGGTGATTTTGATAGCCTCAGCCACATAACCCAAGTCAGCCTCTGGTTCAGCGATCCTGATTTTCATGAGGTCAGCTTCAGACCGGATGGTTTTTTCAAACCAAGGGCCTTTTCCCTCCACCATCCGGTAAGGAAGTCCCATGGCTTCGGGAACGACCAAGATATCAGAGAAGATAATCGCTGCGTCCACACCTAAAATATCTACTGGCTGTACGGTAACCTCCGCTGCCAGTTCAGGCGTGGTGGCCAGCTCAATAAACCCGCCCGCACTACTTTTGACTTTACGGTATTCCGGCAGGATACGCCCGGCCTGACGCATCAGCCAAACCGGCACCCTTTCGGTTTTTTCGCCTCGGGCAGCCCTTAACAGTAGATCGTTTTTTAGTATCATAAGATGTGGCAATTACCTGCCCACAAAGACAGTAAGGGGCTGGCCAAAATAGGATTTTTGTGGGGGGGTTAAAGCAAGCCCCGAAATATCGCCAATGAACGGCACAACCTGGCCAGCCCCTAGCTTTTTGCTAACGATTGTTTTGCCCTCTATCACCTTTTTCTCCTGTTCGCAAAAAACTCCTGCTTGCGCCTTTGCTTTTCTTTGTTCCATTCCTTTTTCTCGACTTCGGTCATTGGTTTTTCGGTCTGGGGAAAAGGGTGGTCTTTAATAACTTTCAGCGACTGTTGCGTTAGCTTTTCAATGGCTTTGATATGAATGTTTTCTTCTGGTTCACATAGGGAAATGGCCGTACCCGATTCCCCGGCCCGGCCTGAACGGCCGATGCGGTGAACATAAGTCTCGGCCACATCGGGTATCTCGTAATTGATGACATATTTGAGTTTGTCTATATCAATACCGCGCGCAGCTATATCAGTTGCTACTAGCACCCTGATCTTGCCTGCCTTAAAATCCTTCAACGCCTTCTGGCGTTGGTTTTGGGCCTTGTCCCCATGAATGGCAACCGAACTAACCTTGTTTTTGTGCAAGTCCCTCGCAATCCGGTCGGCACCGTGCTTCGTCCTGCCGAAGACCAGTACCTGATCCATCTCCTCATCTTTCAAAATATGTTGCAAGAGTTTTTTCTTTGATTCCCTATTGGTATAGTAAAGGTATTGTTGGATGGCCTCAGCCGTAGAAGATACCGGGTCCACTTCCACTTTCTTAGGGTGGGAAAGGATATCGTTGGCCAGGCCCAAGATGCTTTTGGGCATAGTGGCCGAGAAAAAAAGAGACTGCCTCTTCGCTGGGAGCAGTTTTAGCAGCTTCTTTACATCGTTTACAAATCCCATATCAAGCATACGGTCGGCTTCGTCGAGCACGAATATGCCCACATCACCCAAAAAGACATGGCCCTGATCGATCAGATCCAACAACCTACCGGGCGTGGCTACCAAAAGGTGTACGCCACTTTTAAGTTTGCCGACCTGCTGCCCTTGTTTCACCCCACCAAAAATCACCGCATGTTTCAAGTTGGTGTATTTACCGTACAGCCTGACATTTTCATCAATCTGTATGGCCAGTTCCCTAGTAGGGGTGACGATAAGGGAACGGAGGCGTGGCCTACCACTTTTCCCCCCATCTAACTGGTGGATGAGCTGGATAATGGGAATGGCAAAAGCCGCCGTCTTCCCCGTACCGGTCTGTGCACAACCCAGTAAATCATACCCGTCTAAAATAAGCGGGATCGCTTTTTCTTGGATGGCAGTAGGAATGGTATATTTTTTATCTTGGAGTGCCTTTAGTATGGGCGTTATGAGCGACAGTTCGTCAAATTTCATTTCTTTTTTTTCTATGCTTTAAAGTGGTAACAAACCTATTTGCATTTCTTGTGTGGCACAAAGGTAGGCATTAGTTCGGTCAATCCTGCTTTTGCTACCTGCTTAATCGATCAAAGCAAGAGGCCTTGATTGGCCCCGGCAATGGTCCACAAAAATTGCCTAATTGCCCCCGTGCCTGCGTGCATACATGCGAGGATTGTGGTAGTCCGGGCAAGCCAAAACGTTTAAAGTAACGGAGGGAATCACGCACAAAAAGACGGGGAAACCCTGACTGCCGGGGTTACCGGGGCATTGGGGAAATTGACGGCTTTGGGCTTTTTTTGGTGGCAACAAAGGAAAGGATAATGGCGACCCTGCCCCTAAGGTTTTTTTCATTAAGCTACGGGAATGTTATAAAGAATCTGCCGGGGGCAGTGCCAGGCTGCCCACAGGTTTTGAAACTTATCGGATCAATAGTTTTTGGGCTTCCGCTGGAAACCCAAAAACTACTTTTTCTCATCTACTTCT
>JACSEL010000051.1_pt1 | contig 12559 bp, 10 predicted proteins | sample 8223121 | NCBI WGS metagenome assembly JACSEL01 (sample SAMN15704502, study PRJNA253121) | viral metagenome | isolation source: viral DNA from sea star tissue collected in USA, Friday Harbor USA, Seattle... | host: Pycnopodia helianthoides | collected 2013 | reverse complement strand
TATGGTAACCTACTGTCCTCGGTGGACCTGTCCGCATGCACAAGTCTCACCGATATTGGGGAGGGTGTCTTTCGGAATAACCAACTGTCCTCGGTGCTCCTGCCCACAGGGCTCACCAAGATTGGGGCAGAGGCCTTTTATGGTAACCTACTGTCCTCGGTGGACCTGTCCGCATGCACAAGTCTCACCGATATTGGGGAGGGTGTCTTTCGGAATAACCAACTGTCCTCGGTGCTCCTGCCCACAGGGCTCACCAAGATTGGGGAATATGCCTTTACTGATAATCTCAACCTGAGAGGCCTCACCCTCCCGGGCGGGGCGGCGCCCCATGGCTATGCCGTTGCCTGGACCGACGGGAGTGGGCGAAGCCATGCCCGGGGGGGCGTGGTCAGTGATTTTTATACATCTTATCAAGCCAATGCCATCCCCTACGGCATCACCTATAACCTAGGCGAGGGGGTTCAACATGCGGACAACCCCCTAAGCTACACGGTAAAGGACCTGCCCCTCGTCCTGAAGGCTCCCACACGCAGGGGATATAACTTCGATGGGTGGTACGGGGAAGCCGCATTTACCGCCCCCGCCCTTACCGGAATAGGCACTACCGGTTCCAGGGCCTTCCATGCCAAGTGGGAGTTGAACCAAGCCCCTACGGGGATAACACTGGACAAAACGGACATTGCCGAGAACCTAGCGGAAGGCACGCTTATCGGGACGCTCTCCACCACCGACCCCGATGACGGCGACACGCATGCTTATGCGCTTTCCGATGCGGATACCAACAACTTTGAGCTCGTTGGCAACGAACTGCAAAGCAAGGTGCGGTTTGACTATGAGGGGGGCGAAAAAAGCTATACGGTAACCGTAACCGTCAGGGATACCGGTGGGCTTTCCACCGATAAAACCTTCACCATCACTGTATTGGACGCAAACGAGGCCCCGACGGGCATTGCGTTAAACGGCATGGCCATCAACGAGAACAGCGATCCCGGCACGGCCATCGGGACGCTCTCCACCGAAGACCCCGATCCCAGCGACACGCATACCTATGCACTTTCGGGGTCAGGTGCCGGGAACTTCCAGATCGATGGCGACCAACTGAAAAGCAAGGCGCAATTCGACTATGAGGGGGGCGAAAAAAGCTATCAAGTTACCGTAACGGCCACCGAGAGGGGAACCGGTGGGCTTTCCATCGAGAAATCCTTCGCTATCACGGTCACGGACGCAAACGATGCCCCCGTACTAAAGGTCACGCTTGATGGCGCCACCACTCAAGGGGATGCGGTTTACACCTTGGGCATACCCTCCGCGAACGCCACGGACGAGGACGGCGACGCACTGACCGTTACGGTGGCCGGCCTGCCCGAAGGTCTGGCCTATCAGGACGGGCAGATCACCGGCACGCCGGCAAAGGCCGGCGAATACACGATCACCGTGACCTATTCCGACGGATCGGAATCCGCAACCGACACGTTTATGTTGACCGTCCAAGCCGTGGGCACAAACCATGCCCCCGTGCTGTCGGTGGAACTACCCGATGCCACGATCAAGGCAGGCGAGCTTTGGGCCCTCGCCATAGAACCGGCGAACGCCACGGACGAAGACGGCGACGAACTGACCGTTACGGTAGGGGGATTGCCCGGTGGCCTAACCTATCAGGACGGGCAAATCACCGGCACGCCAACCCAATTGGCGGTAGGCAAGCATGAGATTACCGTAACCTATTCCGACGGATCGGAATCCGCAACCGACACGTTCACCCTGACCGTCCAAGCCGGGGGCACAAGCACCGTATTGGCCTCCGCCCCTGCCGGGGAAAGCACCATCAAGGCCTACCCAAACCCCGCCAGCTCGCACCTTACGATCGAGCTGAACGGCCCGGCAAAGGGCTACGATCTCACCGTCGCCGGCCTGACCGGGAACACCGTGCTGGCGGTCGGGGACTTGGGCGGCCTAATGAACGGGAACAGCCTCACTTTCCCGGTAAGCCGGTTAAGGCCCGGCCTTTATTTCCTAAGGTTCACGGGCAAAGGCACTTCCCTCCCCACCGTCAGGAAAATACAGGTCAAAACACGCTAGGCACCCAAAAGGATATCCCCCCCTAATCAAAAAGCACGCCTTTCGGTAAAGACCCAATAAAGATATTGTCCGCAGGCATACAACCGAATTGTAGTATTTAGTTTACAATTTTTGTACGTAATAAGTTCTCTTGTTAATTTCATCATTTAGAAAAAGGACAATAAACACAATACTCACCAATGAAAAATATGCCGGGTAATATTGCCATTGACATGGGCAATTCTTCGATAAAAGTAGGGCTGTTCCAAAATTCTCGGCTGACAAAGGACTGGGTCTTTCAAACTCATCATGAGGTTGTTTCTGCCGTCGTTCAAAGCGGGGCAAAACGTATTATGATTTGTTCGGTAGTCCCTAAAGCCCAAGACCTTATCGATGGGTTAGGATCGTTTGATATAAATGTTTTAAGCTCCAGCACACCTATTCCCTTCAAAAATCATTATAAAACAAAATCAACGCTAGGGGCGGATAGGATCGCTGCACTGGCTGGTGCCGAAAAAATAAACGGGGGCAAAAACAATTTGATTATAGACATCGGATCATGTATTACTTATGATTTTTTGGACAAGGATAACCTGTACCATGGTGGAAGTATTTCCCCGGGCATAGACCTTCGTTTCAAGGCCATGAACGACCATGCCCAAAGGTTACCAATGATCACGGAATTTGGAGAGGCTAAGCTCATCGGTAAGAGTACTAATGAAGCTATGATAAGTGGCGTAATCAACGGGATATTAGCGGAATTAAATGGCATTATAGGTCAATATAAGATTACTTGTCCCGATTTAGAGGTCATTGTGTGTGGCAGGGGCTTAAATAGTTTTGGATCTAATTTAAAAGCGTACACCTTTGTATCCCCTAAATTGGTGTTAATCGGATTGAACAGGATATTGGAGTACAATGAGCAGAGTTAAATGGATAATGATCCTTGTAGCTTTTTTGGGCAGCAAATTTGTTTTGGCACAACACACCTATTCTCCCTATACGGTTTTTGGTATTGGGGATTTGAATGGTATGGGCCTGGCCAATAATGTGGCTATGGGCGGTATCGGTATAGCTTCCCCATCTTTCTGGCATATCAATAATGTGAACCCCGCACTTCTTCCCTACAATTCCCTAACTGTCTTTGAAATCGGCCTAGAAGGAGAGGATCGAACAGTTTCGAATAGCTTCGGTTCGGTAAAAGCCGGGACAGGAGGTTTCAAGTACCTCGCTTTTGCCTTTCCTATTCTTTCAGGCAAGTGGACTACCAACATTGGTCTTATGCCATACAGTTCGGTCAACTATAGCTTTTCGGTCAAGGATGATATACCGGGTACTACGACTGATTCGATCATAGAATTTGAAGGGAAAGGGGGGTTAAACCAGGTTTATTTTTCTAATGGGGTACAGATAGCCAAAGGGTTTTCCGGGGGGGTAAGGATTTCTTATATCTTTGGGCTAATTGAAGAGACTACCTCTACCAGATTAGAGGGAGATGGTATTACGCAACAATTTCCCACGGGACGCTATGGAAAAACGAACTATTCAGGCTTAAATTTTGGGTTTGGCACATCGTACAGAAAGAGCCTCAATGAAAAGGACTTATTGAATTTTGGGATCACTTATGACTTAGGGAAAGCCATAAATGGAACACGTCTTGAACGGAATCAATTTGAAACAGGCACTACCACGATGCCTGGCGATACCCTTATACACGATTTAAAAGATAGCTATCAATTACCGGGTGGGCTCGGCATAGGTTTTTCATGGCAAAAACTTAATAAGCTCACACTTGGCATAGACATAAAACGCTCATTTTGGAAAGAAAATGCTGGTTTTGCAGAGGACAATGAAGAATACCGAAACATCTGGACGGCACGTCTTGGTTTCGAAATCACCCCGAAGTACAATGATGTCGATAGTTACATCAAGAGAATAAGATACCGGCTAGGCCTTGATTATAAACAAGTTCCATTTGTTATAGGGGGGGAAACGCTAAACGACTTTGGCCTCAGTTTTGGGTGTTCATTGCCAGTGAAAGGTGTTTCGGCCGTCAACATGTCTTTTAAATATGGGCAGCGTGGTAAAGCGTCCGGCTCTTTAGTGAAAGAACAGTACTTTAAGTTTGTGCTGGGAGCCACTATCAATGATCGATGGTTTGTTAGAAGAAAATATAATTAATTATTACTTTGTGCTTTTTTTCATGGAAAAGACGGCAAGATCATTAAAACTTGAAAATATGAAAAAACCATTACTATTTACATTCTTTATTGTGATAAATGTAGCCTCAATTGCACAGCAGGGATGGAAGTGGCCTGAAGATGTAGAGAGAGCCAAAGAGAAAAACGCACTTTATGTAGATGCTGTAAAAAGTAAGCAGTTTGCCAATGCAGTGGAGTCTCACCAATGGCTACTTGACAACGCCCCGGATCTCAATGAGTCCCTCTATATAAACGGATATAAAATTTATGAAGGTTTGGTTGATGCAGAATCTGATCCCGTTAAAAAAGCAAGCCTTCAGGAAAAGGCACTCAACATGTATGACGACCGTATCAAATATTTCGGGAAAGAGGATAAAGTGTTGAACAGAAAGGCATTTACGGCATACAAATACTATAAGGGTAACAAAGCAAAGTATCAGGAACTGATGGCACTATTCGACAGGACTTTTGAATTGAACCAAGAGAAAACCCTAGATAACAACCTTATGGCCTATATGGATGTGATTAGAAGGTATAAGCTGAGTGGCGGTGCAATGACTGATGAGGAAGTCATTGATCGGTATGGAATGATCTCTGATGTCATTGATGGTAAGATTGCGATTAAAAAAAATATCCCTAGACTAGAAAAGATACAAGCTAACGTAGATAAACTTTTGACAAGTACCGTTACTGTGGATTGTCCATTTGTCGAGAAAAAAATTGCCCCTAAGATGCGAAAAAGTCAAGATCCAAAAATGGCTAAAAAAGTCTTTCAGTTGATGCTAACCGCAAAATGCTCAGAAAGCCCGACTTTCGTTGAAGCTGCGGAGATTGTTTACAAGAGCGAGCCAGCATTTGGTTTGGCTAAAGTAATTGCCCTCAAACATGCCTCTTCAGGGGATATGGGAAAAGCAAACGAATATTATACCCAGGCATTAGGCTTGACCGATGACAACTTGAAGAAGTCAGAAATCTATATGAGCATGGCCCAAATCTATGCGTCTAATGGCAACAAGGTAGCCGCCAGAACCAACGCCAGAAAAGCAATGGCTAATGATCCTTCTGTAAATAAAGCTTATTTATTGATTGGTAATCTCTATATGCAAAGTTACAACGACTGCAGGGCTGGCGAGAGTAAAGTAGATGACCGTTTGGTTTTCATTGCCGCATACAATCAATATAAACGTGGAGGAGACCAAAGCGCTATGAACAAGGCCAAAGCGCAATTTCCTTCAATTGAGGAGATTTTTGAATTGGGGCTTGCAGAAGGCCAGTCAATGACCGTCGGCTGTTGGATCAATGAAACGGTGATCCTAGAAAGAAGGCCATAACAGGTACAAAAACACATAAGTAAGCAGTCTGAATAAGCCTATCAGGGTACTTTCTATTCTTATATAAATGACCACCTTTTACCCAATGAATAAGGCATTGCTTCTTGTTTACCCGATCAGTTTTCTTTTCGGTTGTGCGGAGGAAAAAAAAGCCGATTACGAACTTTACAATGGCCCAGATATATCCATGCGCAATATTGATATGCTGGTATCCGATTCTACTATTGTTAAACTCCGGCTAGTGGCACGTACGCAGTTTGTTTTCTCGAATCAAGACCGGGATTTTCCTGATGGGGTTTTCCTGCGTTTTTACAACCCTTTTGGACTGGTTACATCTACGCTGATTGCAGATAAGGGGTATTACTTTTCGGAGGAAGACTATTACAAAGTCGAGGGCAACGTTATTATGCGTAGCCTATTTACCGGCGACGAACTATCTACTGAATCGCTCAATTGGGATCCCAAAAAAGAACAGATATATACCGACAATTTCGTTACGATCAAAACTCAGGATGAGCTGCTGACCGGGGAAGGACTTGAAGCCAGCCAGGATTTCGAGGAATATACCATCCCTAAACCTAGTGGGACGATGTCGATCATGCCAAACCCTTCAGAAAATATAGAATAAGTAGCCCATGAATAGTTTACTACAAATAATAATTCTTACTTTTTCTGCGGTGCTCTTTCTTATTGGATTGCACCAAACCATGACCCTGGGGTTTATGTACTCCTACTGGATTTTTATGTTAAGTATATCCCTTATACTTTTATACAAGCTTAAAAAGAACAAGAAAGCGTAAAAATGGATATGATCCTCGTTGGTATAATTATTATTTGTTTAGTGTTTTCAGCCCTTTTTTCAGGATTAGAAATTGCCTTTATCACCACGAATAAACTGCACATAGAACTTCAGGGCCAACAAGGCAGTATGTCCGCAAGGGTTCTTTCCAAATTTGCCCGCTTCCCTTCCAACTTTATAGCCACTACCCTGATTGGCAATAACCTTACGCTTGTGATCTATGGTATTTTTATGGCCATGCTTTTGGACCCATGGATGGCACGGGTTCTTCCGCCACAATTTGCCAATGATCTGATCATCCTGTTTTTGCAGACCATAATCTCTACGATCATCGTGCTTTTCACAGCAGAATATATTCCTAAGAGTATATTTTTAGTGAATCCTTACAGATTGCTTTCTTTTCTGGCAGTTCCGTTTTTGGTGATTTATTACATGTTAAGCCCTGCGGTATTTTTGATCGTTTTTTCCAGCAAGATATTCATTGTCAAACTACTCCGATTGAATTATTCTGATGAAATCCCCGTGTTCGGCCTTACAGATCTCAATAACTATATAAAAAAAATTGCTGACGATAAGATACATGAAACCGAGCAAGATGTACACACAAAATACTTTAATAATGCTTTGGGTTTTAAAACGGTAAAAGTACGGGAATGTATGATTCCTCGAACGGATATCGTTGCTATCGATGTAAACGCTAGTATAGATGATCTCAATAATCAATTTATTGAAAGTGGTCATTCTAAAATCATTATTTATGACGGGTCTATAGATGATGTAATTGGCTATTGTCATTCGCTGGAATTATTCAAAAAGCCTGCTGACATCAAAAGCATTCTTACCAAGATCATCATTGTACCGGAAACCGTGACCGCCAATGACCTCCTGCTTCAGATGATTACCGATCATAAAACACTGGCCCTGGTGGTGGACGAATATGGGGGTACTTCAGGAATTGTAAGCATTGAAGATATCATTGAAGAGATTTTTGGGGAAATACATGACGAACACGATGATCCGGATTTGCTCGAAGAAAAACTCAGCGATCAGGAATATATCTTGAGCGCAAGACAAGAAATCGATTACCTCAATGAAACCCATGGTTGGACCTTGCCACAGGGTGATTTCGATACCATTGGCGGACTTATTCTGTCAGTTAACGAAAATTTCCCGAAAAAAGGTCAAATCATAGAATTGGATATCTTTTCAATTGAAATTTTACTTATGGAAGAGTCAAGAATTGAAAAAGTACGCCTCAAAATTAATCCGGTTAACCCAACCCCTTGACAATCAATTTACCAAGCACAGGAAAATTTTGATATTAACATCAATTTCGCTTATTTCGTGCTTCGTTATAAACAATTTTACAAATGGCAGCAATAAATACGCTAAGGGAAAAGGGGGGTAAGATTATTGTTTTCCTGATCGGTTTTTCGATTGTGGCATTCGTAGGCGCAGACCTATTAGGCCCTAACTCTACCTTACTGGGAGGTGGTAAAACTAACGTCGGGGAAATCGCAGGCATCAACATTTCCTATAAGGATTTTCTGGCAAAGCAGGATGAAATAGAATACAACTGGTCGCAGTCGAATAGGCGTACACCGACATCAAATGATTTGGTCAGTATCCGAAACCTCACTTGGGACGCACTTGTTGCTGAATACGCATTTAAAAATCAGTTTAGTGCCATAGGCCTCAATGTTTCTGGCGAAGAAATCGTAGATATGGTGCAGGGAGACAACATCAGTCCTGAAATCAAACAAGCTTTTACCGACCCGGAGACTGGAAAATTTAGCAAAGATAATGTGGTTGAATTTTTGCAAAATTTGGGAGAACAAACGCCTGCCCAGCGTGCAAACTGGTACAACTTTGAAAAAAACCTGACTCCTGGCCGGCTGAGGCTGAAGTTTGATAACCTCCTTATTAAAACAAATTATGCCACAGAGGCCGCAGCCAAATACAAATATAAGAACGAGTCTAACACTGCGGATATCAATTATATCTACGTGCCTTTTTTGTCCATGCCCGATACGGTCATAGAAGTAAAAGAAAGCGAGGTGAAAGATTATTTGAACGACAACAAAAAAGAGTATCAAAAAGAAGAATCGAAAGCCCTGAAGTATGTTTCTTTCGATTTAGTGCCGTCAGCTGAGGACACGGTTTTGGCTGTTGAGGAAATCCAAAGGATAAAAAAAGAACTCATCAATACGGATAACGACTCTACATTCGCAGTAGTAAACTCAGATGCTTCGGATGCCTTTGGAAACTATACGCTGGGTGAATTGCCTTCAGTCTTTCAGGAAGAAGGGGTTATAATGGATGTAGGCACTTTTGTAGGACCAATCGTTGAAAACGGAAGTTATTTAATCTACAAAGTGGCATCAATGGACTCAAGTGATACTTACTCGGCCCGGGCAAGCCACATCCTTTTCAAGTGGGCCAGTGAGGACGATAAGGATAAGGCGAAAGCAAAAAAGGAGGCCCGTGACGTACTCAGGCAGATCCGAAATGGATCAGATTTCGCTGAGATGGCAAGACTGTATGGCACGGATGGCACGGCCTCAAAAGGGGGCGATCTCGGCTGGTTCTCTGACGGGGCTATGGTGGCGCCATTCCAAGAAGCCGTTTATGGGGCATCTGGAAAAGGATTGTTGGGGGATCTGGTCGAGACGGAATTTGGCTATCATATTATAGACGTGACAGAAACCAAGACAAACGTTGTTTACGAAATCGCAAAAATATCTCTGGGGATATTCGTAAGCGATGAAACAAGAAACGAATATTATAGAAAGGCAGAAAACTTTGCGTTGAATGTTTCCAATTTGGAAGAATTTGAAAATTTAGCTAAGACGAATGACCTTTCTGTAAGTACGGCGGCGAAGGTTCTTAAAAATGATCGCAGAATCAATGGAATTACCGAAGGAAGGAATATCGTGTCTTGGGCATACAATGGCGGTGATTTGGGCGAGGTGTCCGATGTATTCGAGATTGATAACCAATACATAATTGCCGTAATTACCGAAGAGCAGGAAGAGGGCCTTGCAGGGTTAGGGTCGGTAAGGGTTGAAGTAACAAAAAAAATCAAGGATCAAAAGAAAGCAAAAATCATTATAGCCAAGCTGGAAGGTTTGTCTGGTAGTCTGGATGACATGGCTTCGGGATATGGCAAAGAAGCCAAGATATACAATATGCCGGCGTTAAAACTAAGCGATAACTCACTCTCTACCGTAGGCCTGGCACCGGAGGCAGTGGGAGTGGTATTTTCAATGGAAAACGGTGAGATAACCAAACCGTTTGCAGTTGACAATGGCGTATTGATCATTGAAATGGTAAACAAGCTGGAAGCACCGGAAATTTCAGATTATGAATCGTACCGCACAAAGGTATTACAACAAAGACAGAACCGAATTGCTTATGACCTAGATCAAGCTATTAAAGAACTGGCAGCGATCGAAGACGAAAGATACAAGTTCTTTTAGGGGTACACTTTAAATTAGGTTCACGCTATCATAGCGTAACTTTTTTATAATGGATCAATCAACAGAATCGTTTAAAGAAACACTTAATAACGGTCACCGTTTCCCTACGCTCTATGTATTTAAGTTTATCGTCAAGCCAGATCAAGTGCCGGAAATAGAAAACTTGTTTTCCAAGCACGAAGTCGTGCTAAAACCATCTAGCAAAGGAAAATACGTTAGTACCACTATAAAAATCATGGCCTCTTCAAGTCAAGAAATCATAGACTACTATAAAAAGACCTCTAAAATCGAAGGGATAATTTCCCTCTAGCCTTCTGCTTTCTTTGCCCATAAGTTTATATCTCATTGTATTATATAAAGCCTAATTAGGAACTTATGGTAAAAACCCGCACTTTTGGCCTTGTTCGCAGGATTTTGTGTAATTGTTTCATGGAATTTATCTGAACTATTTGCTTTACCCATGAAGGCGGTCTTTTTTTTGATACTTGTTTTTTCGCTGTTTAGCCCCAGGGTTTGTGATGCGCAGGCACAAAACCCGTTAGAGGACGATCTCCCTACCCGGAAGGTCGATAGGAAAGTAAAAGAGAACAAACCCAGCAATTTCCCAAAAGAAAAGAAAGTTTGGTATATCTATGTCAAAGATGGCAGAAAGGTTCTTTATGGAAACCCTTGTGCTATTCAGGTTACGCACAACATGGGGTTTGAATATGGACTGGATCATAGGCCAGAACCCGGCTTCCGCCCATGGTGGGGGCGTTTCAAGGCCAATACGGCCACCAAGGCTATGCTTTTCTTTACCAAAGGACCCTGGTGGAAAGCTACGGTAAATAAGCGGCTAAAGGGGTGCGCGCTTTCCAGTGGCGACCGCAGGGGCTAGCCCAGTGGATTGATCCCTGTGTAGTTGAAAGGTGTAATCGCCTTCAGCTCATTCTTCAATTCGTCAGGTATTTTGAGTGTACCGACAAAGTCTTTGATTACTTGGTGCGTGATTTCCTGATTATGCCGGGTCAATGCCTTTAATGCCTCATAAGGTTCCGGATAGGCCTCCCGCCTTAGGATCGTTTGGATAGCTTCGGACACCACAGCCCAGTTTTGGTCCAAATCATACTCAATGGCATGTTGGTTCAACTCTAGTTTGCCAATACCTTTCCCCAAAGATTTCAAGGCAATAAAAGTATGGCTAATGGGCACGCCTATATTTCTAAGTACAGTGGAATCTGTCAGGTCGCGTTGCAATCTTGAGATTGGTAATTTGCCCGAAAGGAATTCGTAATTGGCATTAGCCAAGCCTAAGTTGCCTTCGGCATTTTCGAAGTCTATGGGGTTTACTTTATGCGGCATAGCGGAAGAACCTATCTCGCCCTTTGCGGTTTTTTGTTTGAAATACCCCATGGAGATATACTGCCAGGTATCCCTGCTGAAATCTATAAAGATAGTGTTGATTCTTTTCAGGTTGTCGAACAAGGCCGCCATATCGTCATAATGTTCGATTTGGGTAGTTGGGTAGCTCCTTCTTAGGCCTAGAGTGTTATCCACAAAATTATTGGCAAACTTGATCCAGTCCACTTCCGGGTAGGCTGCGTGGTGCGCGTTCATATTGCCCGTAGCCCCACCAAATTTTGCGCAATACCTTACGCCGTCTAGCATGTTGGTTTGTTGCGCCAAGCGTTCGTGGAAAACTAACATTTCCTTGCCGAGCATAGTAGGCGACGCAGGCTGCCCATAGGTTTTGGCCAGCATGGGGATGCCCTTCCAGGCTTCGGCCAGATCCATCAACGTGCCCGCAATCAGCTTGATAAGCGGCAGTAGCTCGTTTTCTACGGCGTGCTTCAACTGCAACGGAATGGCGGTATTGTTTATGTCCTGGGAAGTCAGGCCAAAGTGGACGAACTCTTTGAACGGGGACAGGCCTAAATCATCAAACTTTCCCTTGATGAAATATTCTACCGCCTTCACGTCATGGTTGGTGGTTCTTTCTATCTCCTTGATTTTCTGGGCATCTACTTCGGAAAACCCTGCCACGAGTTTCCTAAGCTTGCCAAATGAAGAGACACCCACATCTTTTAATTGTGGCAAAGGATGCTCACATAGGGCGATGAAATATTCGACTTCTACATGGACCCGGTATTTGATTAGCCCAAACTCCGAAAAATACCCTGCCAGCTGTGCGGTGTGCCCTCTGTACCTCCCGTCTATTGGCGATATTGCCGTGAGTGGGTTCAAATTCATTTTTTTTTGTTTTTTTGATAGGCTTTGAGGCCAAAATTATTTGGAATGGTTTCCTAAGTAATTCTATGCCTTTCTTCTTTTTCAGCACGTACATATTACGTCTTTTTCCGCTTTACTAGTGCTATGGTTTGGGATATTCATAACAAAATCATCACTAAATACGCTTCCAAACCCTCTGGACATATTTTCTTTAGGCTGGATAATTCCTTCGGTGTTATTTAGCTCTATGCCAAAATCGTTAAATAGCTTTCCATTATCAGGAATTATCGTCTTCAAAAAGTAATTTTTTAAGCCGTGCCTTTATATTTTCATAAACCAAAGTCAATTGCGTTTTAGCATTTGATGTCAGCAGAGCAGTATGTGCTACCGCATTTCTCATCGGTTTAGATAGTCTTGCAAATACATTAGACAAACAAATTCCTGGTAGTGCCTCCTTGTCAACAAATGCAAAAATATATAAAC
>JACSEL010000050.1_pt1 | contig 12683 bp, 23 predicted proteins | sample 8223121 | NCBI WGS metagenome assembly JACSEL01 (sample SAMN15704502, study PRJNA253121) | viral metagenome | isolation source: viral DNA from sea star tissue collected in USA, Friday Harbor USA, Seattle... | host: Pycnopodia helianthoides | collected 2013 | reverse complement strand
TAATCATTGTTTTATGGCCATCTTGGCTTGCTATGTTCCTGAAATTTCTCTCAACTAAGGCTGGGCTTTCCCTAAACCTTATCATATCAATTATATAATAAACATTTTCTTTTGACAAGCCAATCTTAATACCTACTGTATAATCAGGATCGGAATTAGCTTGACTTGGTTTTGTAAACGCAAAGTCCCATGACCTTACCGTTCTCTCAAAGAAAGGCAAGAAATCAACCTTTTCAAAATTAACCCTATTAAAAAAATCCCCTGGCTTTGGTCTAATATTCCAATTTCCATTTAATAGCCTTCCACCTTCAACCCTATTTAGATTTTGTAAATTAGAAATATATTCAGGATTCTCTTTCAATAAAATCTTATTATCGTAAACATTCGAATTAATGAATGTAAAACTCTTAGGTTCTAATGAAGGAAATAAATCCTTAGCCTTCTGTTTAGAACTAAACCAATGTATTTCATCATTATAATTAATAAAATATCTGATCATTCCACATCGATTTTCTATAGCATAGCCATTTTTATCAAGATAAAAATCAATAAAATCACGAACCCAAGAATCAGGGTCAGGATTACAGGTTGCTCTTATATAAGGTCTTATACCTATACTGCTTCTATTTCTCGATAATAAATAAAAAAATTGGAATTTACTGAAATGCGTAAGCTCATCAAAACAAATTAAAGGAATTTCAGACCCATCGTATTTATAAACTCTATCATCCCTTTCTAAATGTGCTAACTTAATTTTACTTTTGAATTCATCAAAATAGAATGTATTGTGATGCTTAACACAACGGGCGTTGAATTTACTAAATAATTTATAGCTAGCATCATATAATCCACCAGGGGTATTAATATGCGTTATATGTTTCCTAAATATAATAACATCATAGTTCTTTTTTTTATGATAACGTAGCGCCTCAAATAACAAAGCAAAGGTTTTACCTCCGCCGGCCGCGCCCCCATAAAAAACAATATCTACTTTCTTATCTCTTTGTTTAATAAAGAGCTGTTGCTTTCCTTCCTGGGCTTTAGTTATATTTTCCTTTTCGATTATCAATCTTCACTGCCATAATCTAATACTTCTACAACCTTAACAGTTTTATCCTCTTTATCATCTCCCTTACGAAAAGATCTAAGGCCTTCATAACCTCTTTTCCAACCATGATTGTTTAGTATATAAGTAATAGCATAGTAATTGTCTTTTCTAGCCATATTAATTAAACGAAGCTCAACTTCATCTAAAACTTCAACTGTTATTTTACTTGTTTCTATTATCTTATCAACCATCTCATAATTTTTATCTGAAATTTTTGTTGCTTCTATTGCTTTTTTTACCTCTTTCCCTACCTTTGTTTCTTTTTTAAAAGAGGCAATTTTATTTAAATTATATTTCTTTTTTAATTGGAAGAAATAGGCCCTGCCAATTCCAAGTTCTTCACAAATATCTTCCCTTTGTCCTCTATGTTTCAAATATACTAGCTTAAATAATTCAGAACTTATTGGATTTTTAATCATTTAAATATAAAAATAATAGACTTTAGTGGACTATCAATATTTTTTTAAAACTTTTTTTAAAAAAGTCCACTAAAGTCCACTAAAAGGGATCCACTAGGCATCTTCAAATCGATGAATCCAAATAAGATAAATTAAACTTATCAAACATTTTATTTTTTTTTAAAAAATATTTTACATTCAAAGCAAATTCCTTGTCATATAACATGCATTTATAAAAAAAGGGATATGTTTCATCAGTTCTTTTGATAATTTCCTTGATTGATTGTGAATGCTGACAATTCAAAAAGAAACGTTGTTTAAAATTTTCTATGCGTAATGCTTCCCTAACAAGGAAAAAACTATTTTTCATATGTCTAATATCTTTTTCGTTTATCTTTTTCTTCAATTTTTTATATTTATTTGCAGGTACTACTTTTATTTCTTCTCTTTTTTTATATTGCTTTCGTTTTTCACCTTTAAGTTTTTCATACTTTTCCTTAAGGTTTACCATTTTTATTTCTTTAAATCTATCATTTAAAGGTTCAACTATATCAGGAAATTTTTTTTTATTATTCATCATAAAATGATAACTAATACCTAGAACTTTCAAAATATCCCTTGTTGATAATTCTTTTCTTTCCATGGCTAAACTAATCATTTTCTTATAATTTTCAACAATAATTTCTTTTAACTCATCATCATTATTTTTTAGTTTTGATAAATTTTGTCTAAAATCATTATATAATTTTTTATTTCTGAATCTATAATTATATATTGTATTATAACTAACACCAACAATAAAACAAGCCTGTTTAAAGGTTAGTTCTTTATTGTCCTTAACCACTCCTAAAATTTGATTATAATGATTTATTGCATTTTTTTTTGACTGTTCGCTATTCATTTTTTATAAATATTACCTCTTCTCAATACCATTATCATTTTTAATAGTTCTATTATTAATCATCATTAATGGTATTTTTCCTCTATCGATTACGATACTAATATAATGATGACTGTCAATAAATATATTACATAATTGCTTTGAATCTTTTATTTTTTCTTTATTCATTTCATGTACCCTTTATTTTATAATAGCTTGTTTATTTTTATTTTATTTACTATATTTAGCAAATCAAAAATAAAGAAGCATCAAAAATATTAATAAAATATTTTAGAGATGCTTATTTTTTTATTTTTTTTGATTTTTATTTATTTCTTGAGATTTTCATATTTTAAGAAAGATTTTTATGTTTTTTAAAGATTTACCCTTGATTAATTAACCGTTAATCAAGGGTTTTTTAGTTTTTATTTCCCTTTTTAAACAAAAAACATTATATTAAAGCAATCAAAAAAAAAATGGGTTGTATTAAATTACAACATAGGGTTGTTTAGTCTTATTAGTTGCTTTATTATAAGTTTTACCCCTTGTTTTTTGTTAACTCAAGGGGTTTGTTTTTTTATTTTATCTTTATTTGATTTGTTTCATTATAATAAAAATTATTTCTATCAACTCTATACATTAAAACTTCTTTTTTTTATTAAAAATTTGCCTTATTTTTATTAAGGCATTATATTTTAAAGCATTAAAAGTAAATAGGGTGCCCAAAATATTTGAAAGTATTTTTAAGGCATGGAGCCTACATATTTATATTATTATTATATTGATTTCTATAATTAATATAGGTCCGTAAATGCTCTATATAACTAATTATTTTACTTTTTTAAAAAATCTTCGTTTAGCTAAAAATTATGTTTTACCCTTGGCTATTTAGCTTTAGTCAAGGGTTATGTATTTTTTATTTCCTTAATTCTTAAATATATTATATTAATAATATCAAAAAAAATGGGCTGATTTAATAATATCAGCAGAGGTCTCTATTAGTTATTTTTAATATAATTGCTTTTACCTTCGTTTTTCCTTGTTGATTGACGAGGGTTTATTTTTTAGACTCTTTTACTCGCCATAACGCAAATCCTTAAATGTTTCTTTGACAAGATCCTTAGATATTAATTGACCTTTTTTTATTTTTATATCTCTAATCTTATTATGATATTCGATTAACGAAAATAATACAAAATAAGATGAACCTCCGTAAATCGCTATGATATGATCTAAAATTTCTATAAAAAAAAGATTAGTATCTACTCTAGCACTATATATATGATTTTCCCTTCCTCTTTCTAACTCTCTTATATTATCATATAAATATCTTTTAAAAACATCATCTATACTATAGATAATAGTTCCTCTTTCATTTTTATAAAAATCTTCATCTATTATTCCATCACAATCGTATTTTAAGCAAAAACCCTGGGTAAAATAAAGCAAACTTTGAAGCTTCAAAGGATTAACATAAATACCTTTACCCCAGGCTCTTTTTAAAATAGTATTAGCTATTATTATCGCTTCCATTATTTAAACCTTGGATTGTTCTTCAATCATAGTTCTGCTACCCTGCTACCCTTCCCCCGCATGACTCTGCTACCTTCTCTCAAATCATCTGAAATTACATACAAATCTCCCCATGTCATCGTACCCTTTAAAACAGAGCTTATCATTTCTCTAGCTCTGCTTCTTTGATCCTCATTTCCAATGTGATAAAAAAACACATGACTATGTATGTCTAGCGATACCTTGCCTTTATCAACCAATTCTTGTTTTATATCGTAGATTCTCCTAATGAAAGGATGCCTTAGATTATAATAATAAGGGAACTTAAAAACAGAACATATAGAATGATCGCTGTAATCTTTTTTACGTAATTCTTCCCTAATCATACCACTAGTCAATGGGATGATATTTTGGGGTGTAAAATCTATTTGATAGTTTCTTGATAACGTCAAGACACTATTACATGGCAATGAATTTTTCATCTGAAATCTCTTTTTTTTATTTCCTTAACGAAAATACCATCAATTAATTTACCTTTTCTATTTTTTATTTGATTATAAGCATGGTTTAGACAGACCTCCACGTCTCCTACATTAGTTAGCTTAGCCAAAATAATCAAAGTTACTATGACATCGCCTATCCCATCCTTAATCTTCTCTTTATCGTTGCGAGAAAGAGCCTCTTCAAGCTCTTCCATTTCCTCCTTGGTTTTCTTGAATTGACCTATTATGGTGCCATTCGTTAGTATATCGCGATCAAAAGCCCACTCCAATACCCTGCTTTCTAGATGATTGAAACTTTTCATTTTTTACTCTTTCTTCATTAAAAACTTCGAATCTATAGTCGGCATATCGACATCTTGGAAAAACTCTTCTATAAAATATAGATAAGAATTAGCCACAGCATCAATATCGCCTTCTATACTACGCAAAGAAAAAGTATATGGATCATGATTTTCATCTAGAAAAACATGACTATATTCTTGCACTATCCCTTCTATCTCATTATAATGAAGAGCTTCTTCACACGCCTGACAAAAATCTTCGAAATGCGATAACATTAAATCTTTATTAAAATATTCTGATTCTAAAAATCGTTTCAAACGATCTTTAGAAAACAAATGATAATTTTTTTTATCAAAAAGAAATTTATATGCATTTAGCATTGTATCAATTGACATGTGTTCGGAACGCATTTTTCCTAAATCAAAAGCAGAAGAAAAAATATAACGTTTATCTTTTTTCACAATCAATTTTAAAAATTCAAATGGATATTCTAATCCCCTTTCTATATCATCATATGCTTCAATTACTTCTTCAATCGTTTCAATTGACATGTTGGTTGTTTCTGGTGTTAAATTACTCTCGTGACGCAAAAGTTCTAAACTAATCATTTTTTACCTCTATATTTTATTAGCGTTTTAACGCCTTTGTTCTTAACATTGATTTCTCTATATATTTTATCCATTTCTTTTTTTTCTTGCTTTTGAATAATTAAAAATAATATTAAAAACCCAATAATCGAAACAAAAATATAAATTAAACTCTCTAAAAAATTCATTTTTTACTCCTTTTGCTCATTAACTATCAATTCTTTCTAAAGGGTCTAGATAATTACCAGCCTTATGATTTTTTTTTACTTGCTCAACATAATCCAGCATTTTATTTTTTTCAAGTGATACTCTTTGGTATATATCAACAAATCGATAAAAAACAGGATTAATCTCAATCAAATTGAACATCTCTTCAAAGAGATCTATATCTTCTTTTGTTCCATCAGAACCTCTAAGATGACGATATAATTTTTGATTATTTATCAAGTCGATAAAATATCGATATTCACGATTGAATAAAAATGGATATTTAAAAATAGTTTTATCAAATTCTTCAAATTCATAAGTTGGCCGTCTATATCCATTTTTAATGCCAAATATTAGTTGGCTCGGTAGTTTTCCATTGCCGTCCGAAGGATATAAAGCAAAGTCTAAAACCTCTATTTCTTCAATTACATGACAATACTTTTCAAAAATCTCGTTATTTTGTTTTTCCATTTTTATCCCTTTTTATTTTCATCAATTTTTTCATTTTATAATTTAAATTATATTCGATTGTACTTACTATTCTTTTTCGTTCCATTTGTATTCTCCTTTTTCATCAAAAAAAATATCAAATATACAATTTATAGCATCGGAATATTTCGGATCTTTAAATGTTTTAATCTCTAAATCTCGTCTTGGACGACTCATTACATGCTTAGTAAAAGCATAAGCCTCACTGCACATTTTTTTTGAATCTAAATTTTCTGTTTCATTCCTTAATTTTTCTATTCTATTTAGTATACCTAAAACATCGCCACCACAAAAAAGCATTAAAACACGTGGATATTTTATCATTAATCGCCTCCATTATCAAAAAGTCCTTTCATTATGAACATTCCACAATTTTTCTTTGCATATTTCAGTTCATTTGAATTAACTAATGATACAAAATGCATAAAATACCATTTATTTTTTAACGAATCTTCTCCGACGAGACTATACATAGTTCTGGATTTTTCATTAATAAAATGATACAAAAATAAATCAAGATCTGTATCTATACATTTGTAAAATACATCTTTCTTATTTAGATATTTTTTGCCAACAAAAATATCTTTTAAAGGATCCATTATCAAGTTCGATCTTCTTTTAATAAATTCAAAAATTGAACAAATACAGCATCAGAAAACTCATTATCATTTACCATTGAAAAAACCTCTTCATCACTTAATTCCATTCGATGAAAAATTCGATACGCAATCAAAGCTGATTTATTGAATTTTTCCATTTTGGATTTATTAATTTTGCTAATCCCATCATATTTATATAAATTATTATCCAAATTATACTTTGTAATTTTATCTACACTTTCCTTAAACTGATCATAAGTAAACTTATTTATTCGATTATCAATTTCATTATGCATTCTTGATAGTTCTGATTTGGCATTCTCAATATTATCTTTAGTTAATTTTTTATTTTTCATTCAAATCCCCTTAGCCTTGACCATAGTTTCATCAACTTTAATGAATTTTAAATCCCAAAAACTTTGAATATAACAATCGCCTTCTAAAGTTTTATAAACCGTCCTTCTTGTTTTATCATCATATTCAATATAATAATCCCAAGACCCTTCTAATTTTTTCATTTTTTAACTCCTTTGTATATATAAACACTCTAATTATTCATTTATTCCATTTTAATATAAATCCAATATATTCGATTTTGTATCTTGATTTTGGATTTCAAAATTATCAGTTTCATAAGAATATTTCAAATTTTCTATATTAATAGAAATCCACTTTTGATATTCAACTTCATTTTGAAAACTATACTTACTCGTTATTACATTGTCTGAATTTTTATCAATAAAAACAAAATAGAAATCTTCAATATCAATATCATTTTGTTTTAATATATCTCTATAAAAATGGGCTTGATAAGCATATCCATAATCTTTGAATGTTGATTTTATTTTTTTACTTTCTGATGATGATGTTGTTTTAAAATCAAAAGCAAAATGTTTGCCATTTTTAGATCTTGTTAGCAAATCTATATAAGCTAATGTTTTGATTCCTTTTAACTCGCCTTCAAAACTATGCTCTGTCATTGACTCTTCTCTATTGATTATATCTTTATAAGATATTTTATAAAATAGAGTTTTTCGAATCGAATCCACTAACTTTAAAGCCTTTTCATAATTTGAATTTGAAATTATGATTTTTTCTTCTTTTTCCAATAAATCCTTTTTGATTTTTTTTAATTCATCTATTTTCAATGCTTTAAGCCGTTCATCTTCGCCTGTTGCTATTATTGTATTTCGTAATTCGTATATATTATCAATAATGCCTTGTTTACTAGAATTATCATCAACAAAATATTTATCGAAAAATATAGAATTTTCCAATAAAAGATAATGCAATAAAGAACCAAACTCCATTGCTGGAGTCGGCTTTATTGCTATTTTATCAATATATCTTTTTTTATAATCTAAAATATTTTTTGAAAATAATCTAATTCTTGAATATGATATATATTCTAAAGATCTGTTCATTTTTTACCTATATTATTTTAATAATGCTTCTTTTAATTTAGCAAACTCTTCTTTTAAAGCTTTCATTTCCATTTTTAGGCTGGCTTGCCTTTCTTTTCTTTTTTCTTCTTTTCTTAATTCTTTCCTAGCTTCTTTTTTCAATTCTTTTTGGTAAAAATCTTCTCTTTGTTGAATCAATTCCGTTAAAACCATTTTTGTTCTCCTTTTTGATAGCTTATAATATAAATATACATATAATACTTAACATAGTCAAGTATTATTTAATAATATTAAGTATCATATGTATATTATCTATATTAATTAATTAAATATAGATAAGTCGCTTTCTTCTATAGTTTCTTTTGGCTCTGGTTTTGGCTCTGATTTTGGAATTGATTTCAATCCTTTAACAAAATCAAATTTTGTTACTGTTACCACATCAGCTTTTCCACAAATCATTAACTTCATACCTTTCTTGATCTCTTTTTCATAAATTGGCCATTTATCCTTATCTTTTAGCTTTATAGTTATTTTTTTATCAAAAGTTTCCAATTTATCATTTTTATAATACATAATTTTTTGCATTATTTTCATTTCCATGACTGGAAAAGTTTCATTATTATATTTTGCATTGAATCTACTTGGTTCTTCTATAACCACCCCTTTAACCACGACCTGATTGAAATCAAGATCATTTACATCTATTTTAGTCATTATTTGAATCCCTCTCTTTTTCTAAAAAATATAAGGCCATTATATCTCTACATATGCTTGATAGATTTGATTTTGGTGCTTTTGTTGCTTTATAATGATCTAATTTTCCTTCTAAATCTTTATCTATTAACAACATTAATCTTTTCCAATCCTTTTTGCTATGTTTGTTTAATACCCCTTTTTTTCTTGCCATTGCCTAAACCCCATTGAATTTATCCATTAAATATGTTTGTTTATCATCAGCTAAACTATTGATGTAATCAATCTGATCTTCATTCAAACCATAACCTTTATAAATATTTACAAATATATTGAAAATGTTAATCTGATTATCATCAAATTCAAACTCAGTATTTTTTTTAAATATTTGAAAATAATTAAAAACAAAATTAACATTATCATAGAAATTATTTTCATTCACTTTCATTAATCACTCCTTATTATATAATATATATAATATATAATAATATATAAATATATATTATTATATATTAATATATTTATATTATTGATTTTCAACGATTTCGCTTGCTTTTTTGATTAAATCAAAAAAATTTAATTCATTAACGTAAAGCAAAGCTTTCAAACTTACCAAAATCATAGAAAAATGACTTAATAACTTTTTATTTAATAAATCTGAATCATCAAAATCAAAATCTTTAAGCAATTCACATCTACTAATAATAAATTTCAACTGCTCTTTATTAGAAATAAAGTTACTCGTCTCTTTATTATGAATATCTTGAGATTCTTTATTATAAATAAATTTATCTATTTTTTTTAAATCTTTTTTTAAATCTCTATATTCGCTTAAAATTTCTTTACTTGTTTGTTTTTTTAACATTTTAATACCTTTTGTTTTTCCTTTTTAAAATCTACATTTTATACTTTATATAAAAAAAAGTTTTGTAATCTCCATTCAAAATTGGAAAAGACTCTAAATTTAAATATTTTTCGTTTTGCTTGGTCCTGAGAAAAAAAGCTAATTCAGGATAATCTTTACTTAAATATTGACTGCCATCAATTTTCAATGTATTAGGCAATTCTGTTTCCTTATTAAAGACAAATATAAACCCAACACCACAAAAATAAAAATAGCTCATCACTTCAAAATAATCCATTTTTTCATAACTACATTTATGATTCAACATATTTCTCCAGAAAATTATTTAAAGCCCCAAAAGGGGCTTTTTTGATCAAAGATTATCATATAAAAAATCTTCGCAATCTACTTTTTGTAGTTTTTCGTAAAGATAATCGTATTTTTCAATATCTTCATATTCGAGATTCTCTAAATAATCAATTTGCTTTTGATCTAAACCCGCGCCCTCTTTTAAACCTATTATCATATTTGATATCATTATGGATTCATTTTCAACATTCGAATCTTGATTTCGAAAACCAAAATCTTTAATTTCATCAAAATTAAAATCAACTGAATCTTTAAATCTTTTAACTTTTGCCATTTTATATCCCCTTTGTTAAAAGCCCCAAAAGGGGCTTTTTTATTAAATTATTGAGTAACCCACCCTTTTTTACTAATTCCTGCTCCAGACCAAGCGTCAACGGCGTCAACTTTTCTAATTGAAATGACATCATCATATTTTGCAATGACTTTTAATTTTTTAATTCCGTTTGAATGGATTTTATCGTTAATATATTTTGTAATTAATGTTTTGCAGGCTCCAATTGTTTTTGCTGTAGATATGAATTCAAGCTCAAAACAAGTTGAGCCTTGGTCAACTTTCATTATTGCTGTTATTGTTTTTGCTCTTGAATATTTACTTTGTAAGCTTATTGTTTTTATTTCAGTTTTTAGACTTTCCATTTTTAATTCCTTTGTTTTTATTTTTTAAACCTTATATATATAATATACATATAATATATTATATAGTCAAGTATTATTTTATATTATTATCTATTCTATTTTATTTGATATGTCCGGATCATGCTGGCCATCGGTCGGATAGTTTTTTGCTTCCGGACGGCTTGAAAAGCTTTGTGACAAAGGGAAAGAAGAGATTTTGTCCGGATGGCCATATAAATCTAGGTTTTTATACTACGTATAATTTTGGATTAAAATGTGGATAAAATAAAAATAAAAAGACAGTATCTATAACTTTAATATAAAAAGTTTCTTCTTTGTTAGAATATGTATTCATATGGATTTATACATATGAATACAAAAAGAAAGATAAGAAACAATTTCTTTCTTTCTTTCTTTTTTAATTATTTATAGTTTTGAATTATTATTTTTAATTTTGATTAATTATTTGATGATATATATTCTGATATTCCCAATATATATATTTATTATACAGCGTAATAGAAGTTAAAAAAAAGTGGCCAACTGGCCTTATTCACTTGAAAGTATTTTCCACAAAGCATTTGAAGCTGACCAGACTAAAAAAAAGAGCTGGCCAGCGGACGCTTCGATCTGTCCGTATTCAAATATTCAATTCATTTGAATATACTCTATACAATCTAGTAATTTCCAGGTCAACATTTTTATCTGACAAATTCAAAGCCCAAAATCTTTTTCTTTTGATTGTATTTCCATATTTGAACATATTCCTAGGTTTATTTTCAAATTTCAATTTATTCAAAACATTCGAAATTTGCTTTGAATTGTAATCTAATTTTTTTTCTATATCAGAAATTACAACTAATACGTTTGAAAAATACAACCCTTCTTCATTTTCGATGAAATCTCTAATTTCAATAAAACCTTCCATATTTTCACTTGTTTCTATTATGGCCCTTTCTAAAGCCTCTGTTTTTGGTGCATGACCTTTAAAATAATTTTCATTTATTTTGAAATCATATAAATAGCTTGCTAATGCCAATCTATAATTTTCATTTAATTCATTTTCATTGAATAAATTTAACTTAATGAAAAAATCTTCTGAATTAATATTATATTTTTTTAGATTCTTGTTTAATTCATTAAAAAACTCTTCTTTAGTTTCAAAATCAATTGAAACTAAAACCCAACGACGATCCTCATCATTAAATTTCAATTTGCTGATATCATTAGTTGTCATCATTATATTGGCATAATTTGAAACATTAGTTTCATCTTTTCCCTTTTTTATTTGTGTTATTATGTTTTGAGTTGCTATCATTTTAATTTTGGCTGTTATGTCGTCGACATTGTTTTTATTGACAACCACTTCATCCCAATAACAAAAAGCACAGGCTCCTGCATATGAAGTAAATGATGATTGCATTGATTGATTACTGACCATTTTGCAATTTTCTTTGCCTAATAATATTCTAATTACTGCAGCCAATGATGATTTCCCAACACCTTGTATTTTTGAATACAATATCAAAACGACTTGACTTCTTTTCCCAAAATTTTGAATTAAAAAAGAAAGGTAATTGATAATAATCAAAAAATCTTCTCCAAACATGGTTTTTATCCATGCTAATATCATTTTAGTGAATATCGAATATTCGCTTAAAAATGAGTCAAATTCTATTTTTTTTGGAATGGTTTTGAAATTAAAATTATTAATTGAAATCGTATTGTATTCATCATTGATTAATTTTTTTTTATTTTGTGGATTATATATTATTTTATGAGCAAAGCTAAGCTGAGCTCTTTTGATATCGATTTCCAATTGATTCCATAATTTTGTAAATCCAGAATTGTTATAGACAACATTAGGATTATAGATATTGCATATATTATGATTTTTACATGTTAAAATAGCATATTGTTTTTGCAACGCCAAAATATGTTCTTCATTTGTAAATTTGGATTTGCTTTGTGAATTTTCATCTAAAGAATTCCATTTTGCCTTTAATTCGTTTTCTTTATATTTTGATGACTTTTTACTCCATTCGTTTAAAGCAAAAAAACAATAATCTATTAATTCTTTTTGATTCAATAAAATACTTAAATTATAAATTTTACAAATTACACTAAACCAATCATTATATTCATCATTTGAATCGTATGGATTCAATAAAAATTCAATATGATTTTGAAAATC
>JACSEL010000048.1_pt1 | contig 13381 bp, 17 predicted proteins | sample 8223121 | NCBI WGS metagenome assembly JACSEL01 (sample SAMN15704502, study PRJNA253121) | viral metagenome | isolation source: viral DNA from sea star tissue collected in USA, Friday Harbor USA, Seattle... | host: Pycnopodia helianthoides | collected 2013 | reverse complement strand
GCTATTGCTAGTATTCCTGATGTCTATAGGGATAATGTCAAGGTTACAATTGCACGAATGGATGAGCGAGAGGTATTGTTTACGATGATGAAGTTTAAAGAATTATCCACTAATGAAAAAATAAAACACCTGTGGGATTATTCAATCCGATAAGCGAAACCGGTCATCCAGTTATTAAGTATTGCTAAATAACTGGGTGGCATTAAGTAACGAAATAGCGGTTTTTCGTTACTTGTTTGGATTTGAGTAACAAAATATCGGGTTTTCGTTACTTAACTACTGGCGAAATAACCCTGTTGACATCCTTCAACACTTACCGGTATATTATATGGAATAGGCAAGCTGCCCGAAAAATGAGGCAGCACCATTTGAGTGGTACTGCCTGACTTAATCGAGAGCATCATATGACAAATTCCAAAGATACGCAAGTCCCCGCCACGTCTTTGCCGGAAGATTCGCTTGAGATGCTCAAGCCTGCCATGGCGGAGTTCAAAGGCAGAAGGTTTAGAAACCGTATGGAAGCTAGATGGGGTGTTTTCTTTGACACACTAGGTTTAAGATGGGATTACGAACCGGAGGTTTTTGATCTTCCATCTGGTCATTCCATCTGGCCAACCTTTTGGATACCGTGCGAGACCTTTCTTAATGGCGGCTACTGGATTATCATAACCGACTCTACCCCTACAAGCATTGAGATTCATAAGTGTGCAGGATTGAGCCTGGGTACTGGACACATCACGGGTATATTCTGTAGTACGCCTCATGAGCGAACCGACACGCATTCCATAGGCGTTCTCAGGGACAGTGGGGGTAAACCTCTCAGCACCAAAATCAAAAAATGCGATAATTCAACAAAGGTTTTGTTGACACCTCTCTATGCATGGGCATTCCGGTTGTGTGCCCATCAAAATGTAGATTTTGAATGGGGTTCAGTGACATCCGCCATAAGAGCTGCGAGATCAGCCCGTTTTAAACATAACGGGAAATGGTAACATCTCACCCAGATTAAAACAGGAGACAACATCCCTCCTCATAGCTTTACGAATGTGATCAGTGATGTTCATTTCACGCTTCTGTATTTCTTCATCCATTTTGTGGCAAGACTTTTGGCCTCTTTGATCTGGGCCGGTGTCATCTTTTTGGCGACGGTGTCCCGGTTATACATGGACTGGTTTTTCATCACCGTACCCCTGGTCGCAATACTGAACCACATGAAAGCCAGGACATTGTTCTGTGGGACTGCTTCCCCCAGGGCGTACATACACCCTAGCAGATACGGGGTCCGGGTGTCCCCCAACTCCGCTGCCCGGGTCCACCACTTCAAGGCGGCCTCGTTGTCCTGTAAGACTCCACCCTCCTCAATGAGCATCCACCCCAGACTATAGTGAGCCTCAACGTGGCCTTGTTCAGCAGCGGCGGTGTACAACTTTAACGCAGCTTCTTCATCCTGTAGAACTTCTTTGCCGTTGTCATACAACCTCCCTAGCTCATACTGAGCCTGGGCATTCCCCAACTCAGCAGCACGAACACAATATAAGTTCATTTCACAATCCTGAATTTTTCAAGTCTTAATTTTTTGTATGTCGCTATCCATTTTGAGGCATATGTTGACCCCAATTCGATAAGTGACGGTGTTAGATGGTAGTTCTTAATATTGTCTCTTTCTTTAATTGCCAATTTTTGAATTGAACTCTCGCGGCTGAGTTCTATTACAATAAGAAACCACATTAGTGCAAGGACGTAATCTTGAGAACCTTCAGTTCCATCACGGAATATCAATCCTAGATTATAATGTGCCTCAACACTCCCTTTTTTGGCTTTGTCGATTAAGTCCGTCCATTCCGTAATATTCATTTCACTATTTCTTTCAGTTTGTGTGTCGCTATTTGACATTATAGATTTAGTACAGTTTTTTTGGTTGGTATTTGTAGTTGTTTAAGATTTTTAATAATATCGTTCACGTCATCGATGGAATAGACGTACCCACCAAACCCACCGGCTTTAGCTATTTCAATTAATTTTTCATCTTGCAAACGCTTTTTAGTATCTCCACTTCCCTTAATCTCAAAGGCAAAAAACTGGCCATGAATACAGGCAATCAAATCAGGGTTTCCGCTCTTACCGGCAACTATAATATTAATAACATAACCGGAGTGTTCATTCTCGATATGTTTGATAACTGCCTTTGATAATTTTGATCCCCGCATTTATAACTCCTCTTGTTCAAATAATGAATCAACAAAATTTACCTTATTTTCACTGACAGCTTTATACACTTGTGACGATACTGCCTTCTCAACCAACAAAAAATGCACTCGAATGGACTTAGTACGTTTCTTGTTGGCTTGTCTGGTTCTACGTTGTGTATGCTTTGCTGTGCTAAAATCCTGACTATATATGATTAAATGATCAATGTGGGATAAGTCCACCCCCTCTGCATAACTTGTACCTTGCAATATTTCAGCATTTTTAAACACAGACCTTAGCTTGTTGCCCTCAGCCACGTATTGATACATAATAGCAACTTTATCTGTGTCGCCCCAATTATCCAATATGTAATCTATCTTTTCCCCCGTAGTCAGGCACACGTATTCCTTATCAACCTTAAGAACGCCACCCTCCAGCATATGCAGGGATAACCTTAGCTTAAGTTTACTATCAGCTATCAGCTTATAATTCTTGCCGGCAACTGCAAATTCAAGTACACTATGATTAAGTAGTGCATTATACGCAGCTCTGGTATCCTCAGCTAAAGTTATATAGTGTATATCGTCTTCCGGCTCTTGTTCGAATCCTAACGACCGTCTGGTTTTAGTGATAAACAAGTGTTTGATATCTGCTAATGCTTTGTCGTGATTTATTTTTTTATAGGTTTTAATATGCCTGCCATTTATCCATATTCTATCTGTTTGACCATTTTTATTTCTCAAAGCATAAACCTTATACCAGGAATAAAAATCTTTATAGTCCTTCCAGGGACTGTATGTAGACAGTGAGAATTGATTAAATAATAACTGTATTCCATGAGCATAAGGGGTAGCACTCATATATACGATTGGTTTGTTATAACATATCAAACATAGGTCTTGCCATATCTTACCTTGTTCAGGATAAGATGATATATAAGAATGAGCCTCATCAAGAACTATAGCATCGCACAATGACGAATTTACCTTATGTGCAGAATGATAATTAACCAAGCTATATTTCTTGGTTAGCCAAGGGCAGCCACTCAACGTTTCTTGCCAACCTTGCAAAGCTTTTTTCTTGGTTACTATCAGAACATTGTTGACTGATTTACTTTTTTCTAACACTAATAATCCGGTGATGGATTTGCCTGTACGCTCCTCCATAGCTAAATACACTATACCATAATCTTTTAAAATTGCAGATGCTCGTTTTGCCGATTCTGTTTGATAGTCGTAAGGCTTCATTATTATATCGCTCAAAATGCACCTTCCTTTTCTAAAGAATTCTGTTCCCGTTTTATTGCCTGTTTACTACCGTGAACAAATGGGCATGTTGCTCGTAAGGCACAATATTTATCGCTACACAGATAGTGTTTTGGGTTACCTGGAAAGAGTATATCGGGATCAATCCCAGCGTGTAAGGCGTTCAGCCTGTCGAGTAAATTATTTACAATATATTTCACCTGATCAACATTTGTATCAAGTTTATTTATGCCTCCTACAGTCTTGGTTTTAGCTAAAATAACACCTTGAATAAGATTATGTTTAATATCATAACCGTTTTTCTGTGCCAGGAATTTATAGAGGCTTTGTTGTAGAACATGGTTTTGAGGTATAATTTTACGTTTACTGGTTTTAAGGTCTCCGATAGTATCTTTAGTTATGTAATCGATTGTCCCGCTAATATCCTTAACTATAGAATGGTCAAGATTGACAGTCACACGTGTTTCAACTGCTATCGGGATTTGGGTAGCCGGTACAATATCTTCTACAAAGGCTTTAGTGCCTTTTACGATAACGGAACGTGCAAGATTATCATCTATATCATCGTCATAAGTCATCTCCCCATCAGCTTGCTTGACTACACTGTCGTAAGCCTCAACAGCGGCATCCGTCATCATGCTGACATTAAGGTTGGTTTTGGTTTTGGTTTTAATAGCTTCATTCCACATTATTTCTGCACCGGCATGAATGCCTGTGCCGATTGCTGCACGAACGTTCGGGATAGAGTATTTTCCCAGAATAAACACGTTATACCATTGCCGGGGACATCCGATAAAACTGGCCAGGCTGCTAGGTCGTATTGTGATCTTTTTCATTTTCATTCTCATTCTCGGGATCGGCTAAAAAATAGATCATAAATGCTGCATTGGTCAGCACATGTGCCATATGCAACATCCCGGTATCTTTATCCCGCAATTCCCCGAATCTATGAGCCTCTAAATGACGTATTAAAGCGGCCATGTACCGGTCGGTATTCCTACACTGTTTCCAGTTATCCGGACTGTATTTCTCTGCCCCATAGGTAAGAACTTCCGCCAGGGCTTTAGACGCTTCTGGCGGTATTAGATCATACCTGATTTTATCTTTGTCAAACTTTGTAAATCCACTTTCAACCAAAGCATTTAATTGCTTGTAGTAATAACCCATTTTAACCTCTTACTGGCTGTGCATGAAGACAGGGACATTATTATCACTTTCGATATCTCCCCAATTATAGCCTACATAAACTTTTACCGGCATTGGCAAATCCGGTATTTTGCAGGCTGCACTTATTTCACTCCACGCCTCCTGCATAGACTTAGCTACTATTATAGCTAATTCCTTATATAAAACCTCATCGTTAGGAATAATAAAGATATAGGCGTCATGCATAAAATTACGCTGCCAACGTGTCCAGTATTCATATTCTTTGGCGGCCATATACTTTTCCATATAATGATTAGCTAGTTTAGCTACTTCACTCCCCATACCCTGTACTTGTATATTAAGTTGATCTGTCATCCTTTTAGCTAAATAGCGTCTTCCTAGTGGTGTTTGCCATGTTTTCTTGTTTTTCCAGTCTTTAATACCTTTTTGTTGCCAGACTTTAATTGCTGGCCATAGCTTTCGCCAATCAGTGCAGATATTTTCTGCAAAGCTAAAAGGCAACACAATATTCGCCCTGGTTAACAGTTGCTTTAAAATTACTTTAGTGCCGCATCCGTATAGAAGCCCAAAGTTACAGGTTTTTGCTATGTACCTTTGTTTTGAAGTGGGTTCATCAGTTTGAAATATCCGTTCGGCAGCATACATATGAATATCTGAAAAGGTTCTGAATAAGGCTTCCATTTTAGGATCGCCTGTAATAGCACAAACGCACCTTAACTCAAGCTGAGAAAAATCTGAATACACCAACACATAATCCGAATCCTTTTTTACTCCAAAGCATTCTTTTGTAACTCTTGGTAATTGCTGTAAATTTTGGGTATTGCATGTACTGCGACCTGAACGGGCATTAGGACTGAACTTACCATAGACATGACCGTCATTAGTAATAAACTTTTTAAGGAAGCTGTTTTCCTTAGATAGACTTCTGGCTTTTCTTACATCAGTTGCAAGTACATTACCTTTAGCAGATAATTCAGCTAAACCCTCATCATCAGATTTATCACTATCAATATAGTCTCTGACTTCTTTATAACTGTTACAGTTAATAGGTAGTGCGATATCGTTTATCTGAGCTAAATTATCAGACAAACGTTTATTCACTCTTTCTCTATCAACTGGCAACCCATTACATTGAAACCTTAAATTACTTTTAAGCGTTATGATATCAAGTTTATAGCTATTATCTGTACATATTTCCTTAACGACTTGCCACAGTTTAAACAGATAGTACACATCGTAAGCGGCATATAGTTTCTGGTCCTTATTGAGAACCGGCATGTCCCATCGGCACTTCTGTAACCATTTTCTTGTAGTTCCTAATACTTCATAAGGGTTGTGACCGATAGCATATTCAATACATTCCTCCAGGCTGAACGTTTTTTTCCTGTAGAAATACAGGCGGGACAGAAAAAAAGTATCTTCCAAACGTTCGGGTTGCCATGGACGTTTGTTCAGAGTTTCCTGGATGGTTGATATATCGTAACTGGCACAATGACACACCACCCTGCATTGTTCCAGCACGGCAATCAGGGGATGAATATCCGGATACTCTACCAGGATAACTTTTTTAAAGTGTTCCTGGTAGAATTGAGCAAGTCTGATTTTACCGTATTTTCCGATAGTCTCTGTATCAAACATTAGAGGTTGATCAGTGTCTATTAATTTTAATAACTCGTCTTTAAAATGCCTGCACTGCCAAAACTCGTAAACTTCACTATGATTTAGTTGCTGCCTCATTTTAATGCCCAATATTTTATAGAGTAAATACTCTGTTAAATGAAGTGTGGGCCTTGCACCCACTCGAACGGCTAAATATACTTATTCCGTTTGCTAAGTGTTATTTTTAGAAAGGAATGGAATCGTCGTTATCGGTTTCCGGAAATGTAATGGTTTCTCCAACACCTTCAAAGCCGCCTTCCTCCTGTTTTTCAAAGCCGGAATCTGGCACATACTCTTCAAGTTTGGTTATTTGAACAGCATTGAGCCATAAGCTGACACCATCGTCCTTACCATTGATATAGTATATTAGAACACCGCTGATAGCACCTTGTGAGCCGTTGCCGATACGAGTGTCTCCAAGCTGAACTTTTTGTGCATTAGTGTTGTGTACACCAATTGTTTTTTTCTTGCCACTATCGAATACTGTTCTTGCTTTAAACTTGAAGACGTAAAACTTCCCGTCTTCATCAAACTTCCCGTCTTCATCGCAAGTCTTGTATCCCAAAGACTTTAGTTTTTTATCCTGTTGGTGATCTTCATCATAAACCTCTTTTATTTTATCAATCAAGGGTTTTGCCTTCTCGGCACTCAACACAATGGAAGCAAAGTATAAGTGATCATTCTCTTGATAGTTTAGCTTCCCTTGACCAGAAATGGTACACCACATTAACTTGCCTATCGGTGTACTCACTTTAATTGTTTTAATTGCTTTTTTTGCCATTTGGCTTCTCCTGGGTTAAGTTTAATTTGTAAACGTATTTTATTGTTCCCGTTCGGGTGCATAACTAGATATTTTCTGGAAATTGTGTTGTTTGCACCCGTTCGGGAACATTTCTTTTATTCCAATCCTTTCGGGCTAACACAGATAAAGTCACCTTCTTTTACTACATTAAACTCGTCTGTAGTATTTTGTAATTGGTACAACTGTAAATCGGGTATAAAATAGAAGAAACAATTTTCACCTCTCTTGGTGGTATGGCTTCTGCCAACACCGGCATCCTTCATAAGTTTAATTAATACTAGGGGACTCCCTTTACCTTCCGTTATAACACTATATAATTCCTCCAGTTTTTCGTGCATAAGCCTGCCCATATTCCAGCCTTCTGTGAAATTGTTTACACCGTTCTCAACTCCTAGATTTTCAAGTTTGTCAAATAACTTGTTAGAAATAAAATATGTGATTTGTTCCCATGCTGACATACTGTCTATGATTAACTGTTCTTTATCTGCTGTTTCAGGAGCAATAACATATTCATCACTGTGCAAGTTGTTAACTTCTGTAGCCAGATAGAAACAAAAGTCCATAACCTCACTCTTTATCTTTTCAATTACTTCAGCTATACCTCCCATTTCACTCACCCAATCCTGTTTATCAAGCCTGTGTGGTGTTTTTATAAAGGCTACACGTCTGTCTTGTGTTTCCATAGGTAAAGGACTACTGTTGGCTGTCATTATTATAGTCATACTGTGGGTATAGTTAAACCCGTCTCTACGCATAGCACGTATTTGAACATGGGGAGAACCGCTGTAAGACTTTATTTTGCCCAAAGCCTCTTGTTTATCCTTGGTTCGCGTTAGCTTATTACCATACTCATCGAGTTGTGCAAAATATTTATTTAGCAGCCAACCATTATGATTCTCCAGGAAAAGCTTGGTATCGGGTTTAGCGATGTAATCTATGCCAAGTATTCCAATCAATAAACTAACAAAAGTATCTTTACCTGAACCGTGAGAACCAATAAGATATAGAACTACCGGGGAGTATTTGAAAGTAGTCAGTTTGGTTCTTATAAAAGATAACGTGTAATTACGCATGAAGTCATCTGGTATAAGCGTTTCTAAATATTTTATAATGGTTGTAGGTCGCTTATATTGCAAGGCATAACTATCAGGATAGTTGAGAACAGCCAATTCAGGTGTTTGCCTGAACAAATTAAACTCTTTGCCTGGACCTTCAATATGACCAAATACTTTAGAAGGATCAAGCTTGGTCTCCAGAAGTTGTGTAGTTGTGTCATACTGATATTCTGAAATTCTTTTGCCAAGCAAATTTTTAAGTCTTGTTATACAGGTTTTTTTATCGTTGTAGGATATTATGCGAGGAATAGCATAGTTTATTATATAATACCTACCAGTATTAACATCGGAAAAGCTTTCTATGTACTCACCGTTTTTATCTGTTGATACAAAACCTGTACTTCTCCAATATTTGTCGTATCGCCAAACCAACTTACCGTCTATTGAAACTTTTTCCTCAAGCATCGGGTTTACAATAGTATTGTTTAATCGGTCGGCTTCTATAGGCTCATTCCACAGATTATTGATGCTGGACATAACGCTATAATACAACTCTTTACTGACACTGATGTCAGCACCTAGAATGGCCGATATTTTTGACAGATACTCTGAGCCTCTTCCTGTTGGAATATCATTAGGATGTAAATGACCTTGTCTGACATATTCAGGTAAATTCCTGAAACTTTTAGGTGTAATGATCTTGAATAGTGTTGTTGAATACGTAGAAGTTTTGATAAACTCTTCGAGCAGCGGTGCTAATCTGGTGTATAATGTAGAATTATTATGCGTCACTTCCGCTAACTTAACAGGCTGTTTCTTAGCCAATGTTTTAAGCAATGACTTTATTGTTACCGGCAACTCATTAAGCTTTGGTACTTCTTTAAACGACCAAGGTTCTTTAGTTGTATTATCCTCAGTTGGTAAATATATAAACCCATCATCAGAATAAAAATCTAATGCGAACACACCATCAGCCAGACTGAATGTAGCTAAATCACTGTCATATTTGTATAGAATAGTTCCACCACCTTCCGGCTTGCCTTTACTGGGCAAATGCACATTATTTGCGGTATCCAGTGATTTAAACACCTGATAGGTTGCTTCATTATCACAATCAATAGCTATAACACCGCTGATAGCACCGGTTAATGCACCGGCAAGCGGTACAGCTTTCTCATTAAATTTGTCCTTATATTTTTGTCGCCAGCCAGTTTCAAATACAGGTAAAGTCTTCTTCCCGGACTCTGTGCGTTTCAACGTACCTTTGAGAGGTACAGTATGCCAGCCAGCATTAATAAATTGCTGTAATATCATATGCCTTAAACTCTTTTAAGTTGTTCCCATTCGCCAATAGGCATTTTGCCCAGGTATATCCAAGTTTTAGTATTATGATATTGCATATCTTCTATAAGCCAGGGTGGAAACAGGCTTTTATGTATGGTATTATGGACTTCACCCTTTGAATCCAGCATAAGATTATAGAAGCCAATTAGCTTTGTAAGCGTAGGTGCAGAAAGCGGCAAATCGTAAACCCTTAAAAGATGCAGAACAGGAACACCATCTTTATTCTTACGATGCAAGTCTTTAAGTAAACTCTCTCGAATAAGTACCATAGATTTATTCATATTCCGGCTTTCCTTTATTAGGGTAAGATCAATAGTATAGTCCTGTACACAACAGGGCCTTTATGGAAACAGCAGCGTAAGTAACTCATCAATATCCTGTATTAAACTCTCGTGCTTTTCTTTCGTCATATTGTATGCATGTAGTATCTTGTTCCAAGAGCTTCTATAATCTTCCTTCACATAACTATATTTTATATTTGGGAAAAACTTTTGGTCTGGCGATTCTGTTGAGCCGTCATAAATAACAAAACCTACCACATTAGTTTTTATACAAGGGTCTTCCTTAAACTTTATTCGACCCTCTTTTTCACAACTATCCAAATCTTGATGCTCTTCAAATCTCCAATAGTCTTTAGTGTCAAGCTTAAGTATTCCATCGCCATATCTTGCAGTAACCAGCAACATACAATAACTCATAGTGCAATCCTCGTTAATCAGCCAATCTCTTATTAGTGTCTTGTTCTTCAACACAGTAAGTATTTATAATCTCTTGTTCCAGACGGTTACATATCTCAACAAGAGTGTATTTTTCCTCCCAATTAAATTCGTCGATATCACGTTTCAGTATTTCATATGTCCTTGCAGCACATACAGATTCCAAGTGTTTGTTTACTATGGCAGACTTAAGCTTTTCTATAAGTAATACAATAAAACGCATAGTTCATCCTCTGTCAGACTGTGTTAACTTTTAATATGTCCCGTTCCAGTTCCTTATATTCAGGCAATAGATAGGTATAACATAATTTAGGATGCCTGGGAGTTTTACTGTATATAGCAAATCCCGATATCTCATGATCAACTAGTTTAGCTTGATAAAACTCCTCCCATGACCGATTAACAGTAGCCTCAAGATCCCCGCTTTTATTAAAACTACAAACACCAAGTTTGACAACTACTTTATTCTCGGTGTTTGTAGTAAGTAATCGCATAAAATACATCGTTAATTTTCCACCGACGGATCATAAATTGCATTGCGGTAGTCCTTGGATTTATATGTATACGGGATGGTTTCAATCAGATGTTCGTATTCAGAAATAATACCACTGTACCATAATTTAGGCTTCTCAACTGATCCGCTATACAAGGCAAAACCCACGAGGTCGTGATTCTCGCTATCGTCCTTAAGCCAAGCCTCTTTAAAGCGATAACCGCTTTGAGTAGCGGAATAAGCTAAATTAGAATTTTTATCAAAAGTACAAAGTACATCGGGTTTTGTAGTTAGTTTATCATCGCCACCATCAACGTTTATAATAAGTAATTTAGCAAAGTACATAATTAATCTCCTAAGTTAGTAGTCACTATAAAGCAACAAATTCATGTTTAAAGATGTCTAATTTATACGTTTTACAGTCTTTCTTTAAAAACAGACGTTCCATCCTATTCTTTCTGCGTGAACCGGAGTAAACAGCAAAACCAGCGAGATCAATAACCGGGGAAAACATATTGTAATGCGTCCAACACTCTCGCCCATAGCTAACACAATTATCTATGTTGTCTGGTTTGCCTTCTTCTTCTCCATCCTCTGTAAATATTTCCTTGGACATCCAAAAAAAAGAGGAGTCGGGGAATACTGTGTTAACAAATTCACAATTAGCGGCATCGTAAATTTTATTATGCCTTAGCAACGATATAATATGCATAGTCTTCCTCGCGATTGGAGGTTAAAAAGTAGCAACCCTATTCTTCGAAAGGCACTGACAGTCTGATAGACATGGCACTGCTTGAAACCCGGAATATTTCTGCCAATTCCGGGATGCAGGTTATACCTTTGGATATCTCGGCGTTAACCAGATGCCACGGCATGAGAACAGCAACAGCAAATTCGTTGGCCTGCCTTTCCAGGGCGGAATTCAAATGACTACAGTAAAAATCATCGTCCTGAATACCATCATCTATCTTGTTATCATGCAACACCAGATGACCAAGTGCATGAGCTATCGACCATCTTTGTTTGTTCTCTGAATAACTGTCATTTATGTAAATTCCGTACCCACCCTTTTCCTGATCGGGCATGATCGATACTGATAAGTCGGAGGGCCAGTCTTTAACTTCATACACATGCGCACCAAGTGCAACGGCAATCTGCATCGCGTCTACATGTGGTTTTTTTTGCAGCTCCTCAATGATGACCATAGATTTAGTTACTGATAGCATAATCTTGTTTCCTTGCGTAGTGTAAAACATTAAAACAGCGGACCGACCAAGGATTCTGGGGAGTCGGTCCGCTGCTACCAGACAACTATAGTCATCTGGTTTGCACTGTTTCAAATGAGGAAAGAAACAGTGCTGTTAATACCGATATCATAAGTCCAGGGGAGACCTTAATATCGGTATTCCCTATGTCCTAGAAAGTCCAGGACAATTCAGCACGGCCACCGTATGCAGGCTTACGGTTACCTATTATGGTAGAACCGGCCAAGCTAAGTTTAAGGTTGTCAGCCAAAGGCACATCAAAGCCAGCAGTAGCTTTCCAGGTTGGCTTACCACCGCGTAAGTTAAAGATAACATCACCTTGCAAGTAACTAATGTGTTTTTGGATGCGATAGCCAGTAGTCAGGGTGTTCAAGGCTGAATCTTTGGTGTTAATACTGCTAAGTCCAATATGAGGTCCAAAGAACAGACTGTTCCCAAAGTCTCTATAACCTGTAACCGTTACGTTTGCTTTCCAAATTGCAGAGTTCACGTCTGTCTTTTTGAGCTTGTCATCAGGTCCAGGTACGCCAAGGGCCTCAGTAACACCAATGAGTGCCTGACCCTGCAACATCCAGTAGTCCCTGAGCGGTATAGTTAAATAAGGACCGACCATTATTGCTTCCGCTCCGTTACCACGAGATGTCTGAAACATCAAACCTAGCTGTCCGATATGGGAAGCTATACTTGTACCGCCAGAGAAAGCGAGGAATTGACCGTCTGAACCTTTGATATTTTCAATTGAAGTCCAAAACTGTGCCTTACCGCAATCAACACTCTCTTCCTTTGTAGCACGGATACAAGTAGCCGTTTGCCAGTGATTTTCCCACAGCCTTGGTGAGACCAAAGCCAGTGACTGGATGTGATACTGAAAAGGCGAGGGAATTGCTTTTTCCTTGGGATCAATGCTAACTCCAATTCCAGGTTTTGAATCTGAGCTTGTAATTGGCTTAGTGTCCGTTATGGCTACCGTTTCTGTTGCAGGGTTTTTAAGTTCATCCATTCTCGCGGTAAGAGTAGCAATCTCCTCGTCATGCTCCTCTTTTAAAGCGACAATCTCCTCGTCATGCTCCTCTCTTAGAGCGTTAACAGCCACGGTAATCTTCTCATCAACAGCCGCGTTAATAACCTTATCTTGATTCTCGTATATAGCGGTAAGAGTAGCAATCTCTTCGTCATGCTCCTCTTTTAAAGCGACAATCTTCTCATTAAACTCCTCCCTTAGAGCGTTAATAGCCGCGTTAGCATTAGCGTTAGTGCCTGCTGCACCTTTAGGACCGGCTGCACCTGCTGGACCGGTATCCCCTTTAGGACCGGCTGCACCTGCTGGACCGGTATCCCCTTTAGGACCGGCTGCACCTGCTGGACCGGTATCCCCTTTAGGACCGGCTGCACCTGCTGGACCGGTATCCCCTTTAGGACCGGCTGCAC
>JACSEL010000047.1_pt1 | contig 13516 bp, 9 predicted proteins | sample 8223121 | NCBI WGS metagenome assembly JACSEL01 (sample SAMN15704502, study PRJNA253121) | viral metagenome | isolation source: viral DNA from sea star tissue collected in USA, Friday Harbor USA, Seattle... | host: Pycnopodia helianthoides | collected 2013 | reverse complement strand
GGGCGTGGCCGGGCATTTGCCGTAAGGCGGTTTTAATTTAGGGCGTGGCCGGGCATTTGCCGTAAGGCGGTTTTAATTTAGGGCGTGGCCGGGCATTTGCCGTAAGGCGGTTTTAATTTAGGGCGTGACCGGGCATTTGCCGTAAGGCGGTTTTAATTTAGGGCGTGGCCGGGCATTTGCCGAAAGGCGGGGGGGGGATTGTGATCTTGAGGGTGCTTTAGATATTGCCTGAGGAGGCTTTGGCGGCCAGGTACTCCCTGTTCAGGCGGGCAATGTGGGTTACGCTGATTTCTTTAGGGCATACCGCTTCGCAGGCTTGTGTGTTGGTGCAGCTGCCGAAGCCTTCTTTTTCCATCTGGGAGACCATGTTTTCTGCGCGGGACTTCCGCTCTACCTGCCCTTGTGGCAAGAGGGCCAGTTGGGAAACTTTGGCGGAGGTGAACAGCATGGCAGAGGCGTTCTTGCATGCGGCAACGCAAGCGCCGCAGCCAATGCACTGGGCGGCGTCCATAGCTTCGTCTGCGGTTATTTTTGGGATGGCGATTTCGTTGGCGTCGGGCACGCCGCCTGTGTTCACGTTTACGTAGCCGCCGGCCTGGATGATCCTGTCAAACGAGCTGCGGTCAACTACCAAATCTTTACGGACGGGGAAGGCGACGGCCCTCCAGGGCTCGATAACGATGATGTCGCGATCTTTGAAGCTTCTCATGTGGAGCTGGCAGGTGGTTACGGCGTCTTTGGGGCCGTGGGGCTTTCCGTTGATGTAGAGCGAGCACATGCCGCAAATGCCTTCCCTGCAGTCATGGTCGAAATGGATGGGGTCGTTGCCTTCCCGGGAGAGGCTTTCGTTGAGTACGTCGAGCATTTCAAGAAATGACATGTCCTCGGAGATTGCGGAGACTTTGTAAGCCTTGAACCCGCCTTTGTCCGTGGCGTTTTTCTGCCTCCATACCTTGAGTGTTAAGTCCATATCAGTTGTTATTTATAGCTGCGCTGGGTCAGTTTAACATTTTCAAACCTTAATTTCTCTTTGTTGAGCTTCTCTTCCTTGGCTTCGCCTTGGTATTCCCAGGCGGCTACATAAGAGAACTCATCGTCGATTCGCAAGGCTTCGCCCTCTGGGGTTTGGGATTCTTCCCGGAAGTGGCCGCCACAGGATTCCTTTCTGTTCCGTGCGTCGTCAATCATGAGTTCGCCCAGTTCGATGAAGTCAGCTACCCGGTTGGCTTTTTCCAAGGACATGTTCATTTCTGCGTTTTCCCCCAGGACCTTTACGTTTTTCCAGAACTCTTCTTTGATTGCCTTGATTTTTCCTTTGGCGGCCTTTAAGCCGTTTTCGGTCCTGGCCATGCCGCAGTACTCCCACATGATGTGGCCTAGTTCTTTATGGAAATCATCTACTGTTTTCTGTCCATTGATGTTGAGGAGGGTGTTGATCCTTTCTTTTGCTTGGGTTTCGGCTTTTTGGAATTCTTCGTGATCGGTAGGGGTTTTATCGTACGGCATCCCGGCCAAATAGTCGCCGATGGTGTATGGCAAGACAAAGTAGCCGTCTGCCAGCCCTTGCATCAAAGCGCTTGCGCCGAGCCTATTGGCGCCATGGTCTGAGAAGTTGGCCTCGCCGGCGGCATAGAGTCCGGGGACGGTTGTCATGAGGTTGTAATCGACCCATAGGCCGCCCATGGTGTAGTGCACTGCCGGATAGATCATCATGGGCATTTCGTAGGGGTTGTCCCCGGTTATCTGCCGGTACATATCGAACAGGTTTCCGTACTTTCCTTTTACAGTCTCCATGCCGTCCCTTTTAATGGCCTGGGCAAAATCAAGGAATACTGCCAGTCCCGTAGGGCCTACGCCGCGGCCTTCGTCGCACATTTGTTTGGCGTTTCTCGAGGCTACGTCCCGTGGGACGAGGTTTCCAAAAGCGGGGTATTTTCTTTCTAAATAATAATCCCTGTCTTGTTCTGCGATTTTGGCAGCGTCAGCGGCTTTTAAGCCTTTTACGGCTGTTTTGGGGACCCAAATCCGGCCATCGTTCCTGAGCGACTCTGACATCAAGGTCAGTTTAGACTGATGGTCCCCGGAAACAGGGATGCAAGTGGGGTGGATCTGTGTGTAACAGGGGTTTGCAAAGAAAGCGCCTTTTTTGTGGGCCCTCCATGCGGCCGTTACATTTGACCCCATGGCATTGGTAGATAGGAAGAATACGTTGCCATACCCGCCGGTTGCCAATACTACCGCATGCGCGCTATGGGATTCGATCTTGCCGGTAATTAAGTTCCTGGTGACAATACCCCTGGCCTGCCCGTTGATCACGACTACGTCTAGCATTTCGGTCCTGGCATGGAGCTGGACCTTGCCGGAAGCGGCCTGCCTGCTTAGCGCACTGTACGCGCCTAATAGCAGTTGCTGCCCTGTTTGGCCCCGCGCATAGAAAGTACGGGATACTTGGGCCCCGCCGAAGGATCGGTTTGCCAATGTCCCGCCGTATTCCCTGGCAAAAGGCACGCCTTGTGCCACGCACTGGTCAATGATGTTGACAGATACTTCGGCCAGCCTGTAGGTATTGGCCTCACGGCCCCTGTAATCGCCTCCCTTGATGGTGTCATAGAAAAGCCTAAAAACAGAGTCTCCGTCATTTTGGTAGTTTTTTGCGGCATTGATGCCGCCTTGGGCAGCAATGCTGTGGGCCCTTCTAGGGCTGTCCTGAAAGCAAAAGGCTTTCACGTTGTAACCGAGCTCGCCCATGGAGGCTGCCGCCGAAGCCCCTGCCAAACCGGTGCCTACTACGATTACGTCATATTTTCTTTTGTTGGCGGGGTTGACCAGCTTGCTCTTGAATTTGTGATTGGTCCACTTTTCAGCTAAGGGCCCTTCAGGTAGTTTGGAATCTAAATCCACTATAAGTGTAGGTCTTGATTTTTTCTAAATCGATTCATCCCCTTAAAAACATTATGATTGGAATACTCGCAAACCCTAGGGGTATTAGGATGGAGTAAAGCAATCCAAGTTTTGAAATAAATGGGGTATATTTCTTGTGATTGATTCCCATGGACTGAAAGGCACTGGAGAACCCATGTGATAAATGAAACCCTAAGAAGATCATACATATCACATAAAAACCCACGAACAGGGGTTGGGCATAAGTGGCGGCGACGACTTTATACACATCTTTGTATGCTGTGCCCTCATAAGTAGCGAAAGGAATGTTGCCAAATTTAAATTGGTACCAGAACCCTTTGAGATGGGCAATAATGAAGATCAAAGTAATAATCCCCAACAATGCCATGTTCCTGGAAGCCCAACTACTTTTTGAGTCTTTGGTCGGGACTTTGTACCTCACATTTCTGGCGGTTTTGTTTTTTATGGCCAGTGCCAACCCATCAATGACATGTACAATAATGAAGAAGAAATTACCGTAAGAAACTGCCTTGATGAAAAAGTTATTGGCCATGCCGGTTGCGTAGATATTGAACGCGCGGCCCCGGTCGTCAAGTAACAACTGCAAGTTCCCGGCCAGGTGCACAACCAAAAATAAAATAAGGAAAAGCCCAGTCAACGCCATTAAGAGTTTTTTGCCAATGCCACCTGTAAGCGTTTGTGTAAACCAGCCCATACTGCGGTTATTGAAAATTTAGATGCTGAATGCTGCCCCAAATATATAGTTGGGGCGCATAGCAATCAATGGAATGCAGAATTCAGTTTTGGTATTTGTATAAATTATAAATTATAACAATAAGTTTTGAGAAAACGAAAACTTGCACTTTGATTAATTTAGGCATGGGTGCATGATTTGGTGCAACGATGCCGTTTATGCCATATATTTAATGCCAAATATCCTCCCCCCACCCTCGCACGCAGCTGTAACAGGTAGGGGCGGGTTGAAAGAATTGTTCCGGTATTGAACTTGTAACTTGTGTTATTAAACCTTTGACTTTGTATGGCATACCGTTCTGCGCTTAGAATTTTAGGGCTATTTGTTTTTCCCATGGTTTTTTGTTTTGAAAAGGCAATGGCTACCCATATTAGGGCGGGGGAGATCATTGCTATCCGTACCTCGAATACTAGCCTGACCTACGAATTTACGGTGATCGGATATACGGATACAGGGTCTTCGGTGATATTTGGCGAAGGCCAAATTGATTTTGGGGATGGGACTGTCGTGAATTTGACCGAGGCTTCGCACAATCATGGCACTACCCCATTGGAGGATGAGATCGCTTATTATTTCTTCGATATTACACACACCTTTGCCGCGCCTGGTAAATACACTATCCGCTATAATGAGAAAAACAGGAATGCGGGGATCCAGAATATGTCCAACTCCGTGGATACGCCTTTCTATATTGAAACAAGCATTTTGATTGACCCGTTTGTTGGGCTTAACAATACGCCGGTATTTTTGGTCCCCCCAATTGACAAAGGTGCCGTAGGCGCGGCTTTTTTGCACAACCCCGGCGCTTACGATAGCGATGGCGACAGGTTATCGTACAGGATAGCTGCACCAAAACAGGCTTTGGAGAGAGATGTGAACAACTACTTGTCCCCGGCGGATCCGGAGTTTTATGAGGATTACTTACATGGGGATGAAGATTTATCCGGCATACCTGTTTTTGAAATCGATCCCGTAACCGGAAATTTGCTGTGGGATGCCCCCGGGGCTCCTGGCGAATACAATATAGCCTTTATTGTGGATGAATGGAGAGAGATTCAGGGAGAGTGGTTTTTGCTAGGTTCGTTGACCCGGGATATGCAGGTGATCATAGAGGATAGCAATAATGACAGGCCTAAAATCGTCCCGCCACCTGATCTGTGTGTAGAGGCCGGGGCTACAATCAATGAGATAATTACTGCTACGGACCCGGATGGGGATCAAGTAAAAATCGAGGCCTTTGGAGGGCCATTTCAACAGGATATAAATAGCGCAACCCTTGCACCGGGCCCTGCGGTTTTTCAAACATCTCCTGCAAGCGCTACTTTCAATTGGGACACTTCTTGCGAACTTGTCAGGAAACGTCCGTACGAAGTTCAACTAAAAGCTACGGATAATCCCGAGCTGGGCCCCAAGCTGGTTGATTTTAAGACTTGGAATATCACCGTGGTTGCCCCCGCACCTACCGGGTTGGGGGCCAACCCTATGCCTGAGAGAGCGGTGCAGTTAGATTGGGCATCATATTCGGGCTGCGTTGGGGCTAGCCACATCGAAATCTGGAGACGGGTAGTATCTTACGATTTTCTGGCAGAAGATTGTGCGGTAGGCTTGCCAGAATCGGCAGGGTATCAATTAATAACCACTGTGGATGTGGGTTTAACTACTTATTTGGATGATAACGATGGGCAGAGGTTGGCGCCCGGGGCGAAATATTGTTATCGCATTGTAGCGGTGTTCCCGGAGCCGGAAGGCGGCGAAAGTTATGCTTCGGCCGAAGCTTGTGCGGAGATGGCCCTTACCGCCCCGGTGATAGTAGAAGTAGATGTAGAAGAGACAGATTTAACGACTGGTCAGATATTCGTAAAATGGCAGTTACCCGAGGATCTCGATTTGAATGACTATAAATATGAGGTAGTCCGGTTCGAAGGTCAAGGGGGAATGGCCAACCCCCATACAGTTGCCAGGAATATTGCCCGCATACCGGGCGTAAAGTTCCTTACTTGCACGGATACGGGATTGAATACCAAGGGAGGCAGCTTTCATTATGTTATCAACATGATTACCATATCCGACGATAAGGTTGTGGACTGGTCTGCACCCGCTTCTTCCGTGTGGCTGGGGACAAGCTCCACAAAAGAAGCCATCATCTTGGACTGGGAAGCGCTCGTGCCATGGTCCAACATAGTACAGTCCGAGGTTGGGGACCAAGCCGATAAGTTTTTTCACATGATCTACCGATATGAAGGGGATGGTTTTTTGGCTGAGGAGGATTTGGCTTTCCCTGATTTTAGTTTTTTGGCCGGTGTAGATGCAGCACTTACAGGTTTGTATTTTAGGGACGTATATGATGAAAGCACCAATCCGTTGAACACGGACATTATTTATTATTATTACGTGGAGACTAAGGGCAGTTATGGCAATGACTTGATAGATTCCCCGATTATTAACAAATCACAATTTAGTCCAGCCCAATTGGATGACGGGGCCGCACCTGATTGTGCGCCCGTATTGACGTTCGATCCTGAGTTTGACTGTGCAGCATCCCTTGCTAATAAGAAGTGCTCGTTTTCCAATTTTTACAGACACCTTAACTGGACTTATGACTTTGCAGATTGTGATAACGATGTAAAATCTTACAGGATTTATTTTTCTGAGGATGGGAGCGAAGAGGGGTTTGGAGAGAGGGGGGTAAACTATGTGGCGGAAGTGAAAGGCACCGAATTTACCCATACCGGGCTTAGTTCCTTTAAAGGTTGCTATCGAATAACGGCTTTGGATAAGGGCGGAAACGAAGGTGAGTGGGACGAAGGGCAAACCATTTGTGCCGATAACTGCCCGAATTATGTATTGCCAAATGCGTTTTCACCTGATGGGGACGGAAAAAACGACACTTTCACGCCATATACGGACCTACCGAACAATCAAAAAGTACCGGGTTTTGACCCGTCCCTTTGCCCCCGGTTTGTGAGAAAAGTGGAATTTAAGGTGTTTGATCGTTCGGGGGGCATCATATTTAATTTTAACTCTGACCGTTCCGGGGGGGAAGGGCAGGGCGTGAACAGCACCCTTATTAACTGGGACGGAAAAACGAACGCCGGGCGCGAACTTTCTCCCGGGGTTTACTTTTATGGCGCCGATGTCGTTTTCGATGTTTTGGACGAGAAAAATAGCCGAAAGAAGATAAAGGGATGGGTACAGATCGTGAAGTGAAAAACCTCGTTTTGTATGACGGTGCTTGTAAATTCTGCAACCGTGCTGTGGGCTTTATTTTGGAGCATGAGCAAACCCAAGAACTAACTTTTGCCCCTTTACGATCCGAACTCGGCCAGTCCCTGCTCAGGCGGTTTGGCCTGCCCCCGGATTATACGGACAGCTTGCTGTTCCTTTACAGGGGGAAACTATTATCCCGTTCAAAAGCCGTTTTCCATATCGCAAAGTTCCTAAGGCGACCCTGGCGATGGGTTTCTTTTTTACGGTTCCTCCCCCCTTCGTTTACGAACCTTTGTTATGGCCGGGTGGCCGGGCATCGCTATCGGTTCATGGGAGCCGGTGCTTGTGCCGTTCCTGCCCCGGACGCAGAAGGCCGGTTTTTAGAATAATTGCATTTGGGTTAAGTTTGTTTCTGGAATTTAACATAAGGCAAAATGAAAGCATATATATTTCCTGGACAGGGCGCACAATTCCCCGGCATGGGCAAAGATTTGTACGAGGGTTCAAGCAGGGCGAGGGAGCTTTTTGATGGTGCGGACAAGATATTGGGGTTTGGCATTACCAAAACCATGTTCGAGGGCAGTGCGGAGGAACTAAAAGAAACGAAAGTAACCCAGACAGCGGTTTTTATCCATTCCGTGGTATCGGCACTGGTCAGTGACGGGTTTGCGCCGGACATGGTGGCGGGCCATTCTTTGGGCGAGTTCTCGGCACTGGTGGCGAACGGTGCCTTGACTTTCGAGGACGGGCTCAAGCTGGTGTCGCAACGGGCGCAAGCGATGCAAAAGGCATGCGAATCGAGCCCGTCAACCATGGCGGCTATTTTGGGGCTTGAGGATCGGGCGGTCGAGGGGATTTGTGCCGGGATCGATGACGTAGTTGTCGCAGCGAACTATAATTGCCCGGGGCAGCTGGTGATATCCGGATCCAATACGGGCGTGGAAGCGGCCTGCGCAAAAATGAAGGAAGCCGGCGCAAAAAAGGCCATGCCCTTGCCCGTGGGCGGGGCGTTCCACTCGCCGCTGATGGAGCCCGCAAGGGAACAGCTGGCCGTGGCCATTGAGGCTGCCCATTTTATGCGGCCTACTTGCCCGGTTTATCAAAATGTAGATGCTTTGCCCCATGAGGGCATAGGGGGGATCAAAGCCAACCTGATAGCCCAGCTCACCGCGCCGGTCCGATGGCGGCAGTCCGTAGGGAAAATGGTGGCGGACGGGGCTACTAAATTTATAGAGTGCGGGCCGGGAAAAGTGCTGAGAGGCCTGGTCAGGAAAATCCACGGCGAAGCAGAGGTAAGCGGGGCCGTCTTTTAGCCCGGCCTTTGGCTTGGCTTGCGGAGCCGTCCGGTGCGGCCATAGAATTTTTTGCCCCTTTGGTGTTCAATTCCCAATGTATTATGTTCTTATTACATCACTCAGGGTTTTGCCTTCTTTGTTCTTCCATTCTATCCAACCATTGGAACTATTACCAAGACAAAAACATGAAGCAGCACTAGGGGTCTTAAATTCTATATTATTACTAAGTAAAAAATAGTTTCCTTCGTCAATGGAATTTTGCTTTATTAATTTTTCTCTTGTTTCTTCACCTTTATAAGATTCTACTACTCTTTTGCATATTTTAGAATCTGCCAAAACAACTGTTTTATTACCTTCATATATTGCTTTAGCATCTGTTCCTTGGTTGTTTTTGCAATAAAAATAATTTTCATCCTCTGTTTTATATTCTTCAAATAAATTAAAGATTAAAAATGATGTCAATAAAATTACTTTTTCAAAAAAACATTCGACAATTTCAATTCTGTTTTCTTCCATATTAGGATATGTAGGGGTGTTGTTATTTTTAAGTTCATAGTTTTTTACTTCTTTAGTTTTATCTATCGCTAAACGCTCTAAATATTGAACCTCTGATTTTGACAAAGAACCATCTTTTGCTATAAAAACCAATACTTCATTCCAAAAATCTTTGTTTTGATTGTGATTGTGATCAATAATCCTATCATTGAAGTTTTCGCTTTCCCCTATATATACTTCCTTATTATCACCAAGCAAAAAATATAATGCAGGTTGATTTAACTCTTCCCTTAATTTTGCTAAGGATAAATCCCCTCTTGTAAGATAAATACACTTACATATTTCACCCTCAACCCATACTGATTTTATACCATTGGGATTATCTGAAAGTAAATATGTAGTAATCGTTTTGCCCATTTTCTAAGTACTTTTTATGAAACTTGTTTTTTACTCGGTGATACAAAGGTTATTAGTATAGCTCAAACTTTTTATTTATTGCTTTCCCCCAAAACCAAAACCTTTTTTGCCGACTTTTCACAAAGGAACATAATTTTTTGAGGATATGTATCTCAAGAATATTAAAAACCACGCAACAGGGCAAAGAAAAATCAAAACCCCTTGATCCATAAATAATACTTCTTGCTTGCCTAGCCTCATTTTCCGCCAAATACGCCCTAGTCAAGCCCCGGCACGCTCTCTTTGATCCCAAATAAATTTATGTCTAGCCACTTAAACTATTCTTTCCGGATATTGATCCCACTCTTTCCCTTCAAGCATACGGCCATTTAATTTCTTGTTTCTTTTGATCCCATCGCTCCCCCAGCTCCCCCATTGTTTAAAGAAAAAAGCTACATTTTTCCCTTTGCATTGCTGTTGGATATTAATAGCCCATTCTTTTTTCATAGGCCTTGCTTTAGCTCCACTTTCCCCCCCCACTATTACCCAGTTTATCCCTGTTAGATCAACTTCCCCAATATCTTCTAATAAGGGTTCTACCGATAAAAATTTTATGGCCGCTTCTATATTTTTGAGTTTACCGATCCTAGGAACCCCATTTTTCCGATCTTCAACAGAAACCCCCATCCATATATTAGGCGCCCATTTTAGTTGATCATGCAATTCTAAAAGCCTATTCTCCCTTTTCGTTAAAACTTGGAAAATATGCCTAGGGTTTTCTCTCATTACCTTAAATACTTCTTTGATAAAGCCCAAAGGGATTTGTTCGTGAAATAAATCACTCATTGAATTGACAAATACGACTTTTGGCTTTTTCCATGTATAAGGTAAGCCAAGCGTACCGGGGCTCAGGCTAACTTCAAAACCTTTTTTGTATTTTTCAACACCCATCATTTGCAATCTTCTGGACATGGGCTCAGCATAACAAAATTTGCAGCCTTTTGATACCTTGGTGCATCCGGTGGTAGGGTTCCAAGTGCGTTCCGTCCATTCTATTTTTGATTTGGTCATTTGTTTAAGACTTTGTATTCAACTTTCTTTTTATTTTTATGAACACTGTTGTAGCTAACCAATGGTGAGGAACCTTTAAAGTCAATTTTTTTCCTTTTTCTCATTTCTTTCAAACGATTTGCAGCGTGCTTACCAATATGTCCTTGCTCATAAACAAAATCCAGCATCTGAAAATTGTTTTCAATAGTACCATTGAGCACCTTATCATGAACTCTTTGTTGAAAATCTTTAATTTTAGTTAGCTTTCGTCCACCAAAAATATCTAACTGATCCTTACCTGCTTCATCGTTAATATCAAAATTTGCATCACCGTTTTCCCCATTACGTTTCCACCCTATATTAAGAAACCCATCAACGGCCTTCGGATGGGTCGCTCCGAATATAATGCCGTATATGTTTTTCCCTTTTTTTAATGAAAATGGATAAAGTTTCAGTTTTGTGTTTGGTGGCAACCGTTTTTGAAATTGTTGTGTTATCACTCTGTGAATTTGCTTAGTACTTTGTTTTTTTACTTCTTTCATATCAATATTCAGGTATTTCTTAAATTCCTTTTTATTTCCAAAACGAGAGATATGGGAAGATGAAAGAAAGGCTAGAAAGTCCGTTTGAGATGTTTTTTCCAATGCCAAAAGATATGTTTCAGATAGAAATTTTACGCCATTTTGATCTAGGTAAACCAAGGATGGGTATCTTTTGATTTTTGGTAGTAATGTGTCAAACAGTTTTTCAAAGTCTTCCTGATAGTATTCTACTTTTACACTCGTAGAAAAAATTGTATCACTTGCCATGAATTCATCGCAAGATGTTTTAAGTTGATCAGACTTTTGCCGGTCAAATTCATTCAAATGAACAACTATTTTGACATTTTTTTGAAGCACATTATCTTTTTGCTCTTTAATTTTTTTTAGTATCCGGATTGGACTGCCGGGGGTTTTATTTTCATCGTAGCCTGGTCCGGCAAAGAAATCAAAAATATGAATCTCCCGGGTTGCCTTTTGCATTACCCAGGTTGGGATCCAAGCCTGAGCATAATCTTCGAATATCTCCAACTTAGCAATAGTACTTTCTTCAAAAGGTGAGCCATGTAAATTTTTTCTTCCCATATCTAATTCCTGCAATCATTTATTCCCCAAACCTACCCTACGTATAGTAACAACCCCGCAAAACAAAAAATTATTTCAAGCTCCCTTCCACTATTTTTATCTCCGCTTCGTCCAGCCCGTAAAGGCCGTAAACCAGGGCATCTATCTCATTTTCCGGGCCGGTAGTGTCTGCATTGGGATCCGCTTGTTTGAGGGTTAGGATTTGGGCGGCTTTTTCTACAAATGGGCCCTGGATTTTATTAGTTATTCCGTAAGGGACAGGAATTTTAGAAGTTGTTGGGTTATCAAATTGCATGGTCCTTATGGCTTTAGAAAACACAAAACGATAAACATACCAATTGATAAGTTTTGAATGCAAAACCGCCCACATAAAATAGGGTGAACATCCCTTTTTTAATTCAACCTGATTGATAGTGTCAACCAAAACTTGTTTGTTATCTGTTGGGATCGATGCCGTGATTTTAATATGATCAACCGGGTTTTTAATGTGGGATACAATTCTTTGAACTAAAATAGAATTAGGTTTTATAAATGCTTTTTGGTCATCTATTTTATCCTTGTTGATTTTTGCTTTAATGCCTTTAACGCCATACTTCTGGACTTCAGTGCCCCCAATTGCCTCAAATTCCCCATGGTTTGAAAGGTGTTTTTGTAACATTGCCCCCCTTTGGTTAACTGAAATATCGTTCAAGGTTTGGGTTGATCCTAGTATTTTTAACCCGGTATTAATTTCGTTATCGCTTAAACCATTGATAAGGAAACCAAATTTTTTGCTTACTTCTTTTTTAATTTCTGTGAGTATTTTTATTTCACTCCCAAACAATTTCAAAGAGGTATAAAAATCGCTTTTCTCGTTTTTGGTTAATCTAAAAATACAAACTTCTAATTTTACGTCTTGCCAAACTTTTCCGCAATCAACAAGGTTCTTTAAATCGTTAATCGTAAAATCCCTTATCCTATCGTAGTTAGAGGAGAAAGTATAAGATTTTGGGATTATATACGATTCTTGCCCTAGGTTTTTGAGGATTTCATTGCCTTTTTTAATGAATAATATTGCCGTTTCAGTTGTCCCAAAATCATGGATTGTATTGAGGTCTTGTTGATCTGCTTTGCTTAGTTTTACCCCATAAGGCGGGTTCCCAATCACGATATCAAACCCAACAAAACCCCCTTCATCGTCCAGCACTTCGGGGAACTCAAAGCGCCACTCAAAGGCATTGTCATAGGTTTTGTTGTTTTTGGCGTCCTCTAGTTTAGCTTCTATGGCGCTGATCTCGTGCTCGATCCCTTCAATTTCTTTTTTTCGTTTGGCCAGGGTTTCTTTTGTGCCATATTCTGCCCGCGGCTCGAAAAGTATGTGCGAAAAACCATCTTTGCCTATGCCCGTGAGCTCAAACAGCTTTTCCCCTAGTTTGGCCAGTTTTACTTTCCTGGGGTCGGAATAGTTTGCGATATGGGTTGCAAAATCTTCCTTGATGTCTTTTATTAACCGTTCCAGTTCACGTTTTACGTTTTTGTCTGAAGTGTTTTTGTACTGCGTTACCGCAGTTTTGTACGCTTCGATGTTTTTATGTTTTTTATTGTTTTTAAATGCCCGGGACAAGGAAATACCCAGGCCAAAACGGCTGATCAAAGAGTTGCCGAGCTTAATGTTAATATCGATATTGGGCAGTGTTTCCAGTTCGTTTTCATTTTTGTAGTAGGCGTTTTTTAGCAGTTCTACCCACAGGCGCAAACGGCATATCTTCACCGAGTTCGGGTTGATGTCCACGCCGAAAAGGCAGTTTTCGATAAGGTTTTGCTTTTCGTGGAAAAGGGCCTCCTGCACCCGTTGGGACTCCTTGCATTTAGGCACGTACTCAAAAAGCTTCCCTTCCACGGTAACTGTCAGTTCATCGTTTACCACCTCAAATTGGTATTCTTTCAGCCACATGCCCTCCCGGTCTTGCAGTATCCGTAGATCGTTTTTAACGGCGATGATCTCGTTGAGGGCGGATACCAAAAAATGCCCCGAACCTACCGAAGGGTCGCAGATTTTAAGGCTGTCCACAATGTCGTTGGCCTCTTTTCTGTCTTCGATTTTGTTATAGATGCCGTCCAGGTCCTTGCAGCCCCAGCCTTTGGCGTCGTTGAATTTCCGTACCACCGCCCTGCGGACGGCCTCCCGGCACATGTACATGGTAATAAAGCCCGGGGTGAAGAAAGAACCGTCTTTGTACCCGTTCATCTTCGAGAAGATCAACGGGTACAAAGACGGTTCTTTCTTCACCCCGGGCTTTATTACCATGTACATG
>JACSEL010000046.1_pt1 | contig 13669 bp, 11 predicted proteins | sample 8223121 | NCBI WGS metagenome assembly JACSEL01 (sample SAMN15704502, study PRJNA253121) | viral metagenome | isolation source: viral DNA from sea star tissue collected in USA, Friday Harbor USA, Seattle... | host: Pycnopodia helianthoides | collected 2013 | reverse complement strand
CCTCGGCCACGCTGTCCCCGTCCACGGTGAAGCGCCGGGACTTGGCCTCTTCTTCCCATTTGGCTTTCGCCAATTCCAACTGATCGATGAGCTTTTTCTCCCTGTCCCGAAGTTGTGCGGCTTCTTCGTACTTTTGACTTTTTACGACCTGGTTTTTTTGGGCTTTTATCCCTTCAATCGATTCTTCTAGGCTTACTATTTTGTCGGGTACGTGGATGTTTTTGATATGCACCCTGGAGCCTGCCTCGTCCATGACATCGATGGCCTTGTCCGGCAAAAACCTGTCACTAATGTAGCGGTCAGATAGGTTCACGCAAGATATAATGGCCTCCTTGGTGTAGTTTACGTTGTGGTGGCTTTCGTACTTGTCTTTGATATTGTTCAATATCTGTACAGTTTCGTCCGGGGTGGTGGCATCCACCATTACGATTTGAAACCTTCTGGCCAAAGCGCCGTCCTTTTCGATGTATTGCCTGTATTCGTCTAATGTGGTGGCACCGATACATTGTATCTCACCCCTGGCCAAAGCAGGTTTGAACATATTGGATGCGTCCAGGGAACCGGACGCTGCGCCTGCCCCGACAATCGTATGCAACTCATCAATGAAAAGGATTACTTCAGGGGATTTCTCAATTTCGTTCATAACGGCTTTCATGCGCTCTTCGAACTGTCCCCTATATTTTGTGCCGGCCACGAGCGATGCCAGATCCAGTGTCACGACTCTTTTGCCAAACAGGATGCGGGACACCTTTTTCTGGATGATCCGTATCGCCAGCCCTTCGGCAATGGCTGTTTTGCCTACGCCTGGCTCACCGATAAGGATGGGGTTGTTTTTCTTTCTCCTACTCAGGATTTGTGCTACGCGCTCAATTTCTTTGTCACGGCCTACGATCGGATCCAACGCATCTTCTTCGGCCATTTTTGTCAGGTCTCGTCCAAAATTATCAAGAACAGGGGTTCTTGACTTGTCCCTAACTTTGGAGGTTTCTTTGCTTGATGACGATCCCCCGCCGGCCCCGCTGCCCGATCCAAAGAGCCTTGATGAATCTTCGTCCGGTTCGTCTGCGTCGGACGGTCCCATAGGGTTTTCGGTTTGATACTCCAGCAGTTCCCTCACTACGTCGTAGGCTACGTCGAATTTGTCTAAAATCTTGGTGCCTATATTGTCCTCGTCCCTCAATATTGAAAGCAACAAATGCTCTGTGCCTATTAAGTGGCTCTTGAAAATCTTAGCCTCCAGATAGGTGATTTTTAATACTTTTTCCGACTGGCGGGTCAAAGGGATATTCGCCAATTTTTTTACGTTGTTAGTGGCTGATCCTTTGGTGGCCTTTTCTATTGAAGTCCTAAGATCGTCCAAAGACACGCCAAGTTTCTTCAATAAGCTGATCGCTACGCCCTCCCCTTCACGGATCATACCGAGGATCAGGTGCTCTGTCCCTATATAATCATGCCCAAGCCTAAGTGCTTCTTCCCTACTAAGCGAAATGACTTCTTTTACCCTATTTGAAAACTTTGCCTCCATACGCTATTTTGTGTAGTAAAAATAAATTTTAATCTTTTAAACCTAAACATACATTAGACTAAAAACGAAATAATTTATTTAATCTTTTCTAAGGCTTAGGATTTATAAGAATTTGCCCGCATCCGGGCCAACGCAACTGAGCAGATCGAGTATGCTGAGATTAGCGGCAAATTTGTCACCAAAAGTTTGTTTATATGGAATAGGGTTAAAATATGATCTACAAATATAACTTGACTTAGGGTGTATTACCGAACGGACATCTTTTTCCGTTTCGTTGGCCGGGCTTTTTTCATAGGTGGAGGTGTAGTTAACCGGGGTGTCGATATTGAGTACTTTGAGGCAGAATGCGAGCAGTTCCCGGTTTAAGGCTAAAAGTGTCTCATGCCTAGTGAATAGTACCTTATGGAAATAAGGTTCATAATATTCGAAAAACGGGGATTTTTTGTACGCCGAGATGATTGCCCGCCAATGATTATTGAGCCATTTTTGGTTGTAGTCGATTTTAATTTCATTTATGGGGGTTTTTTTATTTCCCCCGATCATTGGAATGGCCAGGGGCAATATTCGATCCGAACCGAGAATGTAGCACCTGTTCCGGTAGGTCTGCTTGACGAAATGCTCTTTGGAATCTATACACACCCCACTTGCATTTTTGATTAGGCTAAAATACTCTAGGCAAGGGAAGTATTGGCTCTCTACTAAAACCTTCATAGAAATTCGGCCAAGTTCCCAAGCCCGTCCCTGATCGGTTCTGCTTTATGCCCGGTACAGTCAACGACCGTACTGGCAACCGTCCCTCCGTAACCGCCATCGATCACAATATCCACAAGCCCGTGATACTTTTCGTAAATGAGCCCCGGATCGGTGGAGTATTCCAATACTTCATCCTCGTCGTGAATGGAAGTAGTAACGATGGGGTTGCCGAGGCTTTTGACAATTTCCCTCGGAATATTGTTGTTTGGCATCCGGATACCGATAGTTTTTTTTGAAGCATGAAGCAGCTTCGGGACTTTGTGGCTGGCATTAAGGATAAAAGTAAAAGGGCCTGGCAGGGCTTTTTTCATCAACTTGAAAATGGGGGTGGGCAGCGAACGGGTATATTCCGCAATATGGCTCAGGTCGTAGCAAATAAAGGAAAAGTTAGCCTTGCCCCTGATCTGTTTCAACCGTTTGATTTTTTCAATGGCCTTAGTGTTAAAAATGCTACAACCCATGCCGTACACAGTGTCTGTTGGGTATATGGCTATGCCCCCGTTTTGTAATACTTTGGCAATCCTTTCGATTTTTTGAGGATCGGGGTTTTCCTCATATAGTTTGACAAGTGCTGTATCCATGATCGTGGGGCTAAAATTAAAACAAACGACCGAAAGAGCGGGAGGCCGGGGATCTGTGAATGCAAGTTTTTCCAGAATAATACGGAGAAGCGGAGAACCATATCCCGGCTTTGACCTTTGTGCGCCCTGACCGGTAACTAAATACAATAATAAATTCCCAAGTTTCCCATCAAATACGGAGTTTCCCTATTTTTGTCGCCGATGGATAAGAAGAAAATAGTAATGGGTTCGGCGATCGTGGCTTTTTCCATGATGCTTTCTTCCTTTGGTTTTTACTTCTGGCAGGTGGTTTACTCGCCTAATTTTTTGCTGTATCAAGACCCCAAACCCTTGATGATCAGGACCGGATCTGCCTTTAAGGACGTTCAAGATCAGCTTTATGACGGACGTTATCTCAACGATTTGATCTCGTTTAGCTTTCTGTCGAAAATGATGGATTACGATCAATTGGTAAAGCCCGGGTTGTATCTGATCGAACCTGGGATGACTAACCTACAAGTGATACGGATACTTAGGTCGGGCAATCAGACAGAAGTAAATGTGACTTTCAACAATGCCAGGCTCTTGTCCGGCTTGCCGGGGAAAATTGCCCGGAACCTTGAAATGAGCGAGGGGCAATTGGCGGACCTCATGCTAACCGATTCTATCCAACAAAATTTTGGGTTTGACAGTTTGTCTTTTATTGGGATGTTCATCCCCAACACATACAAAACTTTTTGGAATACCAAACCAGAAGATTTACTGTCCCGCCTGAAAAGGGAATATGATAATTTTTGGAACGGCGAACGCCTGGCCAAGGCCAAAGAAACCGGCCTATCACCAAAGGAGGTCTCTGTGCTCGCTTCTATTGTACAAGCCGAAACCACTCAGGGTGACGAGCTTCAAATTGTGGCCGGGTTGTACCTCAACAGGTTACGCCGCGGCATTCCATTGATGGCGGACCCAACACTGGTTTTTGCAAGTGGGGATTTTGCGGTTCGCCGCGTACTGATCAAACACAAGAAAATAGATTCCCCATACAATACCTACAAGCATGCCGGATTGCCACCGGGCCCTATTAACATGCCCAATATCCGGTCCATTGATGCCGTACTGGGCCATGTGAAACATAAATATTTGTACATGTGCGCCAAAGAGGATTTTTCGGGGCATCACAATTTTGCAACGAACTTGACAGATCACAACCGTAACGCTGAAAAATTTCGACGGGCCATGAACAAAGCCGGGATATACAGGTAAACCATAAGCCCCAATACCCAACTTTATGAATTTGTCATTTTGAAACAACACTCTTTTTTCAACAATGTCTATGAGGTGGTCAAATTGATACCTCCAGGCCGGGTAACGAGCTACGGCGCTATTGGGAAATACCTAGGGTCAGGGCTTAGCGCCAGGATGGTCGGGTGGGCCATGAACGCGTCACATGGCCAGCACGGCGTGCCGGCGCACCGCGTGGTTAATAGGCAAGGCCTGTTGACCGGCAAAGCTCATTTCGCCACGCCCACCTTGATGCAGGAAAAACTAGAAGCCGAAGGGCTGGCCATTGCCAAAGACAAGATCCAAAACTTCCAAGACCACTTTTGGGACCCGGCCGAGGAGCTGGGTCTATGATTTTTTTTGTTCCGCAAAAGCCCACAAAAAGCAATTAAGGCCTTTAATTAAAGAGCAATACAAAGTCAAATCCACGCCCGCCAAACAAGGCTTTTGGTTGTTTAATCCTTATTTAAGAACGATCCTTGTCATGGGAATTAATCAGGGCCTTTGACGCGATCTTCGTTTTATTGGGCTTACATTGCAGTTCGTTTTCAATGAATGAGGGCAAACGTTAAGAAATTCTAAGGTTTATGAACGAAGCAGGGAATATATATTTCAACAACGAGGACATACATTGCAAAGAATTTGCAAAAGCCTTGAACGGGCGGGTGAACGATTATTTTAAGTCTAAAGGCATCTCAAAATATGGCAATACCGAGATGTATTTCAAGACAGCGTTTATGCTGGCACTGTTCCTGGCGCCGTTCGCCGCTATCGTTTATTTTGAGCCTGCGGGCTGGGCGGCACTTGGCCTGGCTATTTTGATGGGGCTAGGCATGGCCGGCATCGGCCTTGGCGTTATGCACGATGGTAATCATGGCTCTTATTCCAAGCACAAATGGGTCAACAGACTCATGGGATACACCCTCAATTTGATTGGGGCAAATGCCATGAACTGGAAAATCCAGCACAACGTAAAGCACCATACCTACACAAACATTGAAGATCATGACGAAGACATAGAGCCCAAAGCCATTCTACGGTTTTCCCCTGCCACGCCCCTAAAAAAGGTCCACAAGCTGCAATACCTCTACGTTTGGTTTTTTTATTCCCTAGGCACTTTCTTTTGGGTGACGATAAAGGATTTTGCTAAAATCACCAGGTATAAAAAAGAAGGCATCCTGCATAAGAACGCAAGTAGCGTCGCAAAGGAATACGCAATCTTGATTGTTACCAAAGTGGTGTATTTTTCTTGGGTGATTGGCATTCCCGTCATGTTTACCCCATATTCGGGAGGCGAGATATTTCTTGCGTTCTTTGTCATGCACCTGGCCGCCGGGCTAGGCGTGGGGCTTATTTTCCAGCCCGCGCACCTACTGCCCGAAGTAGAGTACCCCGAGCCGGACGAAAACGGGAAAATGAAGTATTCCCGGTTCGTGCACCAGCTGCACACGTCCGTGAATTTTGCGAACGCCAACCGGTTCATAACCTGGTACGGGGGAAGCCTCAATTTTCAGATAGAACACCATCTGTTCCCCCATATTTGCCATGTGCACTACCGGGCCCTCGCGCCGATCGTTAAGCAGGCCGCCCAGGAATTCAATATCCCCTATCATGCCAAAGAAGGCTTTTTCGAAACAATGACCGAGCATGCCAAAATGCTCAAATGGCTCGGCACCCCCGAAAGCCAATTTGCGGTAGCACACTAAGCAGCCGCAGTTGCCTGATCTCCCCTGGTAAAACCCTCAAAAAAGTAATGCCTTTCGGCAAATGCCTGGCCACGCCCCTGCCCCCCGCCTTACGGCAAACCCAAAGCCCAAACGCCCCCGGAACCTTTCTAACAGCACAAGGGAAGACCCACCGCACGCGGGTGTGACTCACTAGGTGCAGTGAATCCGGTTCACTGGGTGCAGTGAATCCGGTTCACTGGGTGCAGTGAATCCGGTTCACTGGGTGCAGTGAGTCCGGTTCACTGGGTGCAGTGAGTCCGGTTCACTGGGTGCAGTGAGTCCGGTTCACTGGGTGCAGTGAGTCCGGTTCACTGGGTGCAGTGAGTCCGGTTCACTGGGTGCAGTGAATCCGGTTCACTGGGTGCAGTGAATCCGGTTCACTAGGTGCAGTGAATCCGGTTCACTAGGTGCAGTGAGTCCGGTTCACTGGGTGCAGCGCATGTGTTCCACAGTATGTATGAAAGGTTTCGGTAGTAGCCCGGATCATGTGACGGGCCTTTTTGGGGTATTGGGCGGTAAGGTTACTTTGATGCCTTGAAGGCTAGTTCTAAGTCTTCGGTAATATCGTCAATATGCTCAAGGCCTACGGATATACGGATCAGGTTCGGCGCTATGCCGGTGGCTGTCCTTTCGTCGTCCGTAAGTTTTGCGTGGGTGGTGGATGCCGGGTGCGCGACTATGGTCCGGGTATCGCCTAGATTGGCCGTAAGGCTGCACATCTTTACGTTGTCTAGGAATTTTTTGCCCCGCCCGATGCCCCCTTTTATGCCAAAGCAGGCCATTCCGCTGCCACTTCGCATTTGTTTTTTGGCGATCTGGTATTGTGGGTGCGAGGGCAGGAACGGGTACCTTACCCATGTTGTGTTTTGATTGGCTTCAAGCCATTCGGCAACTTTTAATGCGTTTTCGCTGTGTTTTTCCATGCGGACGGCGAGGGTTTCGAGGCTTTTGGAGAGGACCCAGGCGTTGAATGGGGAGAGGGCGGGGCCGGCGCTCCTGTTAAAGTTGTAGATTTCCTTGATCAGGCTGCTTTTGCCTAGGATCAGGCCGCCCATTACGCGGCCTTGCCCGTCGAGGTACTTTGTGGCGGAATGGACGATTAGATCGGCGCCATATTGGATGGGCTGCTGTAAGTAGGGGGTGGCAAAGCAGTTGTCAACTATAAATACCAAACGGTTTCTTTTGGCGAAAGCCCCGGCAAATGCCAAGTCGATAAGTTCGATGCCGGGGTTGGTAGGGGTTTCCAGGAAAAGTATTTTGCTGCTGGGGCGGACTTTGCCTTGCCAACTGGCGGTGTCGCGCAGGTCTAGGTAGGTACTCCCTATTTTGTACTTGGGCAAAAGTTTGGTGATTACCGAATGGGAGGATCCAAAAATGGAACGGCAGGACAGTATATGATCGCCTGTGCCCAAAAGCGCGGCGAAGGTGGAAAATACCGCGGCCATGCCCGTGGCAGTGGCATAACCGGCTTCTGTGCCTTCAAGGGCACACATTTTGTCTATTAATTCGGTGGTGTTTGGGTTAGTGAACCGGCTGTAAGTGTTGAGGCTTGTTTCTTCGGCAAAGGTGGCGCGCATTTCCTCTGGGCCGTCGAACACGAAGCTGGAGGTTAGGTACATTGGGGAGGCGTGCTCCTTTTCTTGGGTGGTATTGGTTTGTATCCTAATGGCATTGGTTTCGAAGTGCCGGTACTTTTTCATAGAAATGCCTTCAATGTTTTGGTAAAACCCTTGTATGGATTTCCTGTGGTTTTTACAAATATGTAAAGTTTGCATTGAAAACCGATCGGTACGGGGGGCTATTTATGGGCGCCTATGTTAGGTTTGTGCCTTCAAAAGCGCATGGGACAGAAGGCCTCGATATATTCATACCATAAGCCGTTCCGGTTGGAAAGGGGGGCGGTGCTTCCCGAATTGGAAATAGCCTATCATACCTTTGGGGAAATGAATGCCAACAAGGGCAATGTGGTGTGGGTTTTTCATGCGTTGACGGCGAACTCCGAGGCTACGGACTGGTGGGGCGGGTTATTTGGGAAAAATGCCGCTATCAACCCGGACAAGTACTTTATGGTCTGTGCCAATATACTAGGGTCGCCTTATGGCACCACCGGGCCGCTTTCTGCCGATCCGTATACGGGCAGGCCTTATTATTCATCTTTCCCCATGATTACCATCCGTGATATGGTGGGGGCGCACAAATTGCTGCGGGATCACCTAGGGATCGGAAAAATCGCCATAGGCCTTGGGGGATCGATGGGGGGCTTTCAGGCTTTTGAGTGGGCGGTACAAGAGCCGTGGGCTTTCGGGAAGTTGATTTTGGTGGCCACTGCGCCTAAAGAATCCCCCTGGAGGATATCGGTGCATGCCGCACAGCGGTTGGCCATAGAGGCAGATCCGACTTGGAAAGACAATAGCCGGGGGGCAGGCGCGGCGGGCGTTTCGGCCTCGCGGGCTATTGGGATGCTGTCTTATCGCAATAGTCAGATATTCGAAAAGACACAGTGCGATGAGGGGCCTAAGGTGGACAATTTCAAGGCCGACTCCTACATTAGGTACCAAGGCGCCAAGTTGGCCAATCGCGGGTTTAATGGTTTTTTGCTTTGGAACCTGACGAAGGCACTGGACAGCCATGATCTGGGCAGGGGCAGGGGCGCGCTGATAGAGGTGCTGGAAGGGATTAGGGTCCCCGTGCTCCAAATTGGCATTACCTCTGATTTGTTGTTCCCTGCAGAGGAGCAAAGAAAAGTGGCGGATCGCCTTTGTAATGTGCGCTACCATGAGATAGGTTCCCTTTATGGCCATGACGGCTTTTTGATAGAGACTGAACGGATCAATAAGTTGATCGACGGGTTTTTAGCGTAAGCGAAAGATTTCCTTTCCTACCGGTTATATTCGTGCGGCTAACGTTACCATCTGATAACCGGCGACCTGATTGGCGTAGGCTTGCAACAAGGAACCTAAAACTGGACTGAAAATGAAAATAGAGCAGATATACACGGGCTGTTTGGCACAAGGGACTTATTATGTACAAAGTGGAAATGAAGCGGTCATTATTGACCCCTTGAGAGAGGTGGATCCTTACGTGGCAAAAGCGAAAGAAAATGGCGCTGCAATCAAATATATATTTGAGACCCACTTTCATGCGGACTTTGTTTCCGGGCATCTGGACCTTGCCAAAAAGACCGGGGCTAAAATTGTATTTGGTCCTACGGCCACTACGGTTTTTGAAAGCCACATAGGTAGTGACGGGGAAATATTTGAAATCGGGTATGTGAAAATCAAACTGTTGCACACGCCTGGCCACACGATGGAGAGCAGTACTTTTCTGTTGATCGATGAGGGTGGGAACGAAAAAGCAATTTTCTCAGGCGATACGCTTTTTATTGGGGACGTAGGCCGCCCTGACCTGGCTGTTAAATCGGAATTAACAAAGGAAGGCTTGGCCGGATATTTGTACGACAGCTTGAGAAGTAAAGTGATGGCGTTGCCCGACCATGTGATAGTGTACCCGGCACATGGCGCGGGTTCTGCCTGTGGCAAAAACATGTCTGCGGAGACTTGGGATACTTTGGGTAATCAAAAGAAAACAAATTATGCCTTGCGGGCCGATGTGACGAAAGAAGAGTTTATAAAAGAAGTGACCGAAGGGATCATGCCCCCGCCCCAGTACTTTGCAAAAAATGCGATGATGAACAAGTCAGGCCCTGAAAGCATTGACACGGTGATGGGAACGGGCATGGTGCCACTGGACGTGGGGACTTTTGAGGCTATGGCTAATCATGAAGGGGCATTGGTACTGGACACAAGAAACCAAAGTGAGTTTGTGAAAGCACATATCCCGAATTCTATATTTATAGGGATAGATGGGAATTTCGCTCCCTGGGTGGGCACCCTGATTATTGATCTGAAACAGCCCATTATCTTTTTGGCAGATGAGGGCAGGGAGGAGGAGGTAGTCACTCGGCTTTCTAGGGTGGGCTATGACAATACCCTTGGTTATTTGAGTGGGGGCTTCTCAAGCTGGGCCGTTGCCGGTAAGGAAACCGACTCTTTAAAATCGGTTACCCCTCAAGAATTTGAGAAAAGGTTAGCTGCCGGTGGGCTAAAGGTATTGGACGTAAGAAAGCCCGGTGAGTATGAATCAGGGCATGTAGATCGGGCAGTGAATTTCGCACTGGATTTTATCAACGATCAGATGGGAGAAGTAGATGCGGCGAACAATTACTACCTGTATTGTGCGGGGGGCTATCGTTCGGTCATTGCATCTTCTATCCTAAAATCAAGAGGTATTCACGCCTTGGTGAATGTAGAACAAGGTTTTAAAGGCATTAGTGAAACGGGAATTACAAGAACGGACTTCGTATGTCCATCTACGATTAAATAAAAAGAAGTGTACGAGAATATTGACGAAATAGAATTTGCAGAAAAGTTTGAAGCGGATGACAATGGTGTTTTGTTGGATGTAAGGACACAGGAAGAATATGATGCAGGTTTCATTTCAGGCTGTGGGTTGATGGATATTTTTCAGGCGGACTTCAAGACTAGGCTTGAAGGGTTGGACAAGTCCAAAAACTATTACGTGTATTGCCGCAGTGGAAACCGCAGCGGACAGGCTTGTGGGTTTATGGCCCAGATGGGATTCACCGGTCAGTTGTACAATCTGAAAGGAGGAATCATGGGCTGGACTAAAGGCTTGGATTATTCAGAGGTATGAAAATAGTTCCTGCAATTAACCTTGTGGGATCCGCATGATCCATTTTGGGACAATGGGCAAGAATTACCCTGCCACCCTCAGTTTGTTTATTTTAGATTTCTCAAACTTTTCCTCGGCATATGCTTTGGTTATGATAAGATTCTTGGCATCTTTTTGAGAGGGTAGCTCAAACATCGCATCGTTGATGATGGCCTCACAGATAGATCGAAGCCCACGGGCGCCTAATTTGAATTCCAGCGCCTTTTCTACGATATAGTCCAGTGCTCCTTTTTTGAATTCTAACCCGATGCCTTCCATGTTGAAAAGCTTCGTGTATTGCTTTACCAAAGCGTTCTTCGGTTCGGTCAGGATTTGGCGTAGTACCTTGCCGTCCAATGGATTAAGGTGTGTCAATACGGGCACACGGCCGATCAATTCAGGGATCAAACCGAAGCTTTTCAAATCCTGTGCGGTGATGTATTGTAGTAGGTTATCTTTGTTTATTTCTCCGTAATTATCTTTCTTCTTGGAGTTGAAGCCTAGCGGACGGGTATTTAATCGGTTGGCGATGTTTCGATTGATGCCATCAAATGCACCACCACAGATAAAAAGGATGTTCTCGGTATTCACAGAGATCATTTTCTGATCCGGATGCTTTCTGCCTCCTTGTGGGGGTACGTTTACAGAAGTCCCTTCTAATAGCTTGAGCAAGGCTTGCTGTACACCTTCGCCACTTACATCCCGGGTGATGGATGGATTGTCAGACTTCCGGGAAATCTTGTCTAGCTCATCTATGTACACGATACCACGTTCAGCAGCCTCCACATCATAGTCAGCAGCTTGCAACAACCGGGTCAGGATGCTTTCTACATCCTCCCCTACATAGCCAGCCTCTGTCAGTACCGTAGCGTCTGCAATACAGAAAGGCACTTGTAATATTTTAGCCATGGATCGGGCCAGATACGTTTTGCCCGTACCGGTTTCTCCTACCATCACGATATTAGATTTTTCTATCGTTACCTTATCCTCGTCCGCCGGCTGAGAGAGCCTCTTGTAGTGGTTGTACACTGCTACGGAGATCACTCGCTTAGCTTCGTCCTGACCAATCACAAACTGGTCAAGGTGTTCTTTCATTTCAATAGGCTTAATAAGGTTAAAATTCGGTACATTAAGATTCCCCTTGGTATTAGATTCCTCACTAAGTATCTGATTGGCTTGTGCAATACACTTATCACAGATGTGGGCGTGTATCCCTGAAATCATCAAATCAACATCTTTTTTATCCCTTCCGCAAAATGAACAGGTTACTTCTGCCATGCCTTTTACTACTTTTTTAAACTTTCCGCAAATAACGATTAATTGTCGACTTTTCGTTCAAGGACTTCATCGATCAGCCCATACCTCTTAGCTTCCGCTGCTTTCATCCAGTAGTCGCGATCTGAGTCTTTTTCAATCTGATCGTAAGTTTTGCCACTGTGCTTGGCTAAAATATCGTACAAATCTTTCTTTACCGAAAGGGTTTGCTTTAAGGAAATCTCCATATCTGACGCTTGTCCCTGCATGCCTGCCATGGGCTGGTGAATCATGATCCTTGAATGAGGTAGGGCAGCTCTTTTGCCGGCGGCACCGCCGGCCAAAAGTACGGCGCCCATAGAAGCGGCCAACCCGGTACAGATCGTGTTTACATCAGGGTTTACATAGTTCATGGTATCGTAGATGCCTAGTCCGGCGTACACGGAACCCCCGGGACTGTTTACATAGAGCAGTATGTCTTTCTTCGAATCTACCGATTCCAAGAAAAGCAATTGTGCAGTGATGATATTGGCAATATTGTCGTCCACAGCCATACCGAGGAAGATGATCCTATCCATGATCAATCGTGAGAAGACATCTATCTCACGAAAGTTGGTAGGACGCTCTTCTATGACTGCACGGGTCATATTTTCTATATGACCCGTGTACTGATCAAAAGTATTACCATTTATATTTTGGTGTTTTACAGCGAAATCCTTGAATTCTTTTTTATTCATTTTTTTAGATGCTATCACTACGGGTATAAAAAAACAAAAATAGCCCTTAATTTGAAGGACTGTTTTTAAACACGACGGAAGAGGACAAAAGTTTATGAAATTTTTGTTTCTCCCTGTTAAACTAAACTAAGTGCTACTCGGGCAATCGCCTGTCTGTAGATGCTAAAGATTCGGAGACAGCGTGTACAGGCAGGAAGCCCTAATCTTTCTCCTTATATTCTTCGGCACTTACTTCTTTGGTCTTGATAGATATATTTTCCCTGATATGGGCCATTACTTTATTGTTGAATACTTTTTCGTTGAGCTTCGTATAGTTCTGACCTTCCTCACCTTTCAGGTAATTATTAGCAAAAGAATCAATGTTTTGTTCCATCGCCTCAGACATGCCCATAGGGGCAAACTGTGTCCTGATCATGTCCTTAGCTTCATTTAATACTTCTTCATGCTCAGATTTGATCCCATTTTCCTTGGATATTTTGTTTTTGATCAGTGACCACTTCAGGTCGTTGGCATACAATGGATAATCCTTGTCAATTTGATCTTTAGTCAACTCGTTTTTGTTAGATGTCTTCAGCCATTTTTTCAGGAAATTATCAGGCAGTTCTATCTTGGTCTTCTCGATGAATTTATCCCTGATTTTCAGGTCGGTATATCCTTCGGTTTCCCTCTTGTAGTTTTCACCAATTGAAGATTTCACTTTTTCTTTGAACTCCCCTTCGGTTTTCACGGCATCTTTTCCGAAGGTTTTATCAAACAAATCATGATTAAACTCTGCAGGAATGATTCTGTTTATATTTGTAATTTCAAACTTGATTTTGCCTTTCAATTCCTGATTGGCTTCGCCAAGAAACGTTTTTCTCGTAGTCTCATTTTTAATGGTTTTTGCAGGATCAAATTCGATCACGTTTCCTGATTTTTTACCAACAAAGTCTTTCTGGGTTTTTTCCCCTACTTCGTTGATGTCTAATAGCCCACTTGCATTTTCTTTTTCGCCTTTTGTCAGGATTTTGCCCAATATAGAGTCGCCGGCCTTGGAAATTTCGGGATTCGTTATTTCTCCAAATTGCTTCCTTAAGTTGTCTAAGGTCTCTTTCAATAATTTTT
>JACSEL010000044.1_pt1 | contig 13768 bp, 15 predicted proteins | sample 8223121 | NCBI WGS metagenome assembly JACSEL01 (sample SAMN15704502, study PRJNA253121) | viral metagenome | isolation source: viral DNA from sea star tissue collected in USA, Friday Harbor USA, Seattle... | host: Pycnopodia helianthoides | collected 2013 | reverse complement strand
GGTGTGTTTGGTGGGGTGGGGGAGGGTCCCCATATATAGTAAAACTAATGTATTCGTAAGTATAGATTTGGTCTGATCAAGTATAGATTTGGTCTGTTCAAGTATAGATTTGGGTTCATCAAGTATAGATCAAGTATAAGTACAGCGTATACTGTTCAAGTATAGATTTGGTCTGATCAAGTATAGATTTGGACTGTTCAAGTATAGATTTGGACTGTTCAAGTATAGATTTGGTCTGATCAAGTATAGATTTGGACTGTTCAAGTATAGATTTGGACTGTTCAAGTATAGATTTGGACTGTTCAAGTATAGATTTGGACTGATCAAGTATAGATTTGGACTGTTCAAGTATAGATTTGGACTGTTCAAGTATAGATTTGGACTGTTCAAGTATAGATTTGGACTGATCAAGTATAGATCAAGTATAGATTTGGACTGATCAAGTATAGATTTGGTCTGTTCAAGTATAACTTTAACTTGTTCAAGTATAACTTTAACTTGTTCAAGTATAACTTTAACTTGTTCAAGTATAACTTTAACTTGTTCAAGTATACATCCATGACATAGTGATATACTGGCTAGTGGCTAGTTAAGTACCCGTGAGTATATGCCAGGCGGTAATCCCCAAAGTGGCCAGATACAAAAAAGAAAATAAAAAATCTCCAGTCTCGGAGAAAAAGAACAAAAGGTGAACAAATCGAACGCATTAACGGGTTTCCTGCACGTCCCTTACCTTACGTTACCTTAGGAAGAATTGACGCAAAAGTAACGGAATTGCCGTTCTGGTTTTCGTTACTTCTGTAATTGGTGTAGCTGACATTGTCTTTGACATTGTCTTTGACATTGTCTTTGCCTTTGCCTTTGCCTTTGCCTTTGCCTTTGCCTTTTTGATACCAGGGTTGGACTTCTCAAACTTTTTCACATCAACAAGTCTGCACACGAGGGTTCGGACACCTTTCCTGTGAAAACTGAGACCTTTGTTCTTTCGCCACTGCCAAAGTGTGGATCTCGTCACTCCCCATCGGGAACAAAGCTGATTGTCGGTGAGAACCTCACCAAGACAAAGCAAGTTATGATCCTTCTCATATTGCTCCACATCGGATAACCGGTATCTGAAGGAATGCCGCGTTTTTCGGATGTGTGGCAGATTTTGTAGTTTCCGCCACCAGTACAGGTTTTGTAGTGAAACTCCCCATCTCTCTGAGAGTTCCTTGCTGCCCAGCAATCGGTCTTCCTCTTCATTGGTCGTCATTCTCAGCTCCTGAACATGTTAAAAAATCCATAATGAACGCTGCTGATAAAAAATGTCAACCTGAACATGTTAAAAAATCCATAATGAACGCTGCTGATAAAAAATGTCAACCTGGAATATTGTGAGTTTTTGCCTGTCCCATACCTACCCTTACGTAAGATAAGACGCAAAAGTAACGGAATTGCCGTTTTGGTTTTCGTGACTTCTGTAATTGGTCTTGCACCACATAATGGCCACGAACACAAAAGTAACGGAATTGCCGTTTTGGTTTTCGTGACTTCTGTAATTGGTCTTGCACCACATAATGGCCACGAACACAAAAAAATGTCTGGTGACATGGGGACAAACCTAAAAAAAAGCCTGTTGACATGGCCACGAACACAAAAAAATGTCTGGTGACATGGCCACGAACACAAAAAAATGTCTGGTGACATGGGGACAAACCTAAAAAAAAGCCTGTTGACATGGCAGAAAAAAGCCTGGTGACATGGGGACAAACCTAAAAAAAAGCCTGTTGACATGGCAGAAAAAAGCCTGGTGACATGGCCAACAGAACACAAAAAAAAGCCTGTTGACATGCTTAAAAAAGTAAAAAAAAGCCTGGTGACAACACAAAATAAAGCCTGGTGACAGCACAAAAAAAGAGCCAAACACAAAATCTACTTGCAGGACAGCCCAAAAAATAGCTGTTTTTGGAGAAAAAATAGGTCTGAAATGCAGTTTTTTGGGCAAATGGTGCAAATTTAGCCGTTGACGGTGCAATTTTGAGGGGTGTCCATACACTTTTTTTTGTGTCGAAGCAAGACGAAAATAAAAAAAAGTGTCTGGACACCCCGTAAATTTGCACCGTCAACAGCTAAATTTGCACCATTTGCACCCAAAAATGGTATTTTCACACCATTTTTGTGCATTTCAGAACGGGCAAAAAAGGGTGAAAATACCATTTTTTGTACAAAACGGTGTTTTTTGAGGCATCGGTGTGTACCCTTGTGTACCCTGTGTGTACCCAGACATAGGGGGGAGGCACACACCTTTGATCAATAAAAACAACGACTTAGCTACCCCGTATGTCCGTATGTACCCTAAATGAAACTCTATATGAGAAAAGATATATTTTTAGAAAAAAATCCATTTTGTGTTTTTTTGTGTTTTTTGGTTCTGTTTTTTTTCCCCTCTAAGGTTGGAGCAGGGTACACACCGCCTTTTCGCCTGAAAAACCGCCCTAAGTCATTGATAATAAAAGGTTTTTCTGTGTGTACCCTGCACATACCAGGGTACACACCAACAGCTAAGTCGTTGTTTTCATTGAACATTCCTGAAAAAGGGTAAAAATACCAGTGAAGAAAAGCAAAATGTTGCCATTGGGCATCAAATCTGATATGTCTCTTTTCAAGACGGAGGGTCTGCCCGTCTCTGCCTGTGGAGGCCTGCGTAAATCTGACTTGTCAGTTGTGGCCGGTGAAACAGGAAGCTCTATGTGTTGGGTTCAACACCGTTTGTTTTCCATCGGATGTGGGAAGCCACAAATGATCGGGAACAGACACGTGTGACCAAGAGATGTTGCAATGTCAAACGATGCGGGAAGCCCACAAATGATCGAGAACAGACACAAGAGGGGCTGGATATTAATCAATTCACCCGATGCGGGAAGCCCACAAATGATCGAGAACAGACACTACAAGGCACTCAATACTCTGGCATCACTGATGCGGGAAGCCCACAAATGATCGAGAACAGACACTACTGAATAATATACCAGCAAAGAACTGAGGATGCGGGAAGCCCACAAATGATCGGGAACAGACACGGGTCTTGTGTTCAACGGATTTTTGTGTGAGGATGCACTGCCTGCATTGACACCGGCTCTGGCTCAAAGTTTCCGTGGCTGGATCCCCATTGGGACCCCCTGAGGTGTTCGGATCGCCTGATTGTGGTCTTCCAGCACCTGCCCCATGTCAATGCAGGTTTTGCTCCTGAACGGGATCATTCACCCGATGATGGCCCCCCAATGCAGGTTTTGCTCCTGAACGGGATCATTCACCCGATGATGAAACCCCGTTGACCGTCTCCGACACTTCTGATATGCTCAATGGACAGGCAAGCTGCCCAAAAATGAGGCAGCACCATTAGAGTGGTACTGCCTTCACAAGAACAGAGGCATCTTATGACAGATTCAAAAGAGACGCAAGTACCCGCCACGACATTGCCCGGGGATCCTCGTGAGATTCTTTACCCTGCCATGGCTGAGTACAAAGGCAGAAGGTTTAGAAACCGGCGGGAAGCTCGATGGGGTGTTTTCTTTGACACATTGGGGTTGCGGTGGGACTACGAACCGGAGGTCTTTGATCTTCCATCTGGTCATTCCATCTTTCCAACTTTTTGGATACCGTGCGAGACGTTTCTTGACGGTGGATATTGGATCAGGATTCCGGCCTCTACCCCGACCGGCATTGAAATTCACGCTTGTGCAGGGCTGAGCCTGGGTACAGGACACATCACGGCGATCTTCTGTGGTACACCACACGAGCGGACCGATACGCACTCCATAGACGTTCTCAGGGACTCTGAGGGCAAACCTTTCAGCACGAACATCAAAAAATGCGACAACTCAAAAAAGGCTTTCTTGACCCCTCTATATTCATGGGCATTCCGGTTGTGTGCCAATCAAAATGTGGACTTTGAATGGGGTTCAGTGACATCAGCCATAAGAGCCGCCAGATCAGCTCGGTTCAAACACAATGGCAAGTGGTGAACATTCGAATTCATGCACGCATCCAGGTGAAAACCTCGGGGTGCGTGCATGAACGTTGACATTGGGCATCAAATCTGATATGTCTCTTTTCAAGACGGAGGGTCTGCCCGTCTCTGCCTGTGGAGGCCTGCGTAAATCTGACTTGTCAGTTGTGGCCGGTGAAACAGGAAGCTCCATGTGTTGGGTCTGACACCGTTTGTTTTCCATCCGATGTGGGAAGCCACAAATGATCGAGAACAGACACCAAAACAGCCCCCGTTACTCTGCCTACACAGATGCGGGAAGCCCACAAATGATGGAGAACAGACACACATCCATTCAAGTGTCCGACCGACCCACAGATGCGGGAAGCCCACAAATGATGGAGAACAGACACCGACTGATACCGGTATCATCCCGATGCAGGATGCGGGAAGCCCACAAATGATGGAGAACACACACACACTATGTTCTTGTGTAGGCAGAGTAATGGGGTTTTTTTTGATATTCCTCTACAGATTCCCGGATTGCGTCTGTGTTGTCCCGGATAGCCTTATTCAGCACCCACACTCGTCCTTGCTTACCTTTTCTACCAAAGAAACTCATGCGGCGAGCGGTGGGTACAGCACATTTCTGTAGCAGCTTCGGCAGCTGTTTTTCGTCAATAACATCATCTATCGGATTTCCCGCCCGGTAACGTAATTCTTCCGCAATCTGACAAAACAATAGTGCTGGTGGGCAATCGGGAGATTCCATCAACTCATGAAGTAGGTATTCTGTGTCTGTCTGATTGTTTTCGATCATCGCTGCCTTCGCTGGTGTGTTCATCGCATACTGAAAATCAAAGTCTTTCAGTTCACGCTTTTTCAGCTTGTGAAATAAGGCGGCCACAGCATCAGTCTCAAGCCAGTTGTAAAGCGATCGGTAATATTCTTTGTCCCTGACCTCCTCTGGTCCTGAAAACACGTTGATGCGGCGATCCTCTTTTGTCAGCACAAGTGCATCGGGATGGTTGGACATGAAGAAGAAATTGGTAAACACCTGCTGCGTGCGTTTTGTGCCATATTTCACGTTCACTTCCAGTGTGTTCTCAGTCAGGATATCCCTTGTCTTGTCCGACACGGCGTATCTCTGATCACTCTCTCTGACTTCTTCAATGGCACAGAATATGCTCTTGTTCAGATAATCTGTGAATCCTCCTCCACTCCCCTCGCCGCAAAGGGTGTCCATCTTGGTTTTGGTGCAGTTCCACTGTCCGAGTAATTTTCCCATCAGCTCTACCAGCCAGCCGCGTCCTGTGCCATGGGCAATCGAGATGTGCAGTGGAGTGACTTTGCATCTCTTCTCCGGGTACTGAAGGTTGTAACCCATCCAGTCGATGAACCAGGTGCGTTCCCGCTTGACGGGAAACAGGTACTCCATATGGTCGTGAAAGACACTCGTATCGCTGTCTGACTCGACAAATTTTGGCATATAAAACTCATTAACCCACCAGTGAATCTTGTGTTCCGATTCCTGGGAAGCGTGTTCGATCCCCTCAAAATAAAACGGCTTGGCCGGATCATAGCTCACACCTTTTGCAGTCTTGCGGAGAGGGTCCCTCAGCCAGGCGGAATGCACCGGCACGGTTTTTTCCTTGTCCGGTTCGGTTTTTGTCGGCGCGGGGATGATATGGACATCAGTGTCTGTGGCATTCCGAAATTCCTCCAGCTTGGTGACAGCGCAATATGGAGGCGTTTTCAGATCACCCACCAAATTGCCCTGTTCGATGAACACATACCGCTTGAGGAAGCTGTCCAGCGGTCCTCTCGAGTGCTGGTAAGCCTCCCGGGCCACGTTCGCATCGTACAGGATGCTCGCCGCTGTTCGCACTTTTTTGGCACCGGGTTTGACCTTGAAGGTCCGCCATTTGGTCTTCATTGCCCTGGGTTTGTATTTTTTTTGGTACTTTTTTCACTCCATTTGCACCAGATGTCGAACCCCTCCTCACTCCCTTTAAAATGATGATAGAGGCTCATTCCAATGCGACACCATGGGTCGTGTTCCATGTTTGGATCAAGCCAGGAGAGTGCCTCCAAAATCCTTTCAGTGGTGATGTCGTCCGGGTTTTTCTCTCCGCTGTCGTTTTTTGAAGCTTCCTCGGCACCGGGGTTGTTCTCTTCGGGATTTTCTCCTGATCTCTCTCCAACTTTTTTCCAGTCTTTTGGGACGATGGACTCAAAGTGGTCGATCACGGCCTGGGCCTGTTCGAGGCTGATCTCTGGCAAATCTCCGGCCGGGATATTGACCAAAGATTTTTCTGTGACGCAGCGATAATTTTTTCTCGTTTCAGGATGGATGCCGGCGAAAACAGCCTGCTGCCCGTCACCCAGGATTTCGACCTGGTGCGTCACTCCATCAGCGGACTCGTATTTGGCACTGGACATTTTTTTGAAGGGTGAGGTGGCACGGAAAAAAAGCGCCTGTTTTGGCGGCATGCCCTCGCGCTGAACCGTCTCCCCGATGATTTCAGAACAGAATTTCACCATTTCCTGGATTTTTTCCGCATCCCGGATGTCCAGGTCGACAACAGGAAAGTTTTTTGTGAGTATTCCCACTCCTCCCCTTGCGTATCCGTTTTTCAGCCAGTGGTTCAGCAGTGGGATGGTGGCTACGGTTTCTTGCCACCTGTCGATGCCGGGATACTTTTTCTCCGGCAGGATTGGAATGATCGGATATCCATGATGGAGGAGGGCTTCACCAAAATCGGCCAACGTGGTGTGAAGGGGTTGATTTGCAGAGTTTTTGGGCATATGATGGGTGTACCTTTTTGGTTTGGGCAGCGCCGCGTCACACGGTGCTGCCTTTTTTTTGTTTTGGGCAGCTTGCCTGATACTCTGATCCATAGTCACCTTTTTTTGATGCCGCAAGAGAAAAACATTGCCTGTTGCCAATCCACCGGGGAAAACTCAGGGGTTGATTTGCAGAGTTTTTGGGCATACAGTGGGTCTGTGATTGTGAAGGCAGTGCCACGCTAATGGTGCTGCCTTTTTTTTTGATGCCGCAAGAGAAAACATTACCTGTTCGTGTCTGGTCCCCTCATTTTTTTGCTTCCTGTTTCACAGGCTGCGACTGACAAAAAGCCAGAATTACGCGGTCTCCACAGTCAGAGACGGCCAGACCTTCATCCTTCATTCTCTCAATCCCCTGATGCCTGATGTTGATCGCAGCATTGATATCCCGGTCATGTTCAGTTCCGCAATTGTTGCAAACCCAGCGGCGGGTTGAAAGTGCCATTTTTTCAACCTTGGTCTTGCATTTGTGACAGGTCTTGCTGGACGCAAACCACTGGTCAATTTTGACCAGATGCTTGCCAGACCACACCGCCTTGTATTCAAGTTTGCGAACTAGTTCGCTCCAGGATGCATCACTGATATGTTTGGACAACCTCCGGTTTTTGATCATATTCTTGACTTTCAACGTCTCGACACAGACCGCTTGGTTCTCGCCAATCAGGCGTTTCGACAACTTGTGCTGAAAGTCATTCCGTGCATTGGCTGTTCGTTCGTGACCCTTTGCAACAAGTACCCGTGCCTTGTTGCGATTGGCTGATCCTTTTTGTTTTCGTGAGAGTGCCTTTTGTTTCCGCCTCAGATTGGCGGCTGCCCTCTTTAAAAATCGAGGGTTTGCGTTTTTTTTACTGTTGCTTTCAATGGCAATATGCCTGAGACCCAGGTCAATACCGACAACGTTATCCTCATTGACGACTGTGACCGGCTCGGGTTCGGGAATACCGTCATCGCACAAAATCGAGGCAAAAAATTTACCCGTTGGCGACAAAGACACCGTCACGGTTTTGATCTTTCCCACGATTTCACGGTGCAGGATAGCTTTCACATTCCCAACTTTTGGGAGGTACAAGCTGTCACCAACGACCTTGACGCGTTGTGGGTATGCCATGGATTGCTTCCCGTGCCTGGACTTGAATTTCGGGTAACGACCTTGCTTCTTGAAGAATCTCTTAAAGGCGCCATCAAGATGGATTACGGATGATTGCAATGCCTGGCTGTTCGCTTTTTTCAGGAAGAATGGTTCGGTTTCTTTTTTTTTGAGTGTTACAAGATTTGCCTGTATTTCTTTAAGCTTAATGCTTTTTCCATCTTTCCAGGCTTCGGTTCGCCATTTGAGCGCATGGTTGTACACCCATCTCACTGCGTCAAAATGATCAGTCATTTCCTTGCGTTGTTCTCCTGTGGGCCGGAGACGGACTTTTATTGCCTTATACATGGCTCAACCCGTTCCCGGCTTGCATGTTCATAGAATTTGGCATAAAGTGACCTTTCTTGTTGTTGCAGGCAGTACCAGTTGAAATGGTGCTGCCTTTTTTTTTGCAGCTTGCCTATCCATTGAGCATATCAGACCAGACCAAAAGTGGCAACACCCCTTTTTTTTGTGGGCAGTTTTGTGGCCGTTCCCGGCTTGCTGAATGGGTATATTTTCCAACAAAAAAAAACTTGTTGACAATAATATTTATGCTTGTTACGGTGAGGACCACACCGGCAGTTTTGGTTGCTCTTAAAAGAGGGCAGCACCGCTCGAAACGGTACTGCCACAACAACAAGAAAGGATGATAATATGTCGATTTCCCCCATTTTGCAACCTCTATCCGAGCTGAACCACAAGGTCGGAAGTGTGCCTAATGAACAGGAGAAACGGGAGAGACGGGCGGCACAATACCGACTGAAAAAGGCAACACCGGTGAGTATTGCCTCCTATTACCGCCTAGGCATGATGTACCACAGGGGCATCGAACGGCCAGTGGATTATGAAAAGGCTTTGTGGTGGTATACCCGCGCTGCTGAACAGGGGGAGGCACTCGCCGCGTGTGACCTGGGAGAGATGTCCGTCAAAGGCAGGGGTGGTCCTCAAGATTATCTCCTGGCCGCAATGTGGTTTAATATTGCACACACTTTTGGTCTTAAGTGTGTTCAGTCGGACCTGGATACCATTTCTGCCCATCATTTAACAGCGCTCGAGTTTAAAGAAGCCCGAAAACTCGCCGAGGAATGGATAAAGAAATTCAAAGTGGAATCGTAAGATGAACGACTTGACCTTTGAAGCGGAACAGGGGAACTCCGATGCTCAGTACAATCTTGCCGAGATGTATTATCACGGTCACGGAGGAGTTCCTCAGGACAAGGCGATTGCATTGCACTGGTATACCCTCTCTGCCCACCAGGGAAACACTCATGCACAATTCACCCTGGGATATATGCATCGCCACGGGGAGGGAGTTCCTCAGGATTATAAAGCGGCGTTCCAGTGGAACAGGATGGCTGCTGAAAATGGTGATACCGATGCCATTCACAGAATGGGATGGGCATGCCGGGAGGGATTGGGAGTGACACAAGATTATATTCTTGCCTACGTTTGGTTTGATGTCGCTACAACCCTTGGTCATAGTTTCGCGGGGACGGATAGGGATCGCCTCGCGAAAGATATGGTTAGATCCCACATGGGAGGGCATATTTTCCAGGCTCAGAGACTTGCCCGCGATTGGGTAGCGAAACACCAACTTGAAAAAGGAATGAAAAATGAACATAGAAAAAATTGAACCAAGGTTCACCAAGGGCAGGATCCACTTTGGCACTTTGTCGGTTCCCCAAAGCAATGCTTTGGAGTGGTGGGCTCACTGGGATATCATGGGGATTACTATTACTCGCCTCGAATTTGATGCCGCGTTCAAATGGTACCTCCATGCAGCGGAGAAGGGGAGGGCATATGCCCAGACGATTATTGGCTTGATGCACCGGGATGGAATTGGAGTTCCACAGGATTATGGGGCTGCGTTGCATTGGTACACCCTTGCTGCCGAAAAAGGGAACACCAAGGCTGCCCAACAGCTTGGCTGGATGTATTACCACGGCCGTGGTGGTCCACAGGACAAAGAGGCAGCGTTAAAGTGGTGGACCCAGGCAGCGGAGAAGGGGGGAGCCAGTAACAAGTTTGGTCTGGGACGGATGTATTTTGAAGGCCGAGTTGTCCCACAGGATTATGGGGCTGCGTTGCATTGGTACACACTTGCTGCCGAGCGTGGGTTTCAGCTCGCCCAGCATGATCTTGCCTGGCTTTACGGTAAAGGCCTGGGTGTTCCACAGGACCTTGTCCGTGGAGCTATGTGGTTCGATATCGCCGGATTGCCCGTTGAGTGGTGCAGTTTTGCCAAAGATATGACACCGGACCAAATTGATGAGGCAAAAAAACTTGCCCTGGATTGGGAGAAGAAACACAAATAATACCAACTTAACCAGGGATCAAGAAAATGAACAATAATTTTGTAACAGCCTTAATAGCTATCGCCGCTGCGATAATTCTGCCCTTTGTAACAATAGTTCTACCCTCTATGGCACTATCCGCCTCGTTGCCACAGGACAAGTTGGGGCAGTATACCCATGCGGCAAAACATGGGGACGCCAAGGCCCAGTATGAGCTGGGGTTGATGTACCGCCAGGGGGTGGAGGTTCCACAGGACTACGTTGCTGCGGTGCATTGGTTCACCCTTGCGGCGGAACAGGGATTAGCCGAGGCCCAGTATCGTCTGGGATCAATGTACTACTACGAACGGGGTGTGGTACGGGCTGATAAAGTTGCATTGAAATGGTTCACCCTTGCGGCTGAACAGGGGGACGCCAAGGCCCGGAATAATCTGGGAACGATGTACTACTACGGAAAAGGTGTCCCACGGGATTTTGAAGCGGCATTGAAGTGGTTAACCCTTGCGGCTGAACAGGGGTTGGCAGGGGCCCGGAGTAACCTGGGGTATATGTACTACTACGGAAAAGGTGTCCCACAGGATTTTGCTACGGCATTGAAGTGGTTCACCATGGCCGCTGAACAGGGGGAGGTCGGTGCCCAGAGTAGTCTGGGGGCGATGTACTACATCAGAAAGGGTGTCCCACAGGATTATGTCCAGTCTTATAAGTGGTTTGATATTGCCGCATCATCCCTCGGGGAAAAGGGAACATCTGAAGAAAGGGTCAAAGCTACCAAAGGAAGAGAACGCATCGCCAAAGATATGACACCGACCCAAATCAAAAGGGCACAGCAGCTTGCCCGGGATTGGGAGAAGAAACACAAATAATACCAACTTAACCAAGGAAAAAAAAATGAACATTAAATTTGCAGTAGTAGCTACCATAGTAACAGCCGGCCTGGTAGGCTGGGGATCACAGAGTGGTATACTCGATGCCTTGTGGTCTAAATCAGATACCGAGTCTGTTGGAACATCTGTAGTATATCCTACCCGTGCAATACTTGACAAATTCGGCCCACCACAGGCAGATGTGTGCGCACCAATGGGGAGGGATGCCGATGGGACACCTATACAGGGAACTGATGCACCTGAAATAACGGACTGTTACAGGACTTATGTATCAGACACTGACAGGGCACGCATCAAAGCCGGTTTAATTTCAAAAAACGATTTATCCGCCCCAATGGGGAGGGTCGCTGATGGGACCCCTATATCCGGGATTGATGTACCCGCCCCCCCAATGCCCGTAGGAGGGGATGCCGATGGTACTGATGTACCGTATCCTACACCTCAGGGTGAAAGTACAATCTGGGAAAACTTGAAGAAAATGCGTAGCCGTTGGACTCAAAACAAACAACCTGAACCACGGCCCACATTCGGCCCACCAGCACCCAAAGTATCGGAGTAGTACCCTGGTCGGGGCTTTTTCTGTGCTGCTGAACAGTGCATAAGGAATATCAGTTACCTACAGCTTTTACTCTAACCAAGGAATGGAAAATGAACACTACACAGGACTGTATTTCCCAGAAACAACATCTTACCGAAAATCAACTTATCGCTCGATGGGGAGTTTCAAAGTCCGCGTTGTTCCAGTGGCGGAAATACAGGGGACTGCCCTTTATCAAAAATTTTACAACGAAAGGTCGATACCAGGTATTGTTTCCCCTCGAGGCTGTGGAGCAATTTGAGAAAAACAACAATCTTCGCGATAACGAAAAATTGTTGACCGAAACGGAACTTGCCGAGCGATGGGGAATTTCAAAGTCCGCATTGTGCGATTGGCGAGCCAAACACGGTCTTCCCTTTTGTAAAAAAGGTTTTCAGAACGTCCTGTTTCGTCTCGAGGATGTGGAGCAATACGAAAAGTACCATAATTTAATTGATCAAGGGGAAGTGTTGACAGAGAAGCAACTTGCCGCTCGATGGGGAGTTGTAAAACAAACAGTGGGTAGTCGTAGAAACAGGAATCTCCCCTTCTTCAAAAAAGGTCCCAGGTCTGTCTTGTTTCGCCTTGTCGATGTGGAAAAGTATGAAGAGGAGCATAAGATCGGAGAGGTGAAAAACAATGAGCGTGATACACAAATTGACCCTTGCCGCTGAGCAAGGCAATAGCTTTGCCCAGTGGCAACTTGGATCGAGGCACCGGGATGGAGACGGGGTCCCACAGGATGGCGTTCTGTCCTACATGTGGTTTTCGGTTGCAAGAAAGTTTGGTCAGAAATTGGCGTTGTATCAACTTAACGACCTTTATGCGCATCATTTGACACCAGAACAAGTGTGCAAGGGTGCAAGACTTGCCCTGGATTGGCTTGACCAATATTCGCGCCGGAGAATTGAAGAAGAACACGAACATTGGTGAGGCAATCAGCAATTTGTTCGCAATTGGAAAAGAGAACCACAAAAAGAAAAAAGGAAAAAATCATGAGCAAAAAAAACGCAGAAAAAGAGAATATTGTACCTCGTTTTACCGATGCTGATATGCACTTCAATTACTTGGCAATTCCCAGGGACCCTGATGCTGCTGTGAAGTGGTGGACAGAATTTGCTGTACGGATGACCAAGGGTATTGCATGGCGGGACTCTGCTGTGAAACGGATAAACACTATCCAGTTTCATTCTCCGCACGAATACGCTTCTTCTGCCCTGATGGACGCGATCCAGTTTCACAGCACCCCAAAGGATTATGAAGCTGCGTTCAAGTGGTACAGCATCGCCGCCAAACAGGGTGAAGTGTATGCCGAGCATATTCTGGGAGTGATGCATACTCACGGCTGTGGTGTCCTACAAGATTATAAAGCTGCGTTTAAGTGGTTCACAAGTGCAGCCGAAAAAGGACATCCCGAGGCTCAATTTCAGTTGGGATGGATGTATGAGTACGAGACAAGCGAATGTGTCCCACAGGATCATGAAGCTGCGTTCAAGTGGTGGTCACTTGCTGCTGAACAGGGACATTCCGAGGCAATGTATAGTGTGGGATGGATGCACGAACAGGGAGTAGGGGTCTCACAGCATTACGTCCGTGCCTACATGTGGTTTGATCTTGCTGACTCATTCAACAATGGTAGTTCCTACCTCGCTGTGGAGGATCTTGCCAAAAAAATGACATCGGACCAAATTGAAAAAGCCAAAAAACTCGCCGTGTACTGGCGGGAGAAAGTCAACCTGAAAGAGGTTGTGAAATGAGCAAGACCTTTGATGAATGTGCAGAGGAGGTTGCCATTGCGCATCAAATCTGATATGTTTCTTTTCAAGACGGAGGGTCTGCCCGTCTCTGCCTGTGGAGGCCTGCGTAAATCTGACTTGTCAGTTGTGGCCGGTGAAACAGGAAGCTCCATGTGTTGGGTCTGACACCGCTTGTTTTCCATCGGATGCGGGAAGCCCACAAATGATGGAGAACAGACACAATAACTGGTCGTATACCCAATTCGTCGGGATGCGGGAAGCCCACAAATGATCGAGAACAGACACTGGGAAGTAAGTTTGATAAAGAATA
>JACSEL010000043.1_pt1 | contig 13826 bp, 14 predicted proteins | sample 8223121 | NCBI WGS metagenome assembly JACSEL01 (sample SAMN15704502, study PRJNA253121) | viral metagenome | isolation source: viral DNA from sea star tissue collected in USA, Friday Harbor USA, Seattle... | host: Pycnopodia helianthoides | collected 2013 | reverse complement strand
ACTTCCCGATCCGGGGGGAAGGGGTTATTTTTGCAATCATTAGGTAACCATATATAACCATGCAAAATAGCGTAATGGGAAAAACCATTTACAAAAAGACGGGCATATCATGGCTGCCCGAAATGCCCAAGCATTGGGGCGAAAGCCCACTTTGGGTTTTGTTCGGGGAGAAGAAAGACAAGAATAAGGGGAATCTTGTTCCCAATGTCCTTTCGTTAAGCTACGGCAATATTGTAAGGAGGGACCTTAGTGGCAATGTGGGGCTGTTGCCCGCAAGTTTTGAAACCTATCAGATAGTAAACAGCGGGGACTTGGTTTTAAGGCTCACCGATTTGCAAAATGACAAAAAGAGTTTTAGGGTAGGGTTTGTTAAAGAAAAAGGGGTGATTACCTCGGCTTATACCGTGTTAAAGGCGAAAGGCCCGGGGCTTAGTTTGGGGTTTTATTATTATTCCCTTCATGCGTTGGATCTTATAAAATACTTCTACGGCCTTGGCGGTGGCGTAAGGCAAAGTGCGGGCTATAAGGAGTTAAAATGGCTAAAACTGCCCGTCCCTCCCCTGGCCGAGCAACGTGCGATCGCCCGTTGCCTGGACGACAAGACGGGGAAAATAGACCGCTTTGTCGGGCTGAAAGTGCGGCTCGTGTCGTCGCTGAAGGCGTACCGGCAGGCCATCGTGGGCAGGGCGGTGACCCGTGGCCTCCGCCCCGGCGCGGCCCTGAAGGACAGCGGCACGGAGTGGCTTGGGCAAATTCCCGAACATTGGGAGGTGAGGCGGCTGAAATACTGCGTGTCTTTAAACTCGAATGCCGCCCCGCCAAGGAACGATGATAAACACTACCGAAAGATAGCCCTCGAAAACCTAGATAACTGGACAGGGAGGTATATTAAAACGGCAATACCGGGTTTTGAAGGGCGTGGCAGTTTCTTTAAGAAAGGGGATGTACTCTTCAGTAAGCTAAGGCCTTATTTGGCGAAAGCCTATCTTGCAATTGAAGAAGGCTTTTGCGTGGGGGAGCTTTTGGTCCTCACCCCAGATAGGGAGTACTTCACCAGTGGTTTTTTGTTCCAAAGGCTAATGGCTACCGATTTCATAGAAAGCGTAAACGGTTCAACGTACGGCGTAAAAATGCCCCGGGCAAGCTGGAATTTCATTGGGAGCATAAAACTCGCCATCCCGCCCCTGGCCGAGCAAAAAGAGATCGCCCGGTACCTGACGGACAAGACGGGGAAGATCGACAGCCTGATCGCGTGTACGGAAACGAAGATACGTTTGATGAAAGCGTACAAAGGGGCGTTGATATCGGGGGCGGTTTCGGGCAAAAACATAAGTTTATAATAATAGATGATGAAAGACATTGACATTTTTATTAGCCATTCGTGGACGTGCGGTAACCCATGCGATAGCCAAAGGGATTTATTGGTAAACCTTTTAAACAAGAGCCCATATTTCAAATGGAGGGACCGCTCCGTCCTGCCCGGTGACCCGGTGCATGCCCACGGGACGGATAAAGAACTGTGGAGCGAAATAAAATTGCAAATGCTCCAATCTTCGCTCGTGATTGTCTTGGCAGGGGTATATGCTTCTTACAACAAGTGGGTAGGGAAAGAAATAGGGATTGCCAAAAGGAGCTTTTCAACGGCAAGGCCAATACTCGCAGTGGAGCCCTGGGACAGTGGGATAACGTCCCAACTAGTTAAAAGCAATGCCGATAGGATAGTAAAATGGGACCCGGAAATCATGTTAAGGGCTATTAGGGATCTCGCATAGCGGGGCGGCTTCAGGGGGCAAGGCGCTTGACGGCCCACGCGCCCCCCTCTAGTTCGTACACTATCCTGTCGTGGAGCCTGTCGGGGCGGCCCTGCCAGAACTCCATACGGGAGGGCGCCAGCAAGTACCCTCCCCAAAAGCCCGGGCGCGGCACTTCGGTTTGTCCGGCAAACCTTTGGCGGGCCTCCCGCACCTTTCTCTGAAGGAACTTGCGATCGGGGATTTCGCCGCTCTGCGGGGAGGCCCAGGCCCCCGTCCGGCTGCCGATCGGCCGTGCCTTGAAATATGCGTCGGACACGGCGGGCGGGACTTTCGAGACCCTGCCCCTGGCCCGCACCTGGCGTTCCTGCCCGCGCCAGTAGAAGGTAATGGCGGCATAGGGGCATTTGTCGAGCTGCTTCGCCTTGTTGCTGTTGTAGTTGGTGTAAAAGGTAAAGCCGTCGGGGCCGTGGCCTTTCAGCAGGACGATGCGCCCTTCGGGCATTTGGCCGTCGCCAAGGGTGGAGAGGGCCATGACGTTGGCCTCGTCGCCGTCGCCGTCGGCGGCCTCTCCGAACCATTCGCCAAACTGTGCCATCGGGCAGGGGCGGACACCGCTTTTGCACAAAGCGCCTTTCCCGTATTCCTTCCTCATGCCGTGTAAAAAGCTTTTTGCCATCTGCTGTAAATATTCCTTTTATGTGTTGCAAATATCGCCGGAATTATTGATTATGCGCAGATAAAAACAAGATTGTGGCCCGGGGCCGCAGGCAGGACATCAGGTGCCTGCCGCCCCCAGGAAACCGTACCGGCCCCTTTCAGATTATGGATTACTTTCGTTCAAAACAAATATTCGATCCCCAAAAAGGGGACTTGCTGATCTCCGAGCCCTACCTCCCCGACCCGCATTTTGCCCGTGCCGTGGTGCTCGTCTGCGAGCACGACGAAAACGGGTCCTTCGGCTACGTGCTGAACAAGCCCTCGCCGGCCCTGTTCGCAGACGTGGTGGCCGAGGCGTCCGGCTTCAAGGAAAAACTCTTCATAGGCGGTCCGATGCAACAGGATACCTTGCATTTCATCCACCGTGCGCCGGAGGTCATGCCTTGCGGCGAAAATATCGGCGGCGGCATCTACTGGGGCGGCGATTACGATCTGCTGCTGGCCATGATAGACCTCGGGCAGATCGACCCCAACGACTTTAGGTTCTTCCTCGGCTATTCGGGCTGGGACGCCGGCCAGCTCAAAAAAGAACTTGCGACCAAGTCCTGGATCGTACGGAAAGGCATATCCGCCGGCAAGGTCTTCGACATAGACGCAAGCCTGCTATGGAAAAGCGTGCTTGAAAGCCTGGGCGGAAAGTTCAAGATGTTCGCCAACTACCCGGCCGATCCCAGCATGAACTAATACAGCAGAATAATATATAAATTGCACCAAGCAGAAAGAAAAAGCCATGATCCAAGACAACGAAACAAACGCCCAGGCCAATGAAAAGCCCGTAAAAATGGGCACAGGGACAGGACAGGAAAACGCCGCACCGCCCAACGAAGAAACAAACGCCCCCGAAGAAAACACAAAGAAACCGGTAGAGGTACAGGAAACAGACTACCACGCCTACACCAAAAAACAGCTCACGGCCGCACTGACAGGAATATCAAAAGAAAAAGAAGGCTTTAAGAAAACACGGGAGATCGGGCAGATCAAGAAAAGCTACGACACGATCTTCCAGGCCGAAAGGGCAGCGGCCCTAACAAGGTTCAAAGCGGACGGGGGCATAAAAGACGACTTCTGCTACAAGCTTGATGAACTTTCAACCAAGTTCGAGGCCCACTACAAAATCCTGCGGGAAAAGAAAGCCCAAAACGCCAAAGAACAGGAAAAAGAAAAAGAAGACAACCTAAGGCTTAAAAACGCACTGCTAGAAAGGCTAAGGGCTTTCGTGGACAACGACGAAAATACCTCAAGCATCAACGAGCTGAAAGAAATGCAGGAAGAATGGAAAGCCATCGGGGCAGTCCAGCACCAGCACAACCACACGCTATGGGCCAACTACAACGCACTGATGGACAGGTACTACGACCACAGGAGCATCTATTTTGAACTAAAAGAACTGGACAGAAAGAAAAACCTGGAAGCCAAAGAACAGCTCTGCAAGCAGGCCGAATCGCTCGATGCCCTGGAAAACCTTAACGATGCGATAAAGAAACTAAACGACCTCCATGAAGAGTACAAGCACATCGGTCCCGTACCCAAAACGTCGCAGGAAACAACCTGGCAACGGTTCAAAGCCGCTTCCGACCGTATCTATGCCAAGCGCAAAGACCATGTCTCCCAACTCAAAGAAGAACTAGGGGAGAACTACAAGAAGAAGGCTGCGATCGCCGGGAAAATTAGCGTGTATGCCGCCCTCTCTTGCGATAGCGTGAAGGAGTGGGACTCAAAAACCAAAGAGCTTTTGGATATACAAAAGGAATGGGAAACCATAGGCACCATGCCCAAGGACCAGGCCAAGACGGTGAACAAAAAATTCTGGACGGACTTCAAGGCTTTCTTCCAGAACAAATCGGTTTTCCTCAAAGCACTCGACGCACAGCGCAAGGAAAACCTAAAACTAAAACGGGACTTGATCGGGAAAGCCCTCGAACTGCAAAACAGCGAGGAGTGGGAAGAGACCGCCAACGCCTACAAATCCCTGCAAGAGGAATGGAAAGGCATAGGCCCGGTGCCAGGCAAAGAAACCCAAAAAACCTATAAAAAATTCAAAGAGGCTTGCGACGGGTTCTTCAACAAGAAACGGGAACATTCCCAAGAGGTGGAATCGTCTTACGCTGAAAACCTGAAGGAAAAAGAGGCCCTCTGCGAATCGCTAGAGGCCTTTGCCGGCACAGAAGACCTGCACCCCCGGCAGGTATATGAAGTGCAGGACGCTTTCAATGCCATAGGCTTCGTGCCTAAAAAGGCGATCAAGGCCATCCAGAAAAGATACGAGGATGCCCTGAAAAACATTATTGCAAAGGCCAAAGGTTTTGACGAAGGAGAACTGGAAGAATTAAAGTCGCTGGTCAGGATCAACAATATCAAATCAGGGGCGTACGGTGGGCATAAGCTACAACGTGAGGGGTATGCCATCAAACGCAAAATCCAGTCCCTCGAAAAAGATGTATCGACATGGAAAAACAACTTGGGCTTTTTTGCCAATTCCAAAGCGGCCAGTGATATGCTGAAAGATTTTGAAGGAAAGATCAGGAAAGCAGAGGAGGAATTGGAAAAACTGAAAGAAGAATTGAAGCTGATCGGCTATGCGGAGCAGTGACAGCCGCCCACTTAGGGGGGACTTGCAAATTAATTCGCACGGTCGCTTGCAGGTAGGGAAACCTTACCTACCTTTGCCAGTGCCGTCTGCAAGGCAGAACGTAAAGGTTTGGTTTATTGCCTCCATAGCTCAGTTGGCCAGAGCAACTGACTTGTAATCAGTAGGTCGTTGGTTCGAATCCGACTGGGGGCTCTTAACGAACGGGGGGCTATGGCTTAATTGCCGTAGCCCCCCCATTTTTTTCTGCCCAAGATTATCAATAACGCCTGCCACGGGCATCTATCCGACATTGGTTTGATAGGTCAATTTGGTCTTGTCCCTATGATCCACAACCGCATCCTCAACGCAGTCATGGATATTTTTCAGGCCTATTTCCCCGGACAGCCCGGACTTGAACAGCTTGTCCCTGACCGGGCCAATAATGCCCGCTATATGGAACTCCACGCAGCGTTCGCCTAAATCCCGGAGAACGTCCCTAAGGCCTTCCATCCCACTAGAGTCCACATCGCTAATGCTTTGGGCATCGAGCACAAATTTCTTTATGCCGGGTTTCTGCTTTACCAATTCTTCTATCCTATGCTTTAAAGCGCCCACATTGGCAAAGAACAATCCCGCATCAAACCTCAAGACAGTAACGTGAGGAACATCCACGGCAGCCCCGAACCGTTCCAAATTCCTAAAGTACGGCGTACCGGCCACCTTGCCCAGCACGGCCATGTGCGGGGTTGATGTTTTATAGACCAAAACCAAGAGGGACAATAATATCCCTGCCCCAATGCCCCATTCAATGCCCAGTACGAGCGTTGCCATGAACGAGGACATGAGCATGGCAAAATCGTATTTGTCGTTGTTCCATAAACTTTGCACAAGACCAAAATCAACAAGCCCCAAAACGGCGACAAAAATTATTGCACCCAATAAAGCATTTGGCAAATACTGGAACACAGGCATTAAAAACAATAGGGCCGAAATAACCACGACCACGGAAAAAAAGGCCGCCACGCCGGTTTGGGCGCCGGCCGATTCGTTGACCGCCGAACGGCCAAAACCCGCCGTTGCGGGAAATGATTTAAAAAAAGACCCAACCACATTGCCAAGGCCTATTCCGATTAATTCGCGGTTTGGGTCAATTTCATATTCCCCCTTATGTTTGGACTGCAAACGCTTTCCTATGGAGTAGATCTCGACGAACCCCATGAGCGCCAATGTAAGAGCAAGTGGCAAAATCTCCCGCAAGGGCAGGATGCCCCAGTTTGGCAGGGAAAAGCCCGGGAGACCACTTGGCAGGGCGCCCACCAAACCGATCCCCATTTCTTCAAAATGCAACAAGTAGGAAAGCATGACGCCAAGGACCACCACAAGAAGGCCGGCAGGTACTTTGGGGGCAAACCTCTTCCCAAGGACCAAAACAATCAAAGCACCAAGGGAAAGCAAGAAAGTTGGCCAATGAAGGCTGTCAAGATGGAAGATGTAATATCCAAACTCGGTAAAAACGCCCGTTGTTGATTCCGGATCTATCCTTAGCAGGTGCCTAACCTGTTTTATGGAAATAACCACTGCCGCCGCAAAGGTGAACCCAAGGATAACTGGCCTGGAAAGGAAATTCGCAATAAAACCCAACCGGAACAAACCCATGGCCAATTGGATCATTCCGATAATGGCCGTGAGCGTGGCGACAACCATGATATAATGTTCAGTCCCTACGGTTGCAACCGCACGCACGCCGGCCAACAAAATAAGGGAGTCCATCGCTACGGGGCCGACAGACACATGCCTAGACGACCCCATTAAAGTATAAAGAACAGTGGGTAAAATCGCAGTATATAACCCGTAAACAGGAGGAAGCCCGGCTATCATGGCATAGGCCATGCCTTGTGGCACCAACATGACCCCAACCACTAAGCCAGCGGAGGCATCCTTTTTTAACTTTGTAACAGAATATGACTTTAAGGATCCAAATAAAGGAAACATGCGCTCCATCCATTTTTGGGTTTAATAAAAAACAAAGATACGTTTTTCAAATAGTACATACGGTAACCTATGCCACCCTTAAAGTATCGCCGTCCCGGTACAACGTTTTGCTATTTGCCCTTCCCGCCCCAGGTACATGACCGTCCTTTATCCTAACCCCCGGACGATGCCCCCATCACTTGCCCGATCCCCATGCAGGCACGGAACGTTCACGTAGACCGGGAAAACCTTTCAAAGGCCCAGGTAAAATTTTAATTATTAATAATATTATATCTAAACTTGCAGACCCCATTATTCTATATACAAGGAAAAATGAAAGGAAACACGCAATATAAAATTGATATTTTCAGGCTTGGGCTAGGGGTCCATGAACTTGGTTTTGGTTTTGACGAAAGTATCTTTGAAAATGTTGAGGATGGAGTGATCGAATCTGCCCACGGGCAGTGTACCGTAATGCTGGACAAAAAAGACACACTGCTTTCCATTGATTTTAAAATTAAAGGGGTGATCGGGTTGATTTGCGACAGAAGCCTGAAACCTTTCGATTACCCTGTTGAGATTGAAGAAAACCTGATCGTGAAGTACGGCCCGGAACCCGACGACAGCAGGGACGGCCTTTTGGTTATCCCTTATACCCAGAAGAGTATCAACATAGAACCGAATATCTATGAGTGCCTTGCCTTGGCCGTCCCGATGAAGAAACTGCACCCTGATTTTCAGGACGAAAATGATGATGAAATAATATTGACCTACACATCGGGAGATGAAAACACGGACGGCAAAAAAGGAGAAGATAGGATAGACCCAAGGTGGGACGCATTGAAAAGTATCAAAGTATCAAGGATTTAATAGAATTAAAACAAAGGAAAGATGGCACACCCCAAACGTAAAACGTCAAAGCAAAGAAGGGACAAAAGAAGGACGCACTACAAGTCAGAAGCTAAAAACTACCTAATCTGTGCTACCACTGGCGAATCGCATTTGCCCCATAGGGCTTACTGGCACGAAGGTAAATTATACTACAAAGGCAAAGTAGTGATAGAGAAAGAGGTTTCGTCTTAATATTTCTTTTGAACTTTTATAAAATATACGGGGCCTGCTTTTCAAGCAGAATTCCCCTGTTTTATGTCAGTTATGCGCACATACTGTTTCAATAGCCCGGCCATCAAAAGCGAATTAATTGATTAAATTGCCAACGCTTTTTGACTGTTTGCCAATGAGCTAGTCCCGTTCAAGAGAATAAACATTCCAAATGACGAAAATAAGAGCAGCGATAACGGGTATCCATGGTTATGTCCCTGATTATGTATTAACGAATAAGGAATTAGAAACCATGGTGGAGACCAGTGACGAGTGGATTACCTCCCGTACGGGCATCAAAGAAAGAAGGATTCTGAAAGGTGAAAACCAAGGCACTTCCGTTATTGGCATCAAGTCGTCAAAGGCCCTGCTGGAAAAAACCAATACCGACCCTAAAGATATCGACCTGATCATCTGTGCCACAGTAACCCCGGATATGCCTTTCCCCGCCACGGCCAACCTAGTGGCAGACGCAATTGGTGCAATCAACTCTTTCAGCTACGATATGTCGGCCGCTTGCTCAGGCTTTTTATATGCCCTGACAACGGGATCACAGTTTATCGAAACGGGTAAATACAAAAAAGTATTGGTCATTGGGGCAGATAAAATGTCTTCCATCATCAATTATAAAGATCGCACTACTTGTATCATTTTCGGCGACGGTGGCGGTACCGTGTTGCTTGAGCCTACCGAGGAAGGAGGAGTAATAGATTCCATTCTAAGATCAGATGGATCAGGCGCACGATATTTATATATGCCCGGTGGGGGTAGCCGTATGCCTGCCACGGTAGAATCCGTTCGGACCGGTAAACACTATGCCACACAAGAAGGCTCTGCAGTATTCAAATTTGCGGTAACTAATATGGCTGATGTAGCTATCCAGATCATGCGGAAAAACAACTTGTCAGGCCATAATATTGCCTGGCTCGTACCCCATCAGGCCAACAAGAGAATCATAGATGCCACTGCCCGTAGAATGGAAATGGAAGAAGATAAAGTACTGCGCAATATTGAAAAATATGGAAATACCACTAGCGGAACAATTCCGCTTTGCCTCTGGGACTATGAGAAACAATTCAAAAAAGGCGACAACATAATACTTGTTGCCTTTGGTGGCGGGTTCACCTGGGGATCAATTTATTTGAAATGGGCCTACGATCCTGAATAAGACAACATAAAAAAACAAAAAAATGGCTTCAACCGCTGACTTTAAAAATGGCATGTGCATAGAATATAACCATGGGTTGTATTTCATCACCGAATTTCAGCACGTAAAACCAGGAAAAGGCCCGGCCTTCGTCAGGACTAAACTTAAAAACGTCAAGACCGGAAAGGTCATTGACAATACTTTCACGTCAGGGCATAAAGTAAATACCGCACGGATTGAGAGGAGAAGTTACCAATTCCTTTACAAGGATGACATGGGTTACAACTTTATGGACAGTAGCACCTATGAACAAATTAACATAGAAGAATATCTCATCAATGCACCGCAGTTCCTGAAAGATGGACAAGAAGTAGAAGTGATCTTTCACGCCGAAGAAGAAATGATCCTTGGCTGTAAGTTACCGAATCATGTCATCATGGGAATCACTTATACCGAGCCAAGCTTGAAGGGCGATACGGCGACAAATGCTTCAAAACCAGCGGTTACAGAAACAGGGGCAACCATCCATGTACCGCTTTTTGTGAATGAAGGCGACGTAGTAAAAGTAGATAGCAAAACCGGAAACTATGTAGAAAGGGTAAAAAAGTGACTTTTGCCTTTTTTTATCGAGATCGCTCAATTGTTATATCAATGAAGTCCCCTTAATTTTAAAACATTAAAATAAACTGGAAGGCAATAGTCCTCTTAAACATCACCAACTAATTGATCATCCTTGAAGAATGTACGCATTTTTCAATACTAGCTTAACAAAGAATAAACACTTAGCAGATGAAGGTAAAAGAAATTATGGATTTGATCGGGTTCTTGTCAAGTTCAGGGCTGGAAGAAGTAAATATTGAAACTGACGGGTTTAAGATAAAAATCAAAAAGAGCAATGAGGCACAAGTTGTAGAAAGAATGGTCGCCGTTGCTACCGCTCCGCAAGCAGCTCCCGCAACCGCAGTTTCAGCACCTACCCCGTCTGCGGCAGTGCCCGATACCCTAGGAGCCGGGAATACCCCATCTGGCAATTATGTAGAGATAAAATCGCCAATGATCGGTACATTCTATAGATCGGCCAACCCGGAATCGCCTATGTTCGTGAATGTAGGCGATAAAGTATCTGTAGGATCTACCTTGTGTATCGTAGAAGCCATGAAACTCTTCAATGAGATCGAATCTGAAATTTCGGGAACGATCTTGAAAGTATTGGTAGATGATTCCCAGCCAGTAGAATTTGACCAACCATTGTTTTTGATCGACCCGTCTTAAATGATTTTCAGGAATTAAAGACCGACACGTGTTTAATAAAATATTAATTGCCAATAGGGGCGAGATCGCTCTCAGGATTATTCGTACTTGTCGTGATATGGGCATTAGTACCGTAGCCGTGTACTCTACGGCAGACAAGGAAAGCCTACATGTAAAATTTGCCGATGAGGCAGTCTGCATTGGGCCAGCACCGAGCAAGGATTCATACCTAAATATGAAAGCTATTATTTCAGCAGCCGAAATCACCAATGCCGATGCGATCCATCCGGGATTTGGATTCCTTTCGGAAAACGCCGAATTCTCAAAAATCTGCGAAGAATACAAAATCAAATTTATTGGTGCCAGTGCCGATATGATCAACGGAATGGGAGATAAGGCAAGTGCCAAGGACACGATGAAAAAAGCGGGAGTACCAACAATCCCCGGATCAGATGGACTCCTCGACTCAGTAGCGGAAGGAAAAAAAATCGCCAAAAAAATAAAGTACCCGGTCATACTCAAAGCCACTGCTGGAGGTGGCGGACGTGGTATGAGAATAGTAAAAGAAGAAAGCGGTTTCCAAAAAGCATGGGACGATGCCAGGATGGAATCAAAAGCTGCCTTTGGCAACGACGGCATGTACTTAGAGAAATATATCGAAGACCCCCGTCACGTAGAGATACAAATCGTTGGTGACAGTCGTGGCAAGGCTCGCCACCTTTTTGAGAGGGACTGCTCTATCCAAAGTAGACATCAAAAATTGACCGAAGAGACGCCTTGCCCGGCTAAGGTGATGAATGAGAATCTTCGCAAGAAAATGGGAGAAGCAGCCATCAAAGGCGCCGAAGCTATTAAATACGAAGGTGCCGGTACCGTAGAGTTTCTGTTGGATAAACATGGCGATTTCTACTTCATGGAAATGAATACGCGTATCCAAGTAGAACACCCCGTTACTGAGGAAGTAACCGGTTTTGATTTGATCAAAGAGCAAATCAAAGCAGCGGCAGGCATTAGGATTTCAGGCAAAAACTACTTCCCACAACTTCATGCTATCGAATGCAGGATAAATGCCGAAGACCCTGCTAAGGATTTCCGCCCTTCACCCGGTAAAATCACGCATTTACACATGCCAGGAGGCCATGGTGTACGGGTAGACAGTCATGTGTATGCAGGCTACACCATCCCCCCGAACTATGACTCTATGATCGCCAAACTGATCGTATCGGCCCGGACTAGGGAAGAGGCCCTGGCAAGAATGAAAAGAGCATTAAGCGAATTCGTCATTGAGGGAGTGAAGACTACGATCCCATTCCATATCAAACTGATGGACGATGAAGTGTTCAAGTCCGGCCAGTTCACTACTGCCTTTATGGAAACTTTTGACTTGACTGATTTATAATTATTTACCAATGAGAAAAAACATAGGATTCACACTTTTATTCTTGGGATTGGCGTTATTCGGCAATGAAAGCACGGCTGCTCACCACAAGGTTCATTACAACTTTATAGACAGGGGAAATTAGACTGCTCCTGAATATGGTAAATAGGCCTAATTACTTTACCATGCTTTGCATATTGATTTTTTGTTGCCTGTAGCCGGCAGGTACTTTAAATTCATCGTCCGGAATAGCCTGTTCTTTCACCGACTCAACCAAATTTTCGTCGGTAGGCTTTCCTTCTTTATAAGCTATGGTTTTTACAGGTATGCCCGCTTTCAATACCGGACTGTTTTCGTCAAAACCCAACTGCGAAAAAGAACCTCCTGATGGCAGCAAAGCAACTACCTCTTTCAAGTTTTGTTTGAAATAATCCATCATTTGCTTCATTACGGCAAACTGGCTTTCCTGCACGCCCAGCGTTTTGAACGAAGCTATATTCATCTGTAACAGTTTCTTGTCCTCACTCAAGCCATCATAACCGATCGTACGCCAGGAACCAATTTTATCATCCTTCCCATTGGTCTTGTAAGTCATCAAATCGCTACTGTTTGGATTCAAAATCTTGTCAAATTTCTGTTTCTGATTTGCCGGCATTTGTGCTGAAAATTGTTGCATCATCTTGGCCATCATTTTGATTTGCCCCTTTAGCTGCATCAACGTAGGTTTATCAAACTGGTAGTATTCTTTCTTTGTATTGTCGATATAGGTGAATACTTCGGTCGTTCCATCGAAAATGAAGGAACTGTTGTCAGTGCCCGAATTTTTTACCAGCATCTTACTAGCTGTCAGGTAAATTTCCGATACGGAAGCCCTACCACCATCCAGCATTTTGGTTTTTGATAAAATAAATAAGCCATCCCCTGCCCAAGCCGAAAGGCCCAGCGACAGCAGTAACCCGAACAGGTACAGTTTTTTGAACGAGATCATTTTGACTAAATTTTTAGTGATTGTAGTTAATAGGTTCCAACGAAGTAAACGCCCCTTTTGGGATCTCGCTTAGTACTTTTATGTCCGTTAGCTGCCCTTTGCCCCTTCCCCCGGACAAAAGGATATTTCCATATTTTCGATAATTCTCCCAAGGTGTGATAAAATCCGGATGTGCATTCCCGGAAGAGGCATAGAAAGCCCATTGCGTTACTAAGTTGCTCTCCTCATCTACCCACACATGATATACATTATCGGGTGTATCCCCTACATTTTCAAAGGCAAGCTGGAGTACATATGCCCCCCGGCCAGCCTCAGTAGTATCATTTCCAATGTAATACAAAGAAACACCCGAATCCTTTAGCTTGTATGGCATCACGAGCCAATACGAGTCGTTTATCCAAATGCTCTTGGCTTTTTTCAAATAACTTGCCAAAGTATCTTGGTTATCGATCTTTTGGCCATTTACGCTTGCCTGACCATTCAAACTGTGAATATTTACCAACAGCTTTTCGTCCCGATCGAGATAGTCTATGCGTACGTCCCCGGTAAACTTGTCCCAAAGAATACGGCGTTTACCAAAGAAAGCCCATGAAATAAAACGTGTTTCATCACACGCTTTCCTACCGCCCATTGCGGTCATTACTTTATCTGCAATAACTACGGCCTCGGGATCTGATGCCTCATCATTGAACCCCTCTATGGGAAGGTTATCATCATTGGCCTCTTTGTTGTTTACGGCTTCCTTTTTTGATCCGCAGGACACCAAGATTATACAAATCAATGCAAATAGAATGTTTTTCATAATGGTCTAAAGTTATATAGGTATGTTTTTTTAATACCATCCATGGGTTCATTTTTACTGTTTTCCACATAATTTCGACAGTTCATGAATTTGGGTTCATGATAAACATGATAAAAGCCGATTAGATCCTTTCTGTATGATGCCACAT
>JACSEL010000042.1_pt1 | contig 13943 bp, 12 predicted proteins | sample 8223121 | NCBI WGS metagenome assembly JACSEL01 (sample SAMN15704502, study PRJNA253121) | viral metagenome | isolation source: viral DNA from sea star tissue collected in USA, Friday Harbor USA, Seattle... | host: Pycnopodia helianthoides | collected 2013 | reverse complement strand
GGATCATCGAGTCTTCACCAGGTACCGGTGTCATCGTCGAGGATGTGTTGTTCAGGGACGGCGGGATTGCTGTTGATGGCACGGTCAAATTGAGGGGTAGTTTCCCTGTAGGTACACGAAATACGGCCCTGGGTGGTGATGCAGGGGACGCGTTGGTGGCTTTGGCGTCCAACAATGTTCTCATTGGGTATAGTGCGGGTTCAAAGATAACTTCCGGCAAGAGTAATACCCTGGTTGGCCAGGGGGCTGGGATATTATTGACAACCGAAGAAAACAACACCGTCATCGGCGGGTACAACGGCTCGGTGCTTGGCCTGGATATTCGTGGCACGGATAATAATGTTGTAATTGCCAATGGTAGCGGTACTCCGATACTGCATGGCCGGACGGAGGGTGATAATACCCTTAATATTATGGCCGATCTTTCCGTCAACGGTACTGGTGCTATTCACAGTATTCTCGATGAAGACGATCTGGCCTCTGACAGTGCTACGGCCCTGGCAACCCAGGCATCGATCAAAGCATACGTTGATGCCAATGCAGGCGGTGGCGGTGGCGGTGGCGGCAGTATTGGCACACTGTCCCAGGTACTGGCGGCAGGGAATACCAGTGGTGCAAATGATATCGTAATGGACCGTGGCCAGGCGATACAGGTTGACACGATTACCGAGGCCACTCCGAGGGCCGGTGTCACCGTCGGGGATGTGTATTTCGGGGATCATTCGTTTTTTGTTAATGGCGGCTTGATCAGATTGCGGGGCAGTCACCTTGTAGGCATAGAAAATACGGTCATGGGTGGTTATGCAGGGGACGCGATGGTGTTTCCGTCGCCCAACAATGTTCTCATTGGGTATAGCGCGGGAAGACGGATAAGTTCCGCCCAGAACAATACCCTGATTGGCCATGGGGCCGGTTCATTATTGACAACCGAAGAAAACAACACCATCATCGGCAATTACAACGGCCACGGGTTTGACCTGGATATTCGTGGCACGAATAATAATGTGATACTTTCCGATGGGCTGGGTCGTGTATTTCTGCATGGGAAAACAGTGGATGATACCGCCACTGTTGATCTCAAGGGTTATCTTTCCGTAAACACCACTGGTGCCATTGACAGTATCCTCAATGAAGATGATATGGCCTCTGACAGTGCTACGGCCCTGGCAACCCAATCCTCGATCAAAGCTTATGTTGACGCCAGTGCAGGCGGCACATTGTCCCAGGTACTGGCGGCAGGGAATACCAGCGGTGCAAATGGTATCGTAATGGACACCGGCCAGGTGATACAGGTTGACAGGATCATCGAGTCTTCCCCTGGCGCTGGTGTCATCGTCGAGGATGTGGTGTTCAGGGACGGCGGGATTGATGTTAATTCAGGCACGATCAAATTGCATGGCAGTTACCCCGTAGGCACAGAAAATACGGTCCTGGGTAATAATGCAGGGGGCGAGCTGACGGCTTTGGCGTCCTACAATGTCATTATTGGGGGTCATGCGGGAACACGGATAGGTTCCGGGCGGAACAATACCCTGGTTGGCCATGGGGCGGGTTCATTATTGACAACCGAAGAAAACAACACCATCATCGGCGGGTACAATGGCTCGATCCTTAGCCTGGATATTCGCAGTACGAATAATAATATCATAATTGCCAATGGTAGCGGTACTCCGATAATGCACGGCCGGACAGAGGGTGATAATACCCTTAATATTATGGCTGATCTTTCCGTAAACACCACTGGTGCCATTGACAGTATCCTCAATGAAGATGATATGGCCTCTGACAGTGCTACGGCCCTGGCAACCCAGTCCTCGATCAAAGCATACGTTGATGCCAATGCAGGCGGTGGCGGCGGTGAGCAAAAAGCCCTGGGTTCGTTTACGTTGGCAACACATGTGACTCTTAATCCCCTTATTCTAGAGCGTACTAGTTGGGATGAGGACGTGATCACCACAAGGCCCGATGGGACGGCTGACTTTTCCCTGGCAGATTTTGCGAGTCGTCAGTGGATACAGATACATGTTGAAGGTATTTACCGGTTTCACCAGAGATTTGTTGTACGAAAAGATGGTGGTGGTGACTTTGTGGATTTGGGTGTCAACATGCACAGTACCGTGACACGAGTGGGGCCCTGGTCCCTGGTTTCTCAAAACCGCTTTGCGGGTAAAATTGATTTTGCGACCAGCAGTTCTGTGATCCCCCCTATGCCGCCGGATTTGACGACGGGCTCGGAAGGGATAGGTTCATTGGAATACAGCTCATCACCTGTACGCATAGAGGCCGGGAGTTGTGTCAGTTTTTATTTATTATACTCCGAACGTGGCCACATCCTGGAAAAGGGATATACCGCCTTCACAGTTGAACAAGTTGCCTAGAAAGGAAATACCATGGACAAAACTTCCAATGCCGACCGATACGAGGACATCCTCAAGAACATTGAGCATGCAGGCCGTAGGGTCAACAAGCTCCAGTTGGATTTGAACCTGGCGACCCTTGGCCTGGTAAAATTGAATGAGCTCAAGCAGAGTTTCAGTGAAAACGACAGCATTGCTGACAAGCCTGACAAGTCCGACGGTGCCGACAGCGGTCCTTGACATCCATGAATGAAAAGAATGATAAACTGTGGCTGGCCGGAAAGCCCAAAGACACCGAGTGCGTTTATAACGGGCCGGGGTTGTGGAAAGTGGCCTGTGAGTATTTCGAATGGTGTACCAAAACACCTGTAATCGAAATTCGTCACAGCCGGTCAGAAATCCAAACGCTGGAACTCCCACGGATTTTCAGTATCGATGGCTTTTTGCTGTTCGCGGGTTTAAGTACCCACGCATGGGAAGAGCATTGTAAGGTTGGGTCACCGTCGGAGTTTTATGCGACAAATATCTGCCGTACCATACGATGTCAGAAATTCGAGAATGCTGCCGTGAAAACCATGGACCCTACTCTTATCGCCAAGGACCTGGGGCTGGCCAGTCGATCTGTTACAGCCACCACCGCCAAGACGCTTTTTGACTTTATGGATGATGCACCCAAGCTACATGAACAACCCGATCCGGAGGCATAGATGCCAACGCGTGAGCAGATCAACAGCGCCCGTTGGAGGCTGTCCAACCTGTACCACATCGGTACACCTGATGGGGAGAAGGTGCTGTTCATACCCAATCCGCCACAACAAGATTTTATCGACAATCAAAGCGGTGTGGACATTATACTCAAGGCTCGGCAACTGGGTTTCACAACTCTGGCCTGTCTGATTGCCCTGGATGAAGTGCTGTTCAACAAGAACCACAATGCTGCCATAATTGCCCACACCCGCGATGCAGCGGTCAGAATATTTGAGGATAAGGTAAAGTTCCCCTATTCCCATTTGCCCCAGTGGCTACAGGATGAGCGTCCGGCCACCACGGATAAAGCCGGCATGATGTCCTTTGACCATGGGTGTTCAATCTGTGTGACCACCTCGCCACGGTCCATGTCGTTACAAAGACTGCACATAAGCGAGTTTGGCAAGATATGCAGTAAACATCCCGAAAAGGCCAGGGAGATCATTACCGGTGCGATTCCTGCTGTTGGCAAGAACCCGATCACCATCGAGAGTACGGCCGAGGGCCAGGAGGGGTATTTCTATAAACACTGCACCGATGCCATGGCGGGCCGTGGTATTTTCAAATTGCATTTTTATCCATGGTACGCCGATGCCTCAAACTCGCTTGAGGACACAAATATCCCGGTCACCGCTGAACACGACAGATATTTTGGTGACCTCAAGGCTACCTATGGCATTACCTTGACCGAGGGTCAGAAACGCTGGTGGGTGGACAAGGAATATATTCTGGCCGGCGACATGAAACGTGAGAACCCGGCCACCCCCAAGGAAGCCTTTGAACAGGCCCTTGAGGGGACTTACTTCTCGGATCAGTTGATGTGGCTGGACAAGCAGGGCTGCATCGGCAGGTTTCCCTGTGACCCGGCTCACCCGGTACACACGTTCTGGGATTTGGGTATCAACGACATGACCACTATCTGGTTCATGCAATACATCAACTCCAGGTATCGTTTTGTTCACTATTACGAAAGTAGCGGGGAGGCTATAAGCCACTACGTCAATTATGTGGCCGGGTGGCTCAAAACCAACGACCTGCCCAATGGGGACTTCTTCTGGCCGCATGATGGCAGAAAAAAAGACCTGTTTTTGCCGGAGGGTCGATTGGGTGTAGCCGAGGAGCTGGGGGTACGGCCGGTGATCGTGCCGCGTACATCCAACAAGATGAATGATATCGAGGCCGCCAGAAAAATTCTACCCCAGTGTGATTTTGACGAGACACATTGTTCTGTGGGGATAAAGCGGTTGCGACACTACAGGAAGATTTGGGACGACAATAAAAGCGTTTTTCATAATGCCCCCCTCCATGATGTAAACTCCCATGGGGCTGATGCATTCATGGTTTTTGCTTGTTCCCGCAAAGACTTTGGGCGACCCACGGTTTCGCAAAAGGTGTTGGATGCATTTGATGCGGGGTGGACGCCGGCTTGACCTTACGGCTTGTCGGGTGTATTTGTAAATGTGATTGATTTGAACGAGAAAACCCATGGTCGATTCTTATAGAAACGCAGGCGAGATCGAGAGCTATCTGAACAAACTGGTGTCGGATTGCGAGACCCGGTTGTCCGAAGGTCAGAGTTTCAGACAATCTGCACTGGAATATTACCGTGGTGAGATGTCTGATTTAAAGGCTCGAACCGGCTTTTCGTCAGCCGTGAGTGCTGATTTGCGACGGACCATAAAGCACGTTTTACCCTCGATCATGAGGGCGTTCATCACTAAGGACTCAATGGTGAATTATTTGCCTGTTGGGGAGAATGACGAAGAGCCGGCAAAACAAGCCACGGACTACGTCAATCACGTGATTGTACCAGGGTCGAACATACCCAGGGCATTGGAGAATTCCATACTTGACGCCCTGTTGCTCAAGACCGGTATCCTTAAGTGGTACGCGGCAGCAAGCGAAGAGGTCAAGTCATACAAATACACCGGCCATCCCGAAGAGGAAGCCGGCGGATTTGTAGGGCAGCCAGACACTGAGGTGTTGGACTTTACACCTCATGGTAATGGGCTGTGCGACTTTACCGTCAGAAAACTGAAGCAGAAAACCGATATCCACCTGGAAGCAATACCACGCGGCAGTTTTCTTATTCATCCGGCCACTGAACATATTGAGGACAGCCCTATGGTTGGTGAGCGGCAAAGAATAAGCCGTTCCGAACTGATTGCCAGGGGCTACCCCAAAGAGGTCATTAACTCATTGGGCAAGGCAGATACGGCGGTGGACGCTGATCGTTTGTGGCGGGCTGACCAGACCACAGACACACAGTCAGAACTCACGGACTCCATGGAACAGATTCTGGTGTATGAGCTGTATGTTCGAATTGATCTTGATGAGGACGGCAAGGCAGAATTGTGGAAGTTTGTTTATTGTTCTGAATCCTCGGATAATTCGGATACCCCTGGTACCATACTTGAGGCCTCCCAGGTGAACGAGGCTCCATACTCGCGGGTTGTACTTGAGAACACTCCCTTCATGTTCGAGGGGCGGAGTCTGTCCGAGGATGTCATGCCGATCCAGCGGATAAAAACTGGCTTGTTGCGGGCTGCCATGGACAATACCTATTGGGCCAATAACCCGTTGACATTTGTCAATGTCGGTGCCGTCGAGGATGTCAACAGTCTGTACGAATCCCGATTTGGCAAACCGATTTTGCTCAAGGGCAACGCTGGTGCTCATGAGGCGTATTCTGTGGTCACCAAGCCGTTCATTGCTCAAAATTCCTTTGAGGTCATGCAGTATTTTGACACGGAACTGGAACAAACGACCGGTGCGGCAGAGAGCAGCGGCGGCCTCGATCCTGAACAGCTTTCCGGTACTTCTGCCACTGCTGCGTTGATGGCTTCCGAGAAGGGTTATCACCAGGTTGAAATGATGGTGAGAGTATTGGGCAACGGTGGTATCAAGGATGCATTCAGGGGATTGCTCAAACTGGTGATCCAGCATTCCGATGGTGAGAAGCGGGCCAGAATAAACGATGAGTGGGTGAGCTTTGATCCACGGGTTTGGAACGTCGATATGGATTGTGTTGTCAATGTCGGACTTGGTGCCGGCAGCAGAACACAGGACAACAATATGCTTCTGGGTATTTTGCAGATGCAACAGAACCTGATTGAGAAAATGGGAGTAGACAACCCGTTTGTGAAGCCAACCCAACTTCATAACACAATGGAAAAACTGATCGAGTCCTCTGGCTTTGCCAGTGCCACGCCTTATCTTACGCAACCCGATGACGAGGCGGTACTCCAGGAGGCCAGGGAACGCCAGCAGGCGATGTCACAGGGTGATGGTGCTGCCGAGGCGAAGATCGCCCTTGAGCAGGAGAAGGCACGCAACAAGAATGCCCTGGACACCCAACAGGCAGAGTTCAACCAGAACATTGAGATGATGAAGATCGAGGGCAACAAGGTCAAGGAAGAAGCCCAGATGGCGGCCGACCTGCAAACCCAGCAGCACCAGGCTGATATCGACACTGATATGGCGGTTCTGAAAGGTCAGCTTGATCTGATGAAGCACCGTGAGAAATTGACCCTTGAGTACCTCAAAGCCGGTCAGCTACCGCCCATTGATCTTTATGAACCGACACAACCGGAGGGCCTGTGATGCTGACCAGATTACTGGAGGACGAGGAGTACCGTAAGGAAAACCGTGATCAGATCAAAGGGTTGTTCGAGAATGACCTGTTGATGTCTATCCTGGATGGGATGCTGAATGACGCGGTTTCCGAGTTGGCCAGTTCCAAACTGGATACTTATGCCTTTGATCACAAGAATGGTATCATTGCACGTTTACAAGTCGTGATACAATTGCAAGACACTTTGAAACAACTCCGCAGTGCTGTGGATATTGAAACCCAGGAGATAAAAGCATGAATACAAACATTGGTGAGACTATTACTGGCCCCGTTGACGATAGTCAGGGCGAACTCGATCTGAATAGTGCCGTCGAGGAATATCAGGATCAAGTTAATCCCGATACTGTTCAGGCTGCTGGCGGAGAGAATGAACAGCCCGTCAAGGATGACGCAGCCGATGCCGATGCCGATGACGCAGCCGATGCCGATGCTGATGCTGATGCTGATGCCGATGCCGATGCCGATGCCGATGCTGAACCTGATGTCAAAGCCGCCGGGCCGGCAGTCGAGTTTGAGGGCAAGAACTATGATGTCGCCGAGCTGGTTGGGACATATGCCGCAAGGGCAACCTTTGCCGATGATCAACGACAGTTTGCGGATTATCGTGACAAATCCCTGGAGAACATCAGGTATGCCGAGGAGAGCCTGAACAATGTTTCGGCCAATCTCCATGCGTTGATTCCTGCCGAGCCCACAGAGGCATTGCGGCAATCGGACTACAATGCGTATTTGCAAGCCAAAGACGAGCGGGAGCGTGCGATCGCTGAAATAAACAACTTGATGCAGCCGGTTCAGCAGGCCACACAACCGTTGCAGGACCAGGACTATCAACACAGGCTGGCACAGGAAAGGGATGCACTGTACCGAATGCACCCTGAAATTCAAACAAGCCAATCCAAGGCACAGCATTTCCACGATGGTGTTGCTTCTGCCGCCAAAGGATTGGGTTTTAATGAGGCCGAATTATCTGGCATAAGTGACGCCAGGTTGTTAAGTGCTTTATACTATGCTGATTTGGGTAGGAGGGCGGAAGCCGGAACCAAACAGTTAAAGACCAAGGGAAGCCCTGCATCCCGCGGTAAAACCACCCCGGCTATCGGCAATAATGCCGCTGGTGCAAGGTTCGAAAAGAATCCAACTTTTGACAATGCGCTTAACTTGGACTTTTAATTTTATTGAAGGAATACCACCATGGCAAAAATTGCTAATACCTTTGTTTCCACTGATGCCGTCGGCAACAGGGAACAACTTTCCAATATCGTCTCCCGCATAACCCCGGAAGACACCCCGATCTATTCCATGATCAAAAAAGGCACGACCAAAGGCACGCACCCCGAATGGGAAACCATTGAGTTGAATGCACCGGCCGAAAACCACACCACCGAAGGCGATGTCTTTGACTTTGGTGCTATCAGTGTTCCCGAACGGATGGGCAACCACACGCAGATTGTCAGCAAGAGTTGGATTGTCAGCTCGACGCAGGAAGCTGTTGAGAACGCCGGCAGCGTGGAAAAAGCCAAGAAATACCAGAAACTGGCCAAGGGTATCGAGTTGCGGAAGGACGTTGAGTTCTCTATTCTTGATTCTGAACCCTCGAAAGCCGGAGCCGACAGACGATCCGGTGGACTTCCCACGTGGCTTACTACCAACGTGTCCCGTGGAGGAAGTGGGGCCAATGGTGGCTTTGTCAAAAGTACCGGGCTTACCCAGGCTCCGACCAAAGGTACACAGCGTGCCTTTACCAAGGGTCTGTTGGATGAGACCATGCAATCGGCTTACCAGAGCGGTGCGAATGTTCGTTCTGTTGTTTGCTCACCACATGTCAAGTCGGAATTTGTCAAGTTCATGAGTGACACCAACGTTGCGTCCTTTCGGTATGCGGCCAATTCCGGTAGTAAAAATACCATCGTCGGCACAGCGGACATGTATGAAGGGCCATTTGGCAAAGTGACTGTTGTTCCCAATCGGGTCATGGCCACCAATGCCGATCTGGCACGGAATGCATTTCTGATTGATCCGTCAATGCTGGAAATGCTGATGCTTAGGCCTATTCAGGAAGTACCTAATCTGGCAAAGACTTCTGACGCTGTCAAAGGTGTGATCATTGCCGAAGGTACTTTAAAGGTCAAAAACGAAGCAGGCCTTGGGGTTGTTGCCGATCTTTTTGGTCTTACCGCCACAACTTAAGAGAGGTGTACTATGGGTGAAACCGCAAAGAAAACTGCACCTGGAACAGTGCCTATTGTGCTTGTTGTCGACTGGTGGGATTTGGAGGGCGTAAGACGCCACGCCGGGGAGACCGTAAAGGTCCCCCCATCGACCGCCACCCCTCTGTTGGAAATGGGCCTGGCCCTGGAGGACAAGGGATGAGTTGGAAGCTGCACGCCAGGGATAATGAAACCGGGCGTAGTGTGTGGACAAATCAGGATGGTGACGACCTTCACTGGAAAATCACCTATTGTTCCGATGATATTGTTGACAGTAACAGGGTAGCTTTTAATGACAGCATCGGGAAAAAGTGGGGTGCTGGCCAGATTGTGGCCAGCATTCCGCTCAACCTGTACTACGAGCAACTTGCGGAAGCCCAGGACCAAGGTGACGACAAGTTTGTGTCTGCGTGGCTAAATAACCCTGACAATCAGGCGTTCAGAACATTTCGAGGAAGAGTATGATCATTGGTAACAAAACAGAATTGATTGTTGAAGCCGGTATCCGTGCGGGCGATAAAAAGGCTGTGGCTCGCAAGGATATCTTTGTGGGTCTGGCGGAGCGGGCCATCAATGATCTGTTTGTGGGGTTTCCGGCTGAAGCAATACTTAAAGGCCCAAAGGCCCCCCTGCCTGAGTATTACCGATCTGCTGTGCAACTCTCGTACAACGGTCAGGAGCTGCAACTGGTCGGGATGAATGAGACCGCAGTTTCACCCTGGTTCTGGTGGATATGGGACGGCCATGCCCACATAGGTACAAATTTCCAAGAAGATAAGCCCAGGGAATACAACTTTAAGTACATGAAGGAAATAGTGCCGCTCGGCGAGAATTGCCCGACACAGTTCCTGGAATACTACCCGGAGATATATCTGACAGCGGTTACCAGTCAAATTCTAAAGGGCAGTATGGATTTTCAGCAGTCCGACATATTGGACAATCGCCTGTATGAATTGATCACAAAGGCCAACCGGGCCATTGCGGTCCGGGAAAACTCTGGCCGAGAGGAGATACCCGGATGACTGTAAAGACAGTTTCAGACAGTGTCAGGATCGCCACTGGTATTGACCCGGCCACCGCCAATGACTGGGAGGCCACACAGCTCCGGCATTTTATTGTTTCTGCCGCCGAGCTTATTGCCAATTACGCTCCGTGGGAACAAGCGGTAAAAAGCTGGTATGTCCCTGGCAGTTGCCTGCCTTTCAAGCATCGCGGTGAATACCGTATCGCGTTGCCGGAGGACACCCGAAGAGTGATTGCGGTACGGCTGAACACCGATGACAGTATCTCACGGTTGATAACCGATCCAAAAACATGGGAGGCAATGACACGAAATCCACCGGTTCACTGTTACCACCATATCAATCGGGGCGACCTGTGCATGCTCCCGGCACTTGATGCTGGTGGGGCCGTGGTGTCCTATGCCAGTTTGAGCTACTTCAAAAGCGGCTTCACAGGCCCGGAGCCTGCCGATGACGAGGAGTTTCTGTTCCCCGATCAACTGGTGGAGCTTGGAGCAATATGGAAGTGGAAGCAGCAAAAGGGTTTGGACTACGAGGCCCAGAAAGCCGAATTTGAACAGGCCCTGGATATTGCGGTACAACACGACCGTGGAGGTGGTTAATGCCTCGATCACAAATATTCACCATCCCCGCACCAACACAGGGCCTGGTTACCAACACTCCCTCCGGTGCAGGGCAGATAAATACCGCACGGGCCATGGAGAATTTCTTTCCGTCGAGCGCGGGCGTCTCACCACGTGGCGGGACAAATTTACGCGTCAGCGTACCATCGGCCATTGTAAATATTTTTGACTACAACTATGGCGGCAAGAAAAGGCATTTTGTGGCTACGGACACCGCAATCTATGGCTTTGACAGCGATACTCCCGATGGCACAGTGCTGGATGTGCCTGATGTGGATGGTCTTGCGTCCGGCAGGTTCTGTGTAGTTGCCATGGAAAATCGCGAGGGAACATTTCTGTTGTGCTTCAATGGGGTGGACCACGCCAGAATGTATGATGGTACTGACTGGACCGAGGTTGACAGTTACGACATTGTCGATGCCGAGGGTGATACAGCGGGCAGTCTACCGGCCGGCAATGTTGATTTTTTGTGGGTGTACGACAACCGGTTGATCCTGTTGGAAAAAGGCAGTCTGAATGCCTATGCACTACCCGCCGGCGAGGTCGATGGAGTAGTTACAGATATCCCCGCATTGACCTCGGTATTTGCCAGGGGTTCATACCTGGTATCAGGAGGAGTATGGTCCAGTGATTCAGGTTCGGGGATAGATGACAGATGTATATTCCTTGCCAATTCAGGTGAGGTAGCGGTCTATACTGGTGACCCCGATGCCGAGACCGGACCGAACGCCTGGCAATTGGCAGGTATTTTTGATATCGGCCGGCCAATATCAAAATATGGATCATTTCGTATCGGTGGCGATTGGTGCGTTGCCACCGATACCGGCATCATCCCCATGCAGGCCGTCCTTGGCCGGGATGTTGGTGCGTTATCGGTGGTCAGTCTTACCCGTCCCATTGAAGACGAATGGAAGAGGGCCATAGCAAAGACCAGCGAGCAGCTCCGCGAGGACTGGCACGTAATCCGGTGGGAGGACCGGGATATGTTGCTGATCGCCCCCGCGACGGTGTCAGGGGACAAGGACAGCTTTCTGTTTGTGGCGAACACACAGAACAATGCCTGGACCAGATTTACCGGCTGGAATGTCAATGCCTTTGGTGTTCTCGATCAGATATTGTTTTACGGCAGCCATCAGGGCGACCTGTTTCAATGTGACTACGGAGGTACGGACAACGGCGAGCCATTCATCTGCCGGCTGTGTACAGAGTTTACCAACTGCAATAACTTTGGAAGTTTCAAGGTTGTAGGTGGTATCAGGCCTACCTGGAAATACAATACGACTGTGGACATCGAATCTTGTGTTGCCATGGATCACAACACCACATTTCGGCATGCCCCCACGATCGGGAGTTTTGTCACTTATGCACCGCTTTGGGACCTGGCCCATTGGGACGGTGTGGAATGGGCCGGCGACCTTGTGGACGACTACAGGGCTAAATGGCAGGTTGTCAGTGGTCACGGGTCATGGCTGGCATATCAAGCACAGCTTGCAAGTAATCATGGGGAGCGAGTGGACTGCACCTTGCTTTCAGTAGAGATCAGCTATACCACTGGTACAGCATTCAATTGAGGATACAGATATGGTCTATAATCCGTTACTACAGGATATAGTAAGCTTTGGCGGTAAGGCGCTCATAGCCAGGGAGCTTGCCAAGGGGGCCGCCCCTGTCAATCCCATTATGAGTCAGGCGGACCTTGAGAGCAGTGCCAATCGCCAGGCACGATATGGGCAACAGGCCCTGGATTATTCATTGAGAAAGTCCCAGCCTGATCAGTACACACCGGGGGGCCGGCTTGTCTATGACCCACAGAATGATCGACTGATAACAACGTTGTCACCACGTGAGCAGGCTATCTTTGACCAGGAGCAGCGTGCCAGATACAACTATGGTCGTTTGGCCGCCGGGCAGGAACAGAGTCTGTACGATATGGTCAGGGAGCCTTTGGACACATCAGGTCTTACACCTCGCGGCGACATACGAAACGCACCTTTGCCTGACTTGCAGGGTTTCTCTGGTGCGAACCAGGAAAGAGACAGGGTTTATGATGATGTGATGGGTCGGTTTATTTCCGGCCAGCCACTGCCGCCACAACAATACGGAGGCCCACAGGGTAGTAACTATCGCTACTCTCAACCGGCCCCGCAATCGTCCCCGCAGGGGGGCATATCGGATTATGACAGTGGGATGGCCGCATTTGACAGGCTTCCCACAGGCACTCCGTTGGTGACATCAGTGCCTGCACCGGCGTTACCCGCCCCGATGACAGCAGCAGAAGGCGGGTGGCCCGATAAGTCTGAATACGCCGGGGGTGGTACTTCACCCTGGAATTCTTTTATTGGTAATCTTTTGGGGACATCCGAGGGTCAGAAACTGTTGGCTTCCGGTTGGGACGCAATAACTGATGCCTGGAAAGCCTGGCAAGGAACCGAGGCGACAGCGGTACCAACGGCTACTGTTCCCCCTCCCCCGCCGATCCCTGAACCACGGCCTGTAGCACCACAACCTTTACAGACCACGCCGATCCCTGAACCACGGCCTGTATTGCCTGAACCACCACGGTCTGTATTGCCTGAACCACCACGGTCTGTACAACCTGTAGCACCACGGCCTGTACAACCTGTAGCACCACGGCCTGTATTGCCTGAACCACCACGGTCTGTACAACCTGTAGCACCACGGCCTGTATTGCCTGAACCACCACGGTCTGTAGCACAACGGCCTGTACAACCTGTAGCACAACGGCCTGTACAACCTGTACAACGGCCTGTATTGCCTGAACCACCACGGCCTGTAGCACAACGGCCTGTAGGGAATCCCTTGCTGACCTCTGGTTTTTCCACTCAGCCTGTAACACCGGCCAAACCCTCACCCCGACCTGCATTTGCACCGGCGGGCATGGACGCGGATGGCACACCTCAAGGAATCGATGTATCCGCACCACGACCCGTATTCGGTCCACCAATGCCCGAACCACAGGAACAGGGTGTCACCGGCACATATGATGAGGCGATCGCAAACAGAAAGCCTTACAGTAAACCAATTCAAGCGGGTATTGAGAGCTTTATGAACCAGGGCTCCGGTTCAAGCGGATTCAGCCACCCTGCATTTAGCAAGAGAGGACCGGCGGCCCCGACCACACCGGCTGAAATCGCGTTGAAACAACGTGATGATGAGGTAGCCAACAGAGGTTTCAGGGTGGCACAGATTGCCAGGGGTGAATTGCCGTTAGGGCAATACCGTGGACAGGAAGCCAGCGATCCCCGTCAACGTACGCTGGGTGTTGATATCAAGCAGGAAGAATACGACCAGATGTTGTCAGAACTTGGTTTCCCGCCAGAGAGGATGTCGGG
>JACSEL010000041.1_pt1 | contig 14125 bp, 15 predicted proteins | sample 8223121 | NCBI WGS metagenome assembly JACSEL01 (sample SAMN15704502, study PRJNA253121) | viral metagenome | isolation source: viral DNA from sea star tissue collected in USA, Friday Harbor USA, Seattle... | host: Pycnopodia helianthoides | collected 2013 | reverse complement strand
TGATTCAAGAGCAGAAAAGAAAGAGAGAGTATTAGAGCAAGAAGTTAATGTTTCTCAAATTCAAGTAAACGAAACATTACAAGGAATGTTAATGTTTAGAGAAAGAGCTGTTAAAGAAATAAATAAAGTATTTAATTTAAATATAACAGTAGGTTTTGATTCACATATAGAAAATGCATTAGAACAACAAGATAACCAAGAACAAATAAATACAAATTCAAACAAACTAGGAGATAACAAAAATGAAATTCAACCAAATAATAACTAATCTACAAGATTGAAATACAAAAATTGTAGCTAAATATAATCTATTCTATAATGAAATTCCAAAAATTTCATGAGAATTAATATACAACATAATTGCAGACCAATATAATGATTTTGATGTAATGAATGAAGAAAAAGGGTTTTTAAGAGACTTTAATATTGCTCTAACAGATATACTACCTAAATATAATAAACAATGAGAATTAGCTTTTGATAATGATTTTCAAAATATAACAGCTAAGGATTTATTAAAGAATGGTAATATTAATACTAACTCTAATACAAGAACATTAGATAACTTAAACAACCAATCTGATAACCCATCAGAACCAATTACAACGCCTGATAAATTTAATCTAGAATATATAACAAGTCAAATACAAGATAAATTATCAGAAAATATTACTGATGAAGGTTCTAATTTACAAGTTTCTCAATTAACTAATATGTCTAAATGAGTTAATACTCAAATTAGAATTACAGGTTTAAGAAAGTTTACAGAAGAATTTGGTTCTTTATTTAATGGTTTCTTTAATCTTGAAGAATATAATTCATATGATGGAGATAAGATTGATACTGATGACGTTTACAATACTTCTAGTGTACAAGGAATTACTACAACCGAAGCTTTAAACTATTTACTAACTCATGGTTCAGGAGGAGCTAATAACTTTGCTGGACTAACTAATGATACAACAGTAGTTGGAGCTAATGGTAAAGACGTTATTAATACATTACATACAAATATTGAAACTATTAAAACAGGAGAATTATCAAATATAGAAACAGATGGTACAGTTAAAGATACTGTATATAACCCAACTTCTAACCCTGATGCATTTGCTACACAAGAAATGGTTAAAAACAATTCTAGTAAAGAATGAGATTATGATGCAAGAGGTAATAAAATTATCAATGTAGCTGAACCTCAAAATGATAACGATGCTGCTACTAAGGAATATGTAGATGAACAATTAAGACCATCAACAGGTAAACAACCTATTAAAGATTTGTTTGAAATTGAAGCAGATTTAACTGGAACAGCTCCTTTTAGTGCTCTTACAAAAAAAGGTACTATTGTAAAATATGTAGCAACAGGTACAAACATTGATACATTTACAAAAGATAGTATTGATTATAATACTGATGCTATTAAACTTAAAGTTTATAATATAGTTTCTTATGGGTACTCAACAACGACATCAGATAATACTGTTGAAGTTATATTCCCTATTGGAGAAATTGGTAGTGATACTGATGGTGGAAATAAACATTTTAAAACATTTAGTATTAAAACTAAATCAGCTACTGGTAATTTCTTCTATGCAAAACAAGGTTTTAATGTTTATAGAAATAGCTCAAATGAAATAGTTTTACAAACTGTTGCTTATGCTACATCAGAAAGTCAAGGTTCTCATATTAAATCAATGGATATAGATTATACTCAAATTAAATATAAAGGAAATATTGGTGTTGTTGGAGCAAAAGGTGATAAGGGAGACCCTGGTCCAGGTTTATCTCCAACATTAACTAAAAAATTAGAAGCAACTGATAACAATATTACAATTTTTGGTGTAGATAAAGCTGACCCTACACAGGGAGCTTTTGTAAAAGGTGATAATAGAGAAATTTCATTAGGTGTTAATAATGTTAGTATTTTAACTGTTTTAGATAATGGTGTTAATAAATCTACTACTATTGATTCTAACTTACAATTAAATTCTAACAAAATTGGTGGAGTTGCTGATGGTACAGCTCAAACTGATGCTATTAATTTACAACAATTAAATGTAGAGAAAGCAAAAATAGATACTAACACAACTAATATCGCAGGTAATACTACTGATATAGATTTAAACAATACAGAGATTGGTACAAATGCTAATAATATAGATGCTAACAAAAATACCATAGGTCTTAATAGTTCTGCTATTGTTGGTATTAATACTAAACTAACAAATATAAACCCTGATGGTACAGTTAAAGATATTACATTTGACCCAGATACTAATCCAAATCAATTTGCTACAAAGTTAATGGTTAAAGATAATGCTGGTGCTTCATTACCTCCTGAATTAGATAAAAGAATTAATTATGGTACAAACAATAGAACTATATTAACAACTGATAAAACAGATGCAACTGCTCCTAATATCTTATTAGACAATAATAATAAGAAAATAACTACTACAATTAGTAATACTCTTGTTTCAGAAGTATTCGATAATAGAATGCTTTTATATAAAAATTTAAATATGATAAATCATAAAATTGAAAATGTAGCTATTCCAACATTAGATGATGATGTTGCTACAAAAGAATATGTTGATAGTAAAAAAGAATGAAACTATGATGCAGAAGGTAATAAGATTATCAATGTAGCTAATCCTACTAATCCAAACGATGCAGTTAATAAAGATTATCTTGATAAATATGTAGGTTCTGAAAGTGTTGGTTTACTACCAAGACAAACTTTTGAGTCTGATGATACATTAGGAAGTAGAGATAATGTAGACCAACAAATAACAGGTTGAACCGAACATGATTTAGATATTAAAACATTCCCTATGTTAAAAAGAGCTGGTGGTGGTAATTACTTCCAAGTTTCCCAAGAGTTAAAAGACTTAATAGATAATTCCCTTGATGGAGTTAATATTAAATTTGTTATTAAAACAGGTGGTTTTGTTGGAGTAGCACAACCCCAATACTTAAAAATTAAAACAACAAGAGGTTCAACAACTGTTGCTGAAAAAGAGTTTGCAGCTGTATGAAGTACTTCTTCATCAGATAGTTATTTAGGAGCAATAAACGAAATTCCTTATGAAGTTGTAGTTCATTTTGATAAGAATACAATCTTTGAAGAAAATGTGACTTTCTATGGAAAAGCAAGAGATGTCTCAAAAGCAAACTTCCAACCACCATTTAAATTATCAATAGAAGGAGAATGATTACAAGGTGTTAAAGGACCTAAGGGAGATACAATTTATGGTACAGGAGAACAATCTATAAAAGATATCTTTGAAGTTGAAGCATCAAAAAAACAAGTTAATGCTCGTTTATTAAATGTAGGAACAACAGGTAATTGAAATAGTTGAGGTGTGACAACCCTTGATGAATTAACAGACTTTGTAGTTGGAGCAAATAGATATAAAACAGATAATGTTGTACTTAAATTATATGACTTTACTTTAAAAAATAATGTTTTAAATGATAGAGATATTGTTAATATTACAATACCTATTGATAAAATACTTAACCCTGAATTAACAAGTGAGTTTTTCTTTGATTTCCAAATACCAGGTGCTAAAACTGGTAATCAATACCAAGTACCATTAAGAGGTAATCTAATTAAACAAGGTTCTAATATTGAATTAAAAATCATTGATAGTTTCTCAACAAGTTCAAATGCAGGTCATTGAAAATCTATGAAGGTAGATATTACTTTAAATAAATTAAAAGGTGTAGTCGGTGTTCAAGGAGAGACAGGTCCAACAGGTCCTCAGGGTACAGGTTTATTCGATTACAATATGCAAGGAAATAGATTAATCAATTTAGGAGAACCTATATTACCAACTGATGGAGCTACAAAAGGTTATGTAGATGGACTAGCAAGAAATAAGTTTGAAAGAATAACATTTACTTCTCCAAGAACAATAGAAATACCACCTAACACTAATGTTTCTATATCTTCAAATATAACTGATTGACAAGATAAAATGGAGATAACTTTTTCTGGTACATCACCAGCACTATTAAAAAGCTCAATGAAAACATTACTTATGAATAAAGATAAATGATATGAATTATTTACCATAATATCGGGTAATATAATTAGTGTAAGATACAATAGTACTACAAATGATTTTGATTTTAAAAGTTCAAGTGTGACTTATAGACGTACAATTAATTTAGACCCAATAATAGGGAGACATATATAATGGAAATAGCAAAAGAGTTAGCAACAAAACAATATGTTGATGATAATCTAAAACCAAATGATAAACGAAGAGAAGTATTAATGGATTGATTTTTACCAACTACGTATAATAATGTATTTTCTAAAAAAATATGAGATGGTTTAACACCAGAAGAAACATTAGAGAAGTTAAAAACATATGAAAATTTCCTTTTGATACTTTCTATTGATAATGGAACAGATTCTAGAAATATTAATATTGATAAATTAACATTTAAAAAAATTGGTAATTTAGAGTTTGGAAATTATAGAATAGGATTACCATTAATTGGAGAAGCTGATTTAAGTTTTTATTTACAAACTACAAAATGAGAAATACAAATATATAAATATGGAGTTGCTGCTACTAATTTTTCAAATGTTAGAATTAAAATATCAGCACAACCTGGTGATAAATACCCAGACCCAGTACCAAATTAACAATACAAATGTGGAGCAGCATACTATATCAACTGCATTATAATATAATAGAAAGGAAACAATATGACAATATTTAAAATATCAAAAAATAGTCAAAGATTAAAAGATTTAGAAATAAGAAATAATCAAAGAATAAAAGACTTAGAAACAAGAATTAGTTTTATCGAAGGTGAAATTAAAGTGTTAAGAAATGATACTTCTTACCATAAAGATTTTATTAAAGAAATGAAACAAGATATAAAAGATATTAAAACAATATTAATATCAATGAAAGGAAAGTAGAATATGAAAATATTACCAGTTATAAAAAATGTAGAGTGAACTAATAACTACCAAGATGTTCCCTATTTAACAGGAGTAAATAAAGAGTTATGATTGTTAAAAAACTATTTAGGAGATAGTAATCTAACCTTATGAGATAATGTAAAAGATAAGAAATCATTAGTTAATACTGATAGAATTAATGCAACACTTACAGTTAATTTATTAGACTTAAAAACTCAGATACCAAACTTATATAATACATGAAACATCTATAATTTATTAGCTGTTAATTATTTCATAGGAAATGAAGGACAATTCTATTTTGTTAAGAAAGGTACAGGTGCTACTCTTGTAAATGCTACTACCGTTAAATTTGAATTAGAATTAGATTCATGAATGACTAATATTCATGATAAGATTGTTAATGATAATAAAGAAAGATATGTTAAAAAAGGACATGCAAATAGATTAACTAAAAATGATACAACTAATAAATATAATCTTGATTTTAATTTATCAAACCCTAACTGAAATGAAATTACAGGAGAAAGTGGTTTAAAACAAGTATTAGGAAAAGCATTTTATTCTCCTAACATTGACTGAGATTATATAAATGATACCAATAATCAATTTAATGGTAAAATAGATTCTTATAAAGTTATGAATGAATATAATTGAATGATTATATTTAAACCATTAACACCAGATACAGCTGGTAATGTAGATTATAGTACAGGATTAAAAATAATTCAAAAGGATGGTACAACCATTATATTACCTTATGATGTTTATGCTACTCCTGTTTTTACAAGAAAGAACCCAGATAATGATGCTACTGATTATAATAAAGTATGAACTCAAAATGCTGCTGACCCAGTTTTAAGATTTAATCCTATTGAAACATTAAATAAATTAACACAAGAATCAAGTGATGTATTAAATACTGTTATTACAAAAGGTTTGTTTAATGGTTTTGATATATTTCCAACTCAACCAGAATTATCAGTAGGTGTAGATATACTTAATGATGGTGGTTCTCCTAAAAAATGATATGGTACATTCCTGTTAACAAGTATAGATAAAGAAGATATAGAAATAATTGAAGCAGATAAATGGGGAGCTTTAAAAATTAGAGAAATTGTTTATAATGATAAATATAAAGGAGATTATAAAAATTTAGAAAACTCTATGTTAGAAAATTTAAAACCTTATATACCAAGTAAAATATTTAATGAAGAGTTTAAAAATACAATACCAAATATATTTGATAAAGAATGAGATAAAGTTAATTTAGAACCAACTAATGATAAAGATATGGAGTTAGAGAGTGCTTTATATACTCCAAACGTATTATCAATTAAAATTAATACTTCTTCTCAAACAAAAGAATTATCTTATCATTTATTAAAAGGTAAACAACCAACCTTATCAGTTTATTCATCCGCTCTTGAAGGAGTATCTCAATTAAGAAAAAGAATTAATGAAGGTTTCTATGACGAACAACAATTTTTAGAAAAAGAAAATATAAATGAAACTATTCAAAATCAATTTCCAATTGCTACATCTGTTTATGCAGAATGAAATAGACAAAATCAAGCTCAGTATAGAGCATCACTTTCATCAGCAGGTTTAGGTTTAGGTTTAGCTTCTATTTTTGGTTTAGGTTCTTTAAAAAGTAAATCTGTTGTTGGAGCTGCTGCTGGTTTAGGAGGAATAGTTCAATCTGCTCTTTCATTAAATGAAAAGAAAGCTCAAATTACTGACTTAAAAAACCAACCAACCCAAGTAAAAAATGCGGGTGGTAATTTAATAAATTTAATAAGTACTGATATATCTGTACAAAATGATTATTTAACTGTTGAAAAATTAGTAGCTTCTGATTTAAAATACTTTTATGATGAAGTATATGAAAATGGAGTATTATGAGATTTTAGATATAATGTTAGATTTGATTCTAGATATTGATTTAATTTCTGAATGATATTAGATATTCATAAAACATTAGACTTAACAGGTTTAAACCCTGATGAAATAAGTTTAGTAGATACTATATTTGAAAATGGAGTTAGATTATGAAACATAAGAAGTATTGACCAAGAGTTAGATACAAACAAGTTTGATAAAGAAAACTTAGAAATGGAGATATATGAATCAACTAAAAAATAAGTTCTATGATTTAAATAGAATATTAAAAAGAGAAAGACAATGAAATATGATTTTTGGAGTTAGGGGTAATGGTAAAACATATGCTCTTAAAAAATATTGTATAATTGAATTCTTAAAATATCAAAAAGAATTTGTATGAGTAAGAAGAACTGCTACTACAATGGACTTATGTTCACCTAACTGATTAACAGATTTAAAAAATGATGAAGATATTAATAAACTAATACCAGAGGGTTATTATATAAATACAACTAGAAAATATATAGAGTTGAAACCTATTAAAGTTGATAAAGAAATTGAAGGTTTTGAAGATATGGAAACTTTGGTAATGGGGTATTTTATTCCTTTATCTACTTCTGAAAAGATTAAATCTATATCATATGAAAACGTACATACATTAGTATTTGACGAGGTATTAACATTTGGTACATACTTACCTAATGAGATAAATATCTTCTTAGGGTTAATGAGTTCTATTGAAAGAAATAGATATGATACAGTTAAGGTATTCTTATTAAGTAATAATACTTCTGTTGATAATCCTTATTTTAGATACCTAGGAATGAATATGAGTGTTATTCAACCTGATGTAATAACAAACTTTAAAACTATGGGTTGCATACATATATGTGATAAAAAGAGTGTAGAACTTGCAAATGAATATAAGAAAACAATTACGTATTGGTTTGGTTCTTTTGGAAACTTTAATGACTATTCAGAAAAAGGAAAGTTCATAATGGACAATAATGATTTTGTTGAAAAATTAAAAGCTAAGAAATTCTTTAAGTTTAATGTTGTTATCAATGGTAAAACAATAGGAGTATGAGAAGTTAAAAAACCTAACCCAAAACATACAATACCTATTTACTATTTTAGTAATCAAATTAATATAGAAGGAAAAACCCATATACTAATGAAAGAAGATTTCAAAGGTGTAGGTAATGAAAACCTAGTATTAAATGGTAGGTTTGCTCCTGTATGAAAAGAAGAAATTCATTCATGCAACGTTAGATATGAAACATTAGAGATTAAGAAAAACATAATATTATATATTGTTAGTCATTTGATACAAGAAAAGAGAACTTTTAAAGTTCTCTTTTTTACTTGTTGACTTCATTAATATTATTACCTTTTAAAGTTTTATCTTTAAGTTTAATAATAACTCCACCTTTTACTTTCTTTCTACCTTGGGTAGCATTCTTAATAACTCTACCGTTTAAACAATCAAATTGGAATTCTTCTAATGAGTTAGGTTGATATTTATTGAAACCAGCTAATGTAATCTTATTTCTATTATTTGGTAATTCAACCATATATCTTTTTGCTCTTATATAAATAGCTCTCTCTGCCTTTCATTCAATTCCTCATGCACCAAATTTACTCTTATGTATCTCAATACCTTTTGCAGGTTCATGACCTTGTAAATGAATAGAATCTGTATCACAATATAAAAATCTTTCTCTGTTATTTTGTATACCTTCTACTAATAAACTTCTTGCATAACCTGTTATTGCACATGCTATTGGAATATAATAAGGGTTCTTTGATTCTGATGTATCGGGTAATAAAACGTATTCACCTAATCTTGGTTTATTTCTAATTTGACTTTGTTTCATATTAAAAATTAACTGATTATATGGTACTAATCTTTTACCTTCCATTTCTCTTTTTTGAGCTCATTTACCATATAGACCATTCATCATAATTTTTGCAAATACTTTATAGAAACCTCCCTTTGCTTTTATAGTTTCTCAATTATTAATATAATCTTTGAATAAAACTTTTGCTCTAAATATAAATTCTATTTCTGTTTCTATATTAAAACCTTCTACTACATCATAATATTTTATAAATTGTTCATATAAAGGTTGAGGTAAATATACATATCTATATTTAGCAAACTCAATAGTTTTAATATGTTCAGCTGTTCCCTTTTCATTTTTGAAAGGTATGAAAGGATGATACCCATTTTTAATAGAAACGTTTTTAAGTAGTTTAACTTTATAAAATTTAAATGTATTAGGGTTATTACTATTTAATTTATTTACAGTTAGAGGAGCTCCATATGGTAATCTTTCATTAACCATAACTCCTGGGTACATACTATTAACATCATATTGAACAACATTATTATGAATCATTTCTTTCTTATCTGGGTTAACATATGTCATACCTCCATTATAATATGAAGATATATTATCTCATAGAGCATTATCTATTTTAAAAATTTTCTTAACTTTATTCTTTGCATGGTCAGGTTTTATATTATCTCTATGTCTAACTTTTTCACTAGAATGATTAATGAATCTTTTCATTGTTTCAGAAGAAGCAGTCATTGCAGACTCATACATATTAAATTGTTCGTTATAATCTAATACTTCATTTAAATCTTTTTCCATTTTATCAATAAAATCAATAACAATATCTACATCCTTTTTCATATAGATTATTTCATTTTCAGGTATTTGTAATAAAGAAGTTTCGTAATGTTCCTTACTATAATCAATAGGAGTTTTATTATGTTTATCTTCACCAATTAACATACCTTCCATTTGAGAAACAGATAAAGGAAACATCATTTTAGTATCTCTAAACTTAAACATTTTATCTTTAATAACTAATGTAATCTCCATAATTCTGTTAGGAGTAATAATATAAGAAAATTGATTAATGTTTTCCTTACTTATAAAGTTTTCCTTATCATTGTATGGAGTAAAGTTTTTATATAATCAATCACCCATGAATTCCATATCAAAATGAGACCCGTTATGAGAGTATACTATATTAAGTCCATTAGGTGCATTGGTTATTAAATGATTTAACATTTCCTCTAAGTTTAAACATAAATGGGTTATTGTTCTACTCCTATTAGAAAGGTAGCAGAGTCATGCTTTAACTCTACCTTCTTTCAGATATTGAGACTCTGGTGTAGTTTCTATATCAAATATAAATGTTCTATCTAATTGTTCTTGTATGTTCATGTTGTCATTCCTTTATTATATATCTCTCAATTCAAAGTATGTACTATCTTGTTGAGTTCCTCTTCTATCGTACTCATAACCTTCTTCATATTTACCAAATTCTCCAACTTTTTTAACAAAGTAATTTGCATACTCGTCAACATTTCTAGTTTCATATGAGCGTCTTAAACCTTTTAATGATTCTTCAATTCTTTCAGATTCTTTTGCACTTGCTATTTCAAATGTACCATCTTTTTTAAATTTACCATAACCATTTTCTGCTTGTTGTTCAAGATATTTTCTTTCTAAATCTTTATACATAGCTTTCTTTATTTGTTGTTTTGTATTTCTACCTTCACTATAAACGTCTCTTCTAAGTCTAGATTGGGTTCTTGCAATTTCTTTTTGTAATTCTTGTTTGGTTAATTTACCACTAATATAATCTTTCTCTATTTTTTCAGCTCTTTCAATTTCTTGTTTTTGAGTTGTTATATATAGATTTTGATTAATAGCTCCTCTATCAGAAACTCCTGGTAATAGGTCTTTATTACTATCGATAAAGTTTTGATAATTTTTAGCACTTAAATCTTTATATCTTTTAATTGCTCTTTCAGAAGCTTCTTTATTTTTATAACCTTGTATATTAGGTCCTTGTTGAACTTTTCTAATATTTCTTTCAACTCTTCTTATAGCTACTCCATATTCTTTTAATACAGATTTGTTCCTACCAGCTAATGTTCCTTCTAAACCTTTAAGTTCTTCTTCAAGTTTAAACTTCTCTTTAACAAGCGTTTTAAGTATCTCTAATACTGCCATTTTATATTTCCTTTCTTAAAGTATCTTTACAAATTCTTCTTCTTATTCTTCTTCCCTCAGGAGATTTAAGTTTTTTATTTTGAGATAACTCTACTAATTTTTGATAATCTTTCATACCTATTTGTTCTATTATTTGTTCAGCTCCATTAATAATTGATTCATTAGTATCAATATTTAATTCCTCTAAGTTAAAGTAAATTCTATTCATTTGTTTTTGTTTACCGTAAGGTTTTCTAATAAATAAATGTTTATCATAATTATCTTGTATATCATTTCTAATCATTTTGAATATGTAAGATTTTGTTTTTTTATCTTCATAATCAGCAGTTTTATATATTTCACTTGACATTACTTTAAGTAAAGCAAACATTTTAAAATCTATTTTATTTAACGTAGAATGAAACTCTGTTTGTCTATAACAAAATTTATCAACCATACTACCTATCATTTCAATTAAAGTAGGGTTAACAATTTGTTCTAAGTTATTTCAATCGTTATATTTTGTTTCCATTATTTCTCCTTAAATCTCTCTTTTAAAGTTTCTTCTCTTATTAATTTTTCTACGTTATTAATTACAAAAGTTGAATGAGTTGCTTCAAATTTATCTTCTTTTTTTCTATTTTCTTGTAATTGTATTAAGTATTTTTTTAATTCGTTTAAGTTCATGTTATTATTCTTTTCCGATACTGTTGTATCTAATTATTTCTCTATTTGATTAATTTAATATAATCTCATAAAAGGGTAATTCTATATTACTCCTTTTATAAAACCTATTAAAGAGTTGGTAAGTTTGTATGATTTGGTATGTTGATTAAATTTTTAACTTTTGGTTTAGTTTCGATTATTTTTACATTAGGTACATATTGACCGATTACTTCTAACATTCTTTTTCCAGAAATTATAATCTTAGATTGGTCAGTTGCTGTTAATGAAACTTTATTTTCTTCATCTCAAACATTTATATTATATTCGAAGTTAGGAATTATAAACAAAGATTTATCTCCTGCTTTACCAAAGTCGTTATTATAAACAAATTTTTCAGAAGTTGTAAAAGATAATTTTACTTTCTTCCCTGGGTACATTTCTATACCAACTTGTTCAGGTAATGAAATTGAATAGAATTTCTTACCTTGTTTACCTTCTACTAATCATGTATTTAGGTCTTTAATATTATAGTTTACTTTATATGAATTTTCCATATTGTCATTCTTTTCCGATACTTTATTTGGTTCATTTACTTTTTCACCTGTATCTAGTTTTTATTCAAAATTCTTTTAACGAGTTAATATTGTTGCTCTATTTATTTTACTATATTATTTTAATTTATTTTGGTTATTGATTCCTAATTCATATAAACGTTTTTGTTCTCTTAAATGATTATCAATTATTTCTTTTGCTTTTTGTAAAGTTTCAATTGATTTTGGAGTTTCAATTATTTTATATAGTACTTTTGATATATTATTTATATTAGCTACTTGTTTTTTTAAATCAATAACTTCTTGTTTTTTTATTTCTAGTTTAGTATTCATTATTATTCTTTTCCGATACTAGTTGTATCTATTATTTTACTTTTTTATAGTTCTATTTATCTAACTACTATTATTATATCACAGAATTTACTTTTTGTGCAAATTATTTTGAGAATTTTACTTTTGTTCTACCGTAAGTTTTTTCACCTTGAACAGTTATACTATTTTTATTGTTTGCTTCGGTTGTATTTATTTTTAACTCATAGTTTTTATATGTGTTATTATCATCCATAACAAGTTCTTTTAATAGTGCTTTTATTTGGTCTAGTTTAGTATTCATTATTATTCTTTCCGATACTATTTGTATCTAATTATTTATCTAACTACTATTATTATATCACAGAAATCTATTTTTTTCTAATTTTATTTATTTTTATTTTACATGCAAATTTAATTCTAAATCATTTCATTGCTAATCGATTACTAGGTTTCAAAATTCTTACCATATCTACCTTTCCTGGTATAGAACTTTTTAGATTTTACAACTGTATGTTTAGTTGCAGAGAAACCCATATCAGTGATTCAACCACTTGAAGGTAGTTTATTTTTCTTTACCATTTATAACCATTCCTTTTTAGATTCTTAACATATCTTTTGATATCTTTTAAATCTTGTTTTACTATTTTACTATCTTTTTTAACTTCTTCTAAACGTTCTTGTTCAAGTTCCATTAAAAACTCTTCATACTCTTTTTCAGATAACATTCAAAATCAACTAAGCATTATTATTCTTTCTATTATCTAATATCTCTTTTGCTTTATCTTTTGTATGTTTATTGGTAGGAGCAGTTATTATTAGTTCTAATTCTTTATCAGTTTTAGTATCTAAGTAATGTTTGCTTCTTGGTATTCTTTGTTGTTCAATAGGTTTTTTATTATCTCATATAGAGAAACCTACGATTATCATTAGAACAATTGCAATTAATACACCTGTTGTTATTAAAGCTACTTCTATACCTGAAATACCTTCTTCTGGTTTAACAGGAACTTCTGGTTCAATAGGAACTTCTGGTTTAGGGAATGTATCATTATCAGGTCTAAAACCAATAGGTGTAGGTCTTGGAACTTTTGGTTTATCAGGTCTAGGACCACCAGTACTAATATAATTAAAATTTGTAAATGTTTTAACATATTTATTACCACCCATATAAACTCCATAATTATCATTACTGAAATGTTTTTCAAGAGTTATAAATTTAAATGAAATATTAAAATTAGTTATATCAGTATTATCTTTATCTTTTAAAGTTAAACCTTTTAATGTAAATTTTGTTTTATTTGTATTTGTTGATTCAAAAATAGATGATGTTGTATTGAACTCATTATCATTTATTTTAATATATGTTTTAAATGTTTTTAATATATCAATATCTTTAATGATAATATCTTTTGGACCACAATGACCTCTTTGTTTAAATAACCCTTCAAAGGTTAAATCAAAATCTAATGGAGTATCTATATTTTTATCTGAAGTTAATTGTAAATTTTCTAATGTATAACCATAATAATATTTATCGTCTTTACAGGTACCTTGTATATTAGAACCTATTATTGTTTCATTGAAATAATGTTTATCTGTATCTATATTATCTCTTGCTGGTAAGAATATCATAAACGTTAGTATTATTATTATAAATACAAACATTATAGATTCTAATGCTCTTTTTATTACTTTATCTTTATTCATATTGAAATGTTAACCCTTCTAATAATTTTTCATATTTATCT